>Ga0181577_10000657_pt1 | contig 28159 bp, 24 predicted proteins | sample 101ome_21_FD_132468 | JGI IMG/M metagenome (GOLD analysis project Ga0181577, IMG submission 132468) | Coastal salt marsh microbial communities from the Groves Creek Marsh, Skidaway Island, Georgia - 101413BT metaG (megahit assembly) | ecosystem: Environmental > Aquatic > Marine > Intertidal...
GACGATTGGACTCGCGCGATACAAACGGTGAGTGTCGCTGGAGCGCATGTTCCGTCCGACCGGTATTCTAACCTTCTTACGGAGGAATACCACGTGGTTTGTCGCGACGGACGCGCGGTAGAATTCTACGACCGTTTGGAAGGACACCACGTACGAACCATTTCGCTTGGCGAACACGAAAGCGCTAGCGTATCCTCTACCGGAGAGATGCTTGTCTTCAACGAAGTCGCTTCGACAGTGACGTTTCGAGACGTGATGCGGGACGATGTTACCATCACCTTCACGTTGGACACGAACAGTGGCACGATCGGCGTGTTCGGATTACAGTCGCGCGGACGCGGATGGATCGAAAACAATCTGGCCGTGGTCACTACCAAAGAGAGCTTGTACGTGTTCGGAAAAGGTGGAAACGGATGGACCTTGTTGCAACAGATTGCGGTCTCTTCGAGCGCGACCACGATACACGACGCCGCTGTCGTAAAAGGCTCCGCCTTGTTTCATCGTGACGACGTGTACTCGTTCACCGACGGTCAGTTCGTGCTGAACCACACGCTCCCTACCGCACCGGACGCTTCGTACGACAAAACGACGTACAGCGATCGGTACGTGTGCAAGTACCAATCGAACGGTGGGGGGATCCACGTGTCGCACTTCGCGTCGAGCGCATGGCAGGTGTTGGCTCAAACGAGCGACATCGGATTGGGATACGCGAACGCGGGGATTGCCATATACGGTGACTATTTGTGGCGTTGGGACGATGCGTACCATTCTCTGATTCGAATCAACGGGGCCGCATTGGAAATCGTTCGAAGCGTCCAAGGTCGATACGGACTCCCTGGAGACATCTACAAAACGAGTGTCGCGTGGGGTGGAAAGGTGGAGACGAGTCCGCTACGTTCGCTCACGTCGTATCCTCACGACACGCAAGGCGAGATTCAACTCGCATCCGAGCAGTACAAAACGTCGCGAGTCACGATCCATGAGATTCGTCGTCCTACGGATTCGCGCCTCGTGCTCGAGGCGACGATCGTCACCGGCTCGTACTCCGCACGTTGGTACGCGTTCGCGATCACCAACGAAACGTTGTCGGGCGCGCAAGCGAGAGCGGTGGTGCTCGCAGGAAACGTGGCTGTAGGGGGTATGGTCCATCCGCGAACTTCGTATCGTCTGCGCGATGCGACGATCGATAAAGTGTTGGACGACGTTCATGGCGTGGTATCGCTCTCGAGTGTGGTTGCGGGTCGTGTCGCATTGTACGTGATCGCGGAGGACGGTGACGAGCGAGTTGCCATAGCGGACTTCGGTGTTTTTAGTGGTGCTCCTCATGTTTCTTTGAATCGTGTTCGGTTGGATTCGTTCGCTTCGGAGTTGGTGCTTTCGATCGGTGGGCAGGGTCGCGACGCGTCGCTCACCGACCTCCTTGTGGACAACACCTCGGTACAAACGCTGGCCGTTCCGGCGCTTCGCGCTTTCGAGACGGAACAGGCCGTTTCGGGCACTTGGGCGAACGACGTACGTCACGAATCTCGTGTTCGTGTGGTGGACGCGAACGGAACCACAAGTGTCGAAGAGACCGAGGGAACCGTAGTGTTGGATCGGTGGTCGGTGTTAGGATGGGGGGAGGCGTCCGAATGGTTTCGCGGGGTCCATGATCCGGAAGGACTTGGAACACTCACACCCTTGTCGTTACAACACGGACAGGTGCGCCACGTGCGCGCGTCGGACCGCACCGTAGTCGTGTGTTTGCACAACGGTACCGTGTACGGGATGGGCGCCAACGATCACAATCAACTACCGTTTCGTTCTGGAAATCCGCTCCGAAACGCGAAACGCGTACCGGTTCTCGCACTCTTGGACCATCCCAATATCCACGGACTGGTGCGTCGAGTCGCATGTGGACCGAATCACACAGTGTTTCTTCTTAATGACGATCGCATCCTCGGATGTGGATCGGATCGACGCGGACAACTCGGGACCGGCGTACTTACAAGCCACTCCGATCCGATTTCTCCTCGTGCGCACGGTACAGGCGTCGCGGACGTCGATTGTGGAAACGATTTTACGGTGTGGTGCACACGAGACGGTCGAGTGTACTCCTGCGGACACAACGGTTACGGCGCATTGGACGATCGTGTCCACGGTGCGCAGAACGTCATTTCGCCACAACCATGGGCGATGTCGATCGCGAAGACGGTGCGCGCGAGCACGGATCAGACGTTTGTGATCGATCGAAACGGTGACTTGTGGGCGGTCGGTCTGCGGGGTCGATACCGGTTGCAATCCGACGTTTACTCTCCGATGGCGCTTCCCGCGCGATGCGTGGGAGTGAACGGCACAGGTCGTACGGAGAACGTCGCGAACGTCGTATGCGGTGGTAACTTCGTGGTGATCCTAACTCGCGACGGACAGTTGTTGGCCGGCGGGGAGAACGCGTTCGGACAGTGCGGAACCGGAGATCACGCGTCGTACGACTATCCGCGTCGAGTGGTGGCACCCTCCGGTTCGGCGAGCACCTATCTGGACGAGCATGCGCGAATCGTAGACGTCGGCGCGACCACGCGTACCGGTTTCGCGGTAGACGACCGAGGGCTTGTGTGGACGTGGGGCACCACTCCGTCCTTGTTAGATATCGGAGAGAGGAGAGTGGTGTCCACGGCCGGTGGACATCTCGGCGAGTTCCATGTCTTTTTGGGAACGCCGCTCGGCACTCCCATATTGGGAGCCCATCTGGACGTACCAAAAGCCGAGTTTTCGTCCAACCATTCGTTAACGATCACTGCTCGTATCGTACCTCGGGACATCCTACCGGTGCGTTGGCATGTGCTCGTAACACTCGAAGACTCCTTAACCCCCGAGAACGTGCGAGACGCGCGGGACCGAGCGCAGTTTCACGGTACGGCGATCAACGGAGAGCCGTACGTGTTAGAAAACAAAGAGATCGCTGCTTTGTGGGGAAGAGACGGCAGCACATCGTGCAGCCCTCTTCGAGTGAACGAAGCTTACGTGTACGTGTACGCGCACGACGGACGCAACGACGGTTTGCGCATCGCGAGCGCACCACCTTCGAGCGACGTGATTTTGCGTGTGGAGAGCGTGCTTGTTACGGACGAGGTGGTTTTGAAGGGAAGTTTGTACACGTCCACGCACCTTGTGGACGCGGTGTACGTGGGCGCCTTCCATCCGTCCTACGACGTTCACGATCGCGCCGTCGATACGGCGTTGATGAGTCACTTGAGCACCTTACCCCTCTCTCAAGGTAGTCCGATCCTTGTGAACACGACACTGCATCAGGCGGTGAACGCGTTGGGAGTGCTCGACACGATAAGCCCCTCGATCGCGTACGACTACGTGATCGTCGCGAACGACGCGACCGCGAGTGCCCTCGTATCTTCGTCTCCTCCACAACATTTGCGTCTGTCGTCGAACGCGGATTGGACGAGCGCTCCTACCATGACGACCTCCTTAGACCTCGGAGAAAAAAGGGTGAGCGCCGACGGTCGAATCGTCGCAATCGTGCAAGGTGATCGATGGCACGTACGGGTGGGGCCGGACTACGCGCGCACCACAGACGGTCCAGTTCAAGATGCGGCGAGCATTGTGGTGTCCGGGAACGGACGTCGAGTGTTCGTCACTCACTCGGATATCTACTCCACTACGCTCGAGCTTCACAAGATCGATCCGAGCGGTCGCCATTTTTACGATCACGGCACGATGTTCACATGGAGCATCGGCAGTCTCGTCACTCGTTGCAGTGCGGATCACAGCGGTACGCACGTGCTCGTGGTTCGTACGTTACCTTCGTTTCAAAAGAAACTCAGCGTTTTGAGGCAAAAACTCGACACCTTCGAAGAGATCTACACCACGGATGTCGCTCACGAAATTCACGATGCTCGTCTCGCATCGGACGGTCGATCGGTGTTCCTTTGGGGACGTTCCGCATCGACCACATGGATACGTATCGACGCACTCGATTCGTCCGTATCCACGTATCGAACGGTGTACGAGTCGTCGCACGGCTCGAGCGCCGTGGTGACTTTTTCGGTGGACGGACGATTTTATGCGGTCGCGGACAGTGACACGGTGTTCGTGTATCGCTACGTCGAGTTCGTGTCCGGCCTTCGAAACTATAGTCTCCACTCGCAGTTTGTGGCGACCGCGAATCGTTTGCAACTGAACGGCGACGGCAGTATACTACTCGTGCAAGATACGGTCGGAAACGTCGTCGCGTACGGTCGAACTCCCTCCAACGCGTTCGTCGCGTTGGGTGCTCCTTTCACTACCTTCGGGGATGCGTGCGTGGAGCTCTCGCACGACGGTAGCGTGCTGTTAACTAGTGAGCGTCTATTGCGCTCGATTCCGTGATTCCAATCCACGGAACATTTCGGACAGTCCGATGCGACACGATGCAATCACGTCGGCGGTGCGACAAATGCATTCTCGAGACACCGGATTGGATACTATACGTTCGTATTGAACGTACCTACAATTCATCGCATGCAGAAATTTCCCCGCCTTTTGGAGATGGTCTTCCACTAATCCCCAATAGATACACCATAATCCGTAGGTGTACACGACGTTGACCTCGTCCGATCGTTTGGCTTCTCGTAGAGCTGAGCGCGTACACTCGACAACGTACGACAGCGTATCGACGTACGCGCTGATCGGATCGTCCGTTTTCGACGCAAATTCTAAGTGAGCACACAGGATGGAGAGTGGATGCATTGAATTATCCTATAATTAATTTCACACTCGATAGGAGGAAGGATCGCACTGTTTCCTGCAAATGGGGCAGCTTTGTTTATCTTTGAACCAGGTCTCTAAACACTTTGAGTGGAACGCGTGCCCACACTCTACTAGCTGTCCCGACGAACCGTCTTGTTGCATCGACTCGTGGCATATCGAACACATCGTTCCTTCTTCGAACGCGTTCGGATAACACCACGACAACCGAAAATTCAGTTTCAATTCGTACAGTTGTTTGCAGTTTTTCAACACGTGTACGTTCCCTCGCAAAGTGCGAATTTGTTGTCTTTGAATCGACAGCAAGCGTTGCAATGCCGAAAGATCGCGCTGCGTTTGATCTTGAGCGGAGGTGGCGGTTTCGATGTCGGTGTTGAGCTCGTGGATATGCAAACGGATGGCGTCCACGTTGACACGAGGAGAGCCGGCGATGGACACCGGGATGCTCGGATCGGCGTTACCGTCCTCCGCGTGAGACACCACTCGAAAAATGTTCGCGGTGTTGGAGGCACGCATTAGTATACGCGCGGTCACGCCATTCGAACAGTTGGTTCGAATCATCTTACATTTGTGATGCTTCACCCCGCACGTGTACAGTTTACGATCGTCGGACAACCAGATGCAGAACCGCGCCGGATTGTGACAACATCCGTCGTTACGTACCGTTTTTCGAATAACACATTGACACTCGTCCGGAACCTCTTCGAAACGAAACTCGTTTCCGAGAGCTACGAGTTGTTCGTTGATCACGTCCATTTGAAAGTACTTTCCTCATTAGATAGAATCTTAATTGATACCGTTTGGCGCGTCGTTCAAACGCGGTTGCAACTGATCGATCGTCTTCAAAAGTCCTCACAAAAAAACCTACGGCATTCGCGTTGCATTGCACAATGCGATACCGTAGGTTTTTTGGGGGACGACGAGGAGGTAGTGATCTGTGGTGGGCGTTTTTAAGGTTTACGAAGTGCACACTCCAAATGCACTAAGCACGAAGATCCATGCGCGTTGTCCACACGGCGTAGTTCTCCGGAAAGCGCAAAATTGCAATACGCACAGTACTCCATCCGTTTGCCTTTGACACGCGCGGGCGCGTAGGTCAAGATGGACTCGGTGGTACGAGGGCTAGCCATGGGAGGTGTGGTGTAACCGTCCATGGGAGGATATACCAAGGTGATTCATCCAAGGAATTTTTCTTCAAATTTTTTGTTCCATGAGAGTAACCAAATAAACGGAAAATGTGGCGAGTCGGTATACCTTTAGGGCTATCGATCGCGCAACAAACCCTTTTCGGATCCAAAGTGAGCTATCCGATCGCGGCTTCCTTCCAACCTCCCGCGTATGTGTTTCCTTGGGTGTGGACCGTGTTGTACGTCGGTCTCGGGGTGTACTTTCATCGAGTTCGTACGGAGACCCGCGCGCTATGGTTAGAGAGCGTGTTTGTCCTAGGGTTGATGTTCAATTTGTCGTGGACACCCGTTACGATCGTTGCGAAGCGCTACGTATTGGGTATCTATTTGATTATGGGGATGCTCGCCTCCACCGGGGGTTTGATGGTCGCTACCGAAGATGTAGTGTCGCGAACGTTGTTGGTACCTTACATGGCTTGGCTAACGATCGCCTTGATCCTCAACGTGGAGTTGAGTCGTAAACGGGTGCGTTTCGAAGAAAAAGTAAAAAATTGACAAAAATGGTAACAAAAATTTGACGCAGACTTTTATAGCAGTATCATTTGCTCTAAATATTCATTATCATGGCGGAAAAGAATCATTGGTTTTCCAAACCCGAGCAAGAGCTGATCACCACTGCGGTGTGTATGATTGCAGAAAAACTCAACATGGAAGAAGAGGATCTTCTCAAACCCTTGAACCTTTCGTACGAACATCCTTTGGATGCGTTCCTAAAAAAACATCGGACATACGATCCGGTGTGTTGTCACGCCTTATTCGAGAACGGAACACAGTGCTCGCGAAAGCTGAAACCGAACCAACAGTTTTGTAAGATACACGCCAAAATGAGGAGCGCCGGGACTCTCCGCGACGAGCACGTTGCGCACTTCGACGTCGATCGCGCGATCGAACGATATCGATCTTTGCGCAAAGATTCTAGGTTCTTCCGTTTACAACTAATTGTTCGAGACGACCAAGATTATTTGGTTGATTCAATCACGGGATACGTTTATGATTTCGAAACTTTAAAACAAATAGGGAAGATGCATGCATCAGGGAAAATTTTTCTCAACCACAAGAGTTTAAATTTTTAAAAAAAGGAATGCGAAAGTAAAATATACCAAAATATAAATCATGGTAGCAATAGGTACTCCCATTGTGTGCTATGGTCGTAAAGCCTTTGTGCGCCGTACGAACATTTTGGGGCTCAAGCGAATCGCGCGTATAGAAGTTGTCTTCGAGGACAATAACGAACATCGGATTTTCAAAGTGAAGGATCTCATTGATACGAACAACTGTTGTTGTCCTAATGGAAATTGCATTTTCACAGACATGGAAAAGATGTGCATTATGAATTATGGATGTTGCAACATGATGGACGACTACTCGATGACGATGTAAATATCTGTTTCAACTCACCGTCTTCTTTTTAAGGGGGTAGTGCTTTTTTTGTCAGACTTGATCAGAGGCATGTTTGTTGTCTTACCGGTCGCAGCCATGCACAGTTACGATTTTACGTTGTTCGTACAAAACGAACGGTCGTTACGGTATAACGTCGCCAAAACCCATTTTTTGGCACAGTATCTTCCTCACGCTACTCCGTTGGTAGACCACCCTATCCTAAGCAAAGAGCGAGTGCGATTACTGATACAGTCACCAGAATGGAAACGCGTGCGAACCTAGATTTTTAAATCTGTTTATTTTTTAATCCGTGCAAAACTCACCTCCTAACGTCATGGTGTATTTTCGAACGGGAGCCTCGCGTATTTTCATGGACGGCAAGAAACCGCTTGGCCAAATCGACATCGGAATCGACTTCGACAATCGTTCCGTAGTGGCTCGAAAGATGGATGATTACATAACGCAGTACACCGGACGCGACAACGTCTACCTAGGTTACGAAGCGGCGTCCGTGTGCAATCGTGGAAGCAAGAACGTGATGATCGGTATGAACGCCGGAAACCAAACGAATCGTTTGGAAGAAGACAGCGAAAACAAATCGTCACGCAACACGTTCGTGGGTCAAGACGCGGGGAGGCAAAACACCGTTGGATACGACAACGTAAACATCGGCGCGTCGTCCGGTGCTTTCGACGATCGAGGAGCCAATCATCACAACGTAAACGTCGGCGTCGACACCGGAATCGTAGGCAACTACGTCATCGTTGTCGGAGCGGAGAACCTTGCCAGTCGATCTCGTAGCGTGCTCATTGGTAACTCGATCACGGAAATCGACGTGGACATCGCCTTCGATGACAATCCTTTGGACGAATCGTACGAAGGGAATGTCATTGTAGGGAACAACATTGAGAATCGAGGAGCGCGGTCCATGCTTCTGTATCCCAATCACGTGAGCGGGACGCACGCCGAAGAGCAACCGCCCGCTTTCAAAAACTTCACGGACGACTATCTGAACATCTTCAACGTGTTACGCGGGCAAACCGGTTTCGACGATTTGGAGGATGGTAACACGGCCACGGAACGACACGGGCTCGTGTTCGACGAACCCTTGCGTCATCTTAAGGAGGTCGACTTCATCGAGCCGGTGTACGTACGAAACGAGCTTCGCATCCATCAGACGGTCTCCGAAGATTACACCGATCAAAACACGATCCCCACGATCGAAGTGGCAGGCTTGCTTCGCGATCTGTACGAGACGCGCGAGCGCAATCGCGACTTTTTGTTGGAGCGCGTGGATGCGGACACCTTCGTGCGCATTTTTTTCGAACGCACCAACTACAACGGCTTGAGTTCCTTCAACAACGATCTAGGAATCGAGTGGGCCATGTCCAATCAGAACATCATCAAATTGGGTGACTTCCAAAACAATCTCACCTTGTCGGATTTTCCGAACACCATCGCACCGTGGTTACCTTTCGATAAAGGTCAGCTGCGCCTTGAAGACGCCAACGTTTCGGACATCAATTTGGCGGCCTTGGTCAACGACGGCACCTTCCAATTGAGCCTCGAGAATCTAGAGGAGTTGGACTTTGAGCTCATTCAAAACAACACCGACATTTTGCCTCAATGGATCACCCTCGACCAACGAGAGGTTCTCCTCAAGAATTTCGACCCTACCGGATTCGCGGACGCTTACTTGAAAAAGGTGGATCTAGGCATCTTTAGGAACGACACCTACGCATGGATACGCGAATCCCAAGGGGACGTAGCCTTGAGCCGATTCTTCAACGATCTACGACTGTCCGATTTGGAGGACGATTTGGATCTGTGGCAGCGAATCGTGGACCAACTGAAAGCGGACGGGAGCATCACCGCGGCCGTAGAGGCCACGATGGACATCATCGAAGACACGACGATGGATGTGATTTACCGCGCTATGTCGGATCTTCACGAACGCAGCAACGTGCTGTACGCGCTTTTGGACCGTTTGTCGAGGACTATGGATTCCAACCTGAACAGTATAGGAGGTGGCGGCGGTGGAGGTGGAGGTGGCTTCGGCAGTGGCAATGCTCAGGGCGACGTGATACTAAGCACCGACGGTTCCGTGTTTTTCGACACGACACGGTTTCGTATAGGCGACGACTTTTACTACGACGGAATGATTCCTATGAACGACAGCCGACGAACGGCCTTTACACTATGCAACGATCTACGCGTTCACGGCACCATCGCGTGCGGATCCGTGAGTATTCAACCCTACGAGCACATCAAACGCGTGATCGAGCTAGCCGATTTGCACTTGGACAACGCTACCGGCGTCCCTCAGCTTGTGGTGGGCGAAGACAACTCCGTGTCCAACGCGACCATGGTGAGCACCGATCAAGAGACGGTGTTTTTGAAGCCGGTGTACTTTTTGGACGAGATCCACATCACTTCCAACCTTACGATCGACCCCATCTTCAATCAACCTGTGGAGATGGAGCAATCGCTCGTTGTGCACGGAGAGCTCGCAGGGCTACACCCGGGACTCTTCCCAGGATCCCCATGTAATTTGTACGTCACTTCCGACGTGAGCATTACGGACAGCAAACTCTACTGGCATCACGAACCCACCGGCGCCACTTGGTGGGCGGAAATCAACCCACAAAGCAACGTTCCTCACACCGGCGATCTCGAGTTTCATTCGATTAACGGCTCCGGCTTCGCCTTGACGGATACCTACGAACCTAACGCGATGAACTTTACAGGGCAGCATCGTTGCACGAGCAAAGTACGCATGAATAACGAACTCGCGAACTTCATAGGGAAAATCGTGATTGCTACGGGAGAGTACAGCGATCTCGACAACAAACATCAAGTAACGATTAACGAGGCGGTGCCCATAGTGGCGTTGTGTACCACCGCTCGAGACAAACGGGTGTTTGGGGTGATAAGCGACGAAGAGGACGATCGCATGGATCGTAACTTTCATTTCGGATACTTGCGTTTCACTCTGAAGAAACGAAGAAGATGTAGGAAAATCACCGTGAACTCGGTGGGTGAGGGTGCGATTTGGATTTGTGATGAAAACGGTTCTTTAGAAAATGGGGATTTCATTACGAGCTCGTCGATTCCTGGGTTAGGGATGCGTCAGGATGAAAACTACGTGGCGCCCTGGACGATAGGGAAAATAACATGCGATTGCAGTTTCGAAAAGGATTCTAAAATCTATCAATATCAGGAACATATTGTCAAGGGTAAAAAGTCTAAGCAAGCTTTTGTAGGTTGCACGTATAAATGCTGACGGAGAGTGTGTATACCTCTCACAAATCTAAAATTTAAAAAAAGGCATTCATTATAAAATCTGCGCATGAAATTAAAATAAAGTATGCCTGACAAGTATAGCACGGTACTTAACAGTGAAGGTGATACAACTGTGTTCGCTGTTGGCAATCTTCCTATAGCAACTCCGAACCAATACTATCCGCCATCGGACATGGAGACCATGTTTGGACCGGTTTTGCTTCCGAAAATCTACGCGAAAGGTCTTTCTGCGTTGGAGATCGCCTCCTCCGGTAGCATTGTACTGAGCGTGAACGATTTCGAAACATTGCACATTGAAAACGACGAGGATACTCGCGAAACCAAGTTCCAATCTCAATCCAATTACTGGCTCAGTTTGCAACCTCAAGATGTGTATCGCACTGTAGCCGTCGGTGATCACACGTGGTCGTCCGAGGATGACTACCAAGGGATGCGCACAACTAACCCGGAGGGTTACAAAATGGAAGCTGATCTTCGCATTGAAGGTGCGGTGTCTTTCTCCAACGACCTTACAATGGACTCCGATATGAATCTCCTCGGCAGCGCTTTCATCAAGGGCATACTTTCTGTGAACTCCAACGTATTCGTGGAGAGCAAGGTGGAGCTCGGCGACACGCTTTCTGTGGAGCAAGAGGCCATCTTCGCGGACACCTTGTCCGTGGCGGAGACGGTGTATCTGTCCAGCAATCTGTCGGTGGAGGGTCATGCGTGGATCGAGGGTGGTGTGTCCATCGGAAGCAATCTGTCCGTGGAGAAGGAGGTCATTTTCTCCGACACACTTTCGGTAAACAAAGAGGTGTACCTGTCCTCCAATCTCTCCGTGGAGGGTCGTGGTTGGGTCGAGGGTGCCGTGGAGCTCGGCGATACGCTGTCGGTGAAGGACATCGTGTACCTTAGCTCCAATCTCTCTGTGCACGATGAGGTGTTCCTCAACAGCAACCTGTCGGTGCAAGGCAACCTCACGGTGTTGGATTGGGTGGAGCTCGACAGCACTCTGTCTGTCTTGGATGCCGTTACCTTCAGCGACACTCTCTCGGTTGGCAAAGAGGTGTACCTTTCCAGCAATCTGTCTGTGGCGGACACCGTGTACCTCGCTAGCAACCTTGAGGTGGTGGGCGACATTCGCGTGGACGACGAGGCGTTCTTCAACGGTACGGTGCTCAAGGTGCCCGTGGGTACCACCGACGTGCGCCCCGAACCGGTGAATCGCTACACCGGTTCGATCTTCTACAACGAGGAGAACAAGCGTTTTGAAGGCTTGCACGATCTTGGCGACAATGTCGAGCCCCAGTGGATGCCTCTAGGCAGCACCGCGGATATCGACGGAGACACCTACATCAAGGCGGAGGAGAACCCCGGTACAGACGACGACCATCTGCAGTTCTTCGCCGCCAACGCGACCACCCCTCGCATGGTCATGAACTCCAATCTGCTGAGCGTGAACCTCGAGCTCGTGGTGGCGAGCAACCTGTCGGTGGGTCTCGACGTGGTCTTCTCGGACATCCTCTCGGTGGGGGACGCGGTGACCTTCGCGGACACCCTCTCCGTGGGTGAGTTGGTGTACCTCTCCTCTCATCTCTCCGTGGAAGGCGGTATCGATGTGATGAGCAACGTGTTCTTGGACTCCGCCCTTTCAGTGAAGGGTGAGACGGACATCGTGGATCGTGTGCAAATGGGCGACACGCTCTCCGTGTTCAAAGAGGCCTACCTGCACAGCAATCTCTCGGTGGGTGGCGAGGTGGATGTCATTGGGGCATCTCGTCTTAAGGACACTCTGTCTGTACTCGAGACGGTGTACCTGAACTCCAATCTGTCTGTCGGCGAAAACCTCTTCGTCGATCTCGATCTGTCGATCGGTAATGACTTGACGGTCGACAATGACACTCTCATCAAACGTGCACTGTACGTGGAGTCCAACGTTTTCATGCGTGAACAACTCAGCGTCCTAGGTAAGGTGGAGCTAGCAAACGACCTTAGCGTGCAGGGTAACACCGAAATGGGCGGTAAATTGAGCGTGAAATCCGACGTGTTTATCCATCACGATTCCACTCTCTACACCAACAAGATTATGCACGGATTTGATCAAAGTGGCGAAGGAGAGCTCATCATCGATGTCGAGACGCTTTACGTGAAAGGTAACCTAGAAATCCAGGGTACCCAGAACACGACAAACACATACACCACCGACATGTTCGTGGAGGATCGCGCTATCGTGCTCGCCACCTCCTCCAACTTCACGTCGAGTGATAACATGAATGATCCGGATTACGACGAACTGATCAAGGACGGTCTGTTGACGAACGACAAATCCGGTATCCGCGTGGCGGGTGTACCACATGATAACGATATGCCGACTGGTTCAACGACTCAGCACTGGCAAACTTATGGATCAAATGTAATGTGGGAGAAGTCCTTCCTTTGGAACTTCAATGAGGGTATGCCGCAGTTGGGTTACATTGAAGATACCCTTGATAATACTAAGGACTCTAGTAAACGTGACAAAGAGTCCTTTTGGGAATTGAGAGGCGGTGCCTTCCATCTGTCTGCGCTGCGTTTCGATTCGAGCGAGGACGTCAACAGTCTAGTGACTGTGAAATACGGTTTCCGCATCAACGCCGGAAACGAGCTTGAAATCATTCAAAAACTCGGAAACGCTAATTCTAAACGAGTCGCTAAGTTTGGTATCGGCTCTGCCTTTTAAACTCCCGAAATTCATGTTAAAAAACGTTTACAAAAAGTACGGCGATGTTCGTCGCACAGTCCGTGCGTGGTCAGCCCTTCCATGTGTTTTTTCGTTCCGTACCCACGGTTGTTTCGAAGATCGTACCGTTGGTCCTCCGGAAAATGTTTCAGTATCCATTCGTCGTGATGCTCCTTCGCGAGAATGCTCGCGGCGGCGATCGGTACGTACAACGCGTCCCCTCCCGCGCAGCAGTGGTGCACGTTCACACGATACGGCGGAAACCGATCCCCGTCGACGAGTATGCGATCGAACGGCACAACGATCTGATCTAACGCGCGGTGCATCGCCAAGTAGGTGGCCTGCAAGATGTTCATCTGGTCGATCTCTTGTCGAGAGGCCATGCCCACGCCGTAGGCGATCGCGTGCGTTTCGATGTATTCGCGCAGCTGCGCGCGTCGTTTGCGTGACAGTTTCTTGGAGTCGTTGATTCCTTCGTGTGATACGTTGGAATCCCATACGACGGCTGCGGCGACCACCGGACCGAGCAAACAACCTCGCCCGGCCTCGTCCACCCCGACTTGCGTCTCGTTCGGATAGTTGTAGTACAGCTGCATCGTTGCACTAAGATACACGCGACAAGGCTTTAAGTCGGAAACAAGGTGTCGAAGTCGATGTGTTTGATGCACCCACCTTTGGGACTGTATTTCACGGCGTTGTAGTTCACGACGGACCGTATGTCCTCCAAACGGCTCGACATCCACACTTTATCGCATGTATTGATCGAAGCGTTCGCCTCGATGGCCTCCAAGAGGTACTGGCGTTTGGAACGTATCGGGATCTGCCTCCACGGAAGGAAGCGCACCTTTTCGATTTGGCGAAGATGGAAGGACTCCATGGTCTCCGCGTCCGGACATCGTACGCGTGTCACGAAAGGAGGGCTCGCGTTCTCGCAGGATGCCAACGAAGCGTGCGACAACATGCTATCGATCAACATCACACTAACAGAGAGCGCAAGGCTTTCGGGATATACTCTCTATAATGCATATACTGCTTAAACCAAAAAAATTGACGAAATGAAGTGAGTCGAACCCCGCTATCGGTAAATGATGAGCTCCAACGCCGTATACGATCGAGCGTACCAAAAGGGGGTGTACAACCCCCCCGTTTCGTTAAGGAACAATTTTTTGGAGTTCGAGTCGATTAAGGTCGATTTGAGCACGGACTGGATGCGATTTGTGATTGGAAAAAACGGCAGCGTGTTCAAAGCGATCACCGAACGAAGCGGTGCGGAGTACATATGGTACAAGAAGGAGACCAACACGATCGAACTGTGGGGAACACGAGCGTCGCTGTTGTTCGCCGCCAAGCTGCTTCAGGAACACCTGAAGTTGGTGCGCATCCTCAGCAGGACGCACAACATTGTGAACGTCTCCGACTGCGGCATTCCAATAAAATCCGAAGATTTGAAGGGGTTGAAGGAGTATTACCAATTGGAACGCGTCGCGTATCTGCCGAACGAAAACACGATCAGCCTGTTCGGCATATCGGAGCGCGTACAAGCGGCGCTGTACGCGATCGAACAACGCACCTACATGGGGCGCGACATTCGCCATCGTCGTACCATGTGGGAGAGCATACGCGCGAACGCGAACGCCTCTGCGAACACGGTATAAAGAGAACCAGCGTTATATACTATACTGAACCGTGAAGGATGGAGACCGCTATCATCGATCTTCTCGTCGCGAAAGCGTTAAAGTCGAAACGCGAATTCGACTCAGAGGCGCAAGCTCGACGTTTGCACTCTTTGTTACCTATCTCTTTTGAGGGAGTGACGCCTGCGGTGCTCGAGAGTCGTCTCGCGCGCGTCAAATCCTATCGAGCGATCAAAGCGAGCTTGGATCAACTTCCGGTGGTGGAGCAACGTACCGACGAATGGTACAAGATGCGCGACGAAATGCTCACCGCCTCCGACTGGGGGCAAGCGCTCGGCGTGGGAAAGTTCGGCACACTCGCGCAGCTTTACCACAAGAAGTGCAACTACGGAGACGCGAAACCGTTCGACGCGTCCGCCGAACCTCTACAATGGGGGGTAAAATACGAACCGGTGGCGAACGAGGTGTACCAACTCATGACCAACACGAAGGTGTCGGAATACGGTATCATCCGCCACCCTCGTTATTCTTACCTCGGTGCCTCTCCGGACGGAATCAGCGCTTTGGGGATCATGTTGGAGATCAAATGTGTGTGGCGTCGAAAGATCGACGGAAAGATACCGGAGCAGTACATGTGCCAAGTGCAAGGACAGCTCGAGATCTGTGAGTTGGAAGAGTGCGATTACTTCGAGTGCGAGTTCAAAGAGTGCGACACGCTCGAAGAGCTTCGAGAGGTCACCTCGAGTTACAAAGGAATCATCCTTCGTCGTCGCGACGGCGACGGGTACGCGTACGGTAAGGTGAACGACCTTCGAACGTACGCTCAGTACGACGAGAAGGAGTTCACGGTGGCGTACTACTACTACCTCTCGGATCACATGATGCGACGCGTTCATCGAGATCGCAAATGGTTCGAAGACGCGCTTCCCAAATTGCGCGACGTGTGGAGGAACATCGAAAGATATCGAGCGGACCGCAGCTTGTACGACAAAGAGGTGAAGAAACCGACCGCCAAAAAACCCCCCGCTTTCATCATGCGGGACGTCACCAACGACGGCGTCAACGATTCGCCCGCGCGGTAGGCGTCTACGCGTCACGGCGCTCTTTTTTTCGAGAATGGGTAAGGATAGTGTTCGGATAAGATCGCGATGCGCTCGTTGTTCGCGACTTGTTTCGCTTCGTGATCCGGGTTGATGGAGCTGGGTGTGCGTGTGTCGCTACGGTAATATTGGCCACGGGAGGTGTAGACGATCGCGTCCTTGTACAACGTACTGTCCGCACTGACTCGCCCCAAATGATAGAAATTCTGCGTGTTTTCGAACTCCTTCACCAAACGGACCGCGCGCTCGCGACGCACCACGTACAAACACGTGCTGAAATCGGTCTGCTCGCGTCGTCGCCAATCGGTCGGATCGTACCCGTTGATGTCGTCGGAGGCGTGCTCCGCAAATCGAAGCGTGTGTAACTGCAGCATCTCCCAATCCGCCGGAGCACTGCGCAAGAAATAGTACAACTGCTCGTAGAAGAGCTCGTGGCAAGGCAGGACGATATCGTCCTCGCATATGATCGCGTACGAACTGTCGCTGTGTTTCAGATAAAAGGAAAGCGCTCGTATATGGGAACGAAAGCACGCGATCTCGAACTCGGTGCACAGTCCCGTGTGGTACTGAATATCGTACGACGGGCGGATGGCGGGAACTCGCATCTTGACGATCGAACTCGTTTTGAATTGATCGAGGAACAACACGCGACGATCTTCTCGCACATCTAGGTTGATCCAAAACAAAGTCGGGTACATGTCGTTCAGACGCACGAAACATTCTCGTGGGAGGTTGATCGGGATACGCGAGTCGTTCTCCTCCAGTTGCGTTTTGCCAACATCTGCTTTGTTGACTGTGTTGCAGGGATGCCATATCATCACACCCACTCGAGTGTGATCGATCTCTCGCACCCGAGTTTTGAATTGTTTGAGGAAAGAGGCCTCCTCTCCGGATGCTCCTCGAAAATGGTTGTTTTTCGCGTACACTTGATCGTACGCCATCGCGTGGGCAATGGCGCGATTGTGATTCGGGTTTCGTCGATTGATCCACCATGTTTTGTCCATGCAATTGTAGATCACCGTGCTCATGGCGCCCACCACACGTCCCAACTTCAACGACGGGAGCGGCGGTGTATAGATCAGGTCCGCCATGTGCTGCAAATACGTCGGTACGTACACGTCGTCGTCGTCCATGCACACGATGATTTTACCTCGAGCGATCTGGTTGATTTTATTACGTTTCTCGTCGATGGAGAGCGGTGTCGCGTGATACGTGTAAACGATCTCTGGATGATCGATCGTGTACGGATACGGGTGTTCTGTGTCGTCGAACAAGATGAGCTCCTTGGTGCCTTTGAATTGTTGTTTAGAAAATTCGGAGATCACTTGGGGGAAGTAGCGATGCCGATTTTTGGTCGGCATGGCCACCGTGAGATCCAACGTTTGTTCCATTGTATTGGTGTAACAATTATTTTTTTTGTGCGTGTTCTTGTAAACAGGATGCGTTTGTGTCGTTGTAGTCTCATGGTGTTGATCCTCGTGGCTTTGGCGTTTCTTCATCAGGCGCACACCGACTACAGCCGCGCTTTCGTGGAAACCTTCACGCAAGCGGAGTCCGTGTTGGACAAGGCGGAACTTGTGCAGAACGTGAACACCCTCCGCAACGCGGTCCTCAACAACAAGCTCGAGCTTATGGGTTTCATGACCGATCTGGAGACGCTGCTGCAGCGCACCGTGGTGCTGGAGAGCGCCGACTTTATGGTACCGGAGACCTCAGTCTCTCGGGACTCCGCGCAGCAAGAGGAGCACGCGATCGATTGCGACGACGTGCGCAAACTAGACGTGCCGATGTCCAACGAGCAAATGGCGGATCTGTACGGGGAGTACGTGATGCACATGACCAACATCAAAACGTTCAAATCCAACATCTTCTTACTGATCGCTCAGATTCGAGCCAAGGTGAACATGTTAGAGCCGGACCTCTCGAGCGGTCAGGCGGAGCAAGAGGAGGGGGAGGAGAAGGCCACCCCGAGCGACGCGAGTTTGGAGCGCAAGGAGAACAGCCTGAAGGAGATCGAGGGGGTCGACGAAAAATTGAAGGAGCTACGCAAATCGTTGGACGAGTTCTACGACGACTATCGACAGATGGTGCGCGTCTCGAGGCAGATGCGTTGCGTGAACAATCGAATCCTCGATCTGATTCACGGCGACGCCAAAAAGGAAAATTTGGTGTTGTATAAAATCGCGACCTCCATACCTACTGTGTGAGTAGATTATATCGAACGCGTTGAATGTGTTTCGAAACAGTTTACTCGATATCGTTGATCGGTTTGTTTTTGTATGGCACACGCTAAGCCGAGGTGGGAGTGCTACGCTCCATGATTTTAACTACGTCTCGAGCTTCGATGAATTTGGCGGAGTTCTCCTTCATGGTTTCCACTTTTTGGATGATGTTGGTGTACACCTCCTCGATGTCCGGAAACTCGTACGACTCGAGCTCGGAGGCGGGCACCAACGCGATCCGCGCGTCCTTCATGTCGGAGACGAAGGGTTCCACGACGCGCGTGACGGGCAGCATCCGTTTTCGTTCGTAGACGAACAAGCCTATGGAGACCAGCGTGGCTAGGAACATGATCCCCAACGCGTGATCCACGTTCAACGTGATTCCCATCTTTATCTTAAAGACACTATTTTCTATTTCCACATGCTCGTTCCGCCCAAGCACACGAAGTACGAGTTGGGGTACCGCCGATGTATATTCGCGTCTCGAGACGGAAACGCCCATGTGTGAGAGTCTAACCTCGGGACCTCTCCCGGACCGTTGCACACCGTTTGCTCTCCGTCGCTTCTTCGATGCGCCACGTACGGACAACAGTAGTAGTACGGAAGGATGACCACGTCGGTGTAGCGCTCGATGGCGGTCCTCGCCTCCGCGCACAATCGCTTCGGTCCGGACAGCATGTAGACGTCGTTCGCGCAAGTGGGCGACTTCGTCCTCAGTCCGTTGTAGACGCTCCACATCATCTCCAACCAGAACGGATGGTTCGGAGACCTCGAAAACAAGATTCCGTTATGCAGCGTCTGCGTCATGCGCGCGCTGTCGTGCCACTCCTCGCACAGCATCACCTCCGGTACGCCAGATCGCACCGGACGACAGAACACGCTCCGACATTCGGAATCGCGGAACAAGGCGTCGATCGGTCGCAGCGGCATGAAGTCCAAATCGAAGTACACTCCTCCGAATTTGTGCATCAATACGTATCGGAAAAAATCGCATTTCACGATCGGAAACTCGGTGTCGTGAGTCATCACACTTTCGAAGCACGGATAGTGCGTTCGGATCAGCTCGATCGCCTCCGTCAAGGTCCATCTGCGATAAATCGCGTTGGGGGGCACGTTCGGAACATTGACCGCGTTTTCGTGTTTCGTTTTCCCCGGAAAATCGAAAAGGATTTGATGTACGTACAAAGCGGATTGTGACATCGGGTTTACTCCTGCTTGTTGTGCGTTGTGTTTAACTCCAATTTCCGAAGAAGCATTCCTTGGAATGCGGTAGGATCCGGAACGACGCGTGGATACTCGGTCACGATGAACTCGAGGATCATGTTGTGTCGCGTGTTCACACCCATTCCGGGGAGTACGTGCCGCATCCCCGTGTAAGGCACCGAGTCCATGGTGGACGTGCGAACATAGATCGGCGCGCGATCGTCGGGGTGTTGCACCGTGATCGTTCGATCACACAACGTGTGCATGAAGGGTATCTTGATCTCGTGAACCAGATGCATCTTCTCCAAACGGAAGCCGCTCTCGGTTCCTTTGGGATGAAATGCGATGATCTTGATGTTCATGTTGGACAACACGTTCGAAAAACTGAAGCTCTTCCCGTTGGGCATGCCGGGTTCGATGTTTATCGATATTTTGGCTTCTCGAGTACATTGACCTTTTCCGTCGCATGCGGAGCAGCCTTTTCCTTTAATCTTTCCGTTGACGCAGCGCGTGCATGGCTCGGTACGACGCATGCGAATCTGTTGGCCCGTGTGCGTGTGCGCCAAAATGTCCCGCGTCACCATGCCGCTCCCTTTGCAGTTGTCGCACGTGCGCTGACAGTTGGAACACAGACGAGCCTTGTCTCGTATCACCAAGTTGCGAACACCTCCGAGACACAACTCACGAATGGTGATGTTGATGTTTTTTTCGTATATATCCGAGCTTGACGGCGCGTTACGAGCACCGGTGTAGAGATGGTCAAACAAATCGAACGGATCTCCGTGGCGGAATCCGAAAGAGAAGCCCGGATCCGTTTTGGGTTCTTCCGTTAATTCAGAATACGCGGATTGAATCTCCTGAAAACGCTCCGGATCACCGCCTTTGTCGGGATGATACTTCATCGCCAGCTTTCGATACGCCTTGCGCACCTCGTCCTTGGACGCGTTGGAGGGCACACCGAGCACATTGTAAGGGTTCTTCATGTATGCAGCGTTTTTTAACAACGAGTCACGCACGGTTCTTTTATATACCTTCGTCGATCAAAACGTACGATACAACTGATCGACGTTCTGCGCGATCACCACTCGCTTGTCGTGTAACGTTCGCAGCATGTGACAGAACATAACATGCTCGCAGATGCCTTCGTCTTTCTCCATATCGTAGTTCACACTCGTCCACACGACGCGCACGTCGTTCAGCGGATCGTTGTGAATCAACGCGAAGCCCGAAAAGCACGACGCGACGTCGGACATCGACTCTTTCGGAATCGGCTCGCGATCGTACTTCGAAACGTCCTTGCATATGGTGCATTTGGCGAACCCGCAGTAAGGCCAGTAGCTTTGACGCTTCGCGTTGTACAACGAGTATGTATCGTAGTAGTGTCCGATCAAAGACGGCTTCGTCAGATTGGGTAGTTTGTGGATCTCCGGAATCATCAACTGTTGAGTGTAGGGACAAAGCATTCCGATACCGTTGTCGGTCGGGGAGCACTCTTTGAAGAGGCGTTCCAGCACGTTCTCCTGAAAATAGATGTTGCTGTCGATGAACAGCGACCAACGTCCCTTCAAAGGGCGAGAACGTGCGACCAGACGGTTACGAATCTCGGACAATGTTTCGATTCGAGCGTAGTTTTTCCCGCTCGGTTTGTTCACATAGGACCGGTGCTCGTCGAAGTACAACCGAGACTCGGGATCCTTCGATTTGATGAACTGCAACAGAAGGCGTTTGGTGTCGTCGTCGGAGCCGCTCTCGCAAATGTGGTAGACGAATCGGCAGTTCGGATGTCGAGCCTCTATTTTGAGCATCGTTGGGATGTAGAACTTGCGTAGATAGTCCTCGTTGTTTCTGAACATGTTGAACACATTCACACATTCGACCGGTGTCTCGCCGTCGCACAAATCTACCGTCGGTGAATCCATTAAGCCATTCGCATATATTTTGCGTCTCACAAGTAACGCGCGACGATCGACGGATCGTATGTACCGGTGACGAGCCGTCGCGAGAGATCGTAGGCGCTTTCTTCGAACGGGTGCTCCAAAGGGCCGGAGGCGTCTCGGATTCGGCTTTGGTTTTGATCGGAACGGTAAACCCACGTATCCACATCGGCCAACGACGTGGCGTTTTTCACGAAGCGAGTCAAACGGTACTCACCTTTTGGATTCACGTACAGCACGTCGTTCGTATCCGGATTACGTCGTACCGTAGGATAGTCCGGATGCGAGGACATAAGCCCGGTGACACGAACCCCCATCATCTCGAACAGGTACTTGTGGAACGGAATGGGACAAGTGCGTTGATACACGTGGATGTGCTCGTGTATCAAGATTTCTAACTGCGAGGTGTGCGGCATCAACAAGAATTTCGGATAGGGTAAGAAGATGGTGTCCGAGTGAGTGTGAGGGTAGTGCGACTCCGCATCGCGAAAGAAAAAGACTCGAAAAGGGATTCGGCGCATACGCGGGCACGGCGCGAGCAGCTGCTGCGCGCGTCGTATCAATCGATGCATGTGCGCGCGCTCCTTCGCAGACAAATCTCGAACAATGCGATCGGATAGAGACAGCTGCCCGGACCGAACCTTGCGATTCGTCGCGTTCAGCGACGCGTAGAATTGATCGACCGCCGCGGACACGCTCGCGCGCATAGCGTTTTATCGTAACCATGGAAGAAAATTTTGGTCGCATGCGAGTTGCAAGGTAGATACGTAACTGTCCATGTCGTGATCCTTGATCCAAGGGTCTCCGATGTCGCACGTAGTGGGGAGCTCGATGACAAAGTCGTCCAACATCGACACGTATCCCAAACAAGAAGGGGGCATGAAGGACACCGCGTCGTGTTTGTGTCGATAAGCGTACACCTTTGGAAGCGGAGCTTTGAGGATGCGTTCGCGCAAGAGCTCTCCTCCGACCCGTGGGCAACCAAACATCACGAACTCGCGCACGTTGTCCATCCGTATCTTTTGCGTCAACAAGATCGCCGTTGCGGCTCCGAGCGAGTGCCCGGTCACGATCAGCTGTTCTCCACTCGAGAAGAGCTTCGCAAGGTCGAATTGATCGATGCAGTCCTCGCAGTGACGGTCGAAACCGGCGTGAGCGTCTTCGCGTTTGTACACCGTGAGATTGTCCAACCAATGCGCGGGAGTACACGTACCTTCGATGGCTACGAAGGTGGTGTGGTTTTTTTTCTCGATGAGCACCTTCGACTTCTCTAGATTCACACGTCGACACAATTTGGCGGCGTGATAGTGTCGATGTGTGACGTAGCGTGGAAGGGTGAGCATTTTGTGAAAGATTAGGTGTATACACTAAGGTTAGGCGAAAGTAAGCCCAAGTGAAACACATTTAAGGTTTGCCTCGAAGTTATCGTTACAAACACAGAATGGACGACACCAACAATGGATCGAGTGAGTACTCGCTCGAGATTCAAACGGTGCAGTCGTCTACGATCAAGGTGTTGGTGGAAGCGCTCAAGGAGATCCTCACCGACACGGTGATCGAGATCACACCGGAGAACATCAAGATATGTACCATGGACAGCTCGCATATCATCTTGATCCACCTCAAACTCGACGCTAGCAAGTTCGAGTACTACTACTGCGAAAGTCGTAAGTTCATCGGTGTCAACATCCTCAATCTGAACAAGATCATCAAAACGATCAACAACAACGACACGCTTACGCTGTTCATGCGTGCGGACGACTGCAATCATTTGTGTATTCGCATCGAGAACAACGAAAAGAACACGATGCGAACCACGAAACTGAACCTGTTGGATTTGGAGAACACCAACTTTGAGATCCCCGCGGCGGTGTTCCACTCCGTGATCACGCTCCCTTCCGGAGATTTCCAGAAGATTTGCCGAGACATCAGCAACCTCTCCGAGTACATGGAGATCAAAAACGTCAACAACAAACTCATCATCTCGTGCAACGGCGACTTTTGCAGCCAAGAGATCGTCATCAGCGACAGCGACAAAAAACGTATGGACAAGCTGAACGAATGCTCGCAGGAGATCTTCCAAGGGGTGTTCAACGTGAAGTACCTCGTGCTGTTCACCAAGTGCACCAACCTGTCGAACACCGTGGAGTTGTATCTCAAGAACGACTACCCGCTCATCATCCAGTACACGGTCGGCTCGTTGGGATCCGTGAAGCTGTGCTTGGCGCCTCAGCAGAACGACACCTAAAACGGCGAGTGACGGTGCTTTTCTAGGTCGCGAAGGACAGGCACTCGCGAGTTTTGTCGTACAAATGCTCCAAAAGCAGGTTCTTCATCTCTTGGATTCGTCGATGACGCTCGTGCTCGCAGTACGGTTCGTTCAGTTCCACACCGATCTGTCGAATGTCGTCGCATTTCCAATCCAACCAGAGCACCTTGTGGCCGAACTCGCGAATGGAGCGCGTGAGCCGCTTGAACTTGTTACGATCGCTGTCGTAGATCTTCTCCATCTGTTTTTCTACGTGCAAAAAGTAAGGGGTCATGTAGCTCTCCATCTTTTCCGTGATGACTTTGTAGACATCGTCCATCGCTCGAAGATCCCACTGATCCTCCCCGGTTTTGATTTTGACGAATCGATCGTTGTGACGAGTCTTCACGATCGTGTTGTTCATCGGAAACGAAGTGTTGAAGAAGATGTCCGAGATGTGTTGCGGCAGAGCGTATTTCCCGAGTCGCACCGCGTTCTCCATTCGATTCAGATAGTCCGGCTCCTTGCATAAGCGTTCCAGAATCTCTTCGCCGAAGTTGATGTTGATCGTCACGTTTCGCGAGTTGTCGATGTTCGTGGTCACGTTGTTGGTCGTGTTGTAGACCACCGAAGGAGGCTCTTCAGGAGGACTCGGTGCCTCCGGCGTGGCGGGCTTACAAACAATGTTTCGAACGTGATAATGTTTCGCCTGTCGAGTGTTGAACTGACGACAACACACGGGACACACGTTCCGTCTCACTCCGTTGCAAATCGCCAAGTGGTTGCGATACGAGTACTTGTTTTTCAACCGTTTGTCGCATTTGTCACACCGGTACATGGTCTCTTTGACATTTTGAGAATTCTCTTTGACATTTTGAGAATTCTCTTTGACATTTTGAGAATTTTTTGCGTTCTCTTTGACATTTTGAGAAATCTCTTTGACATTTCGAGAAGTTTTAGAAGCCGAGTTCGACGAGTCAGTATTCGTATTTACGCGAGTGCAACTCGTTTTCCGGTTCAAATGTCGACGCAAATCGAACCTCCGTGTGGTTTCGTACGAGCACTTTGAACATTTCAACATGACGTTCCCTATACCTTTTTCACAGATTTTATTTAAATGGAAACAAAAAACGCAATCTGACGCAATTTGCGTTGCGTCGGCGCGCGCGAGCGTGATTTTTGTGGACCCAAAACTGGCCTCAAAAATGTTTGAACGATAAGAACGATTCGCAAAAATTTCTACTCGTAGCTATCGTTCCCCGATTCTTCGTCCTCGGGTAGAGGGCGACGAAGGGCCTCGTCCAACACGCTCTCGTTACGCCTCTGTTGATCCTCGTCGACGGAGGTTTCCGGGGGGCACAAGGCGGGTTCCGCCACGAAGCGAAGCGTGGACTTCTTCATCAACTTGCGAGCAAAATGCAGGAACGGCTTGTCGTAGTTGTAGTTGGATTTCGCACTTATCTCGTAGTACTCCACGCCCTCGTCCTTGTGTTTCAGGTGAAAGGTGACCATGTTGGGTTTGACCTGTCGTTTGCGAATATCGATTTTGTTCCCGCACAACACGATCGGGATATCCGGGCACACTCGTTTGATATCGCGGTACCATAACGGGACGTTTTTGTACGTCAGCCTCGAACTGACGTCGAAGAGGATGATCGCGCAGTCTGCGTTCTGATAGTATCCGTCGCGAAGACCTCCGAACTTCTCCTGTCCTGCGGTGTCCCAACACGTGAAGCGTACCTCTCCCTCGGTGGTGGAGAAGGTCAGGCTACGGATCTCGGCGCCCATCGTAGGAATGTACTGCTTGTTGAATTCCCCCGTCAAATGACGCTTCACGAAGCTAGTCTTTCCAACCCCTCCGTCTCCAATGATCACGAGCTTGAATGTGGTGGCCATACCTTTCTCCTCAACGAACGTCCGATTTCCAACAAGTGAAAGCTGTTCTTTGTGAGAAGGGTAGTGAAAAATCAAATTTTTTTTCAGCGTATTCTACTATCGAAACATCACGTTGCCGTGATAGTATTTCGGGATGTCGAAATTGCTCTCCGTGTTCAACTGATCGGAGACGGCAACCTCGGGAGAGTCCGGGCGCAACCAAATTTTCATGATACAAAAATGCTTCTTCGGACTAATAGAGACCCCTTTGACCGCCTCCGGATGCATCAAATGTAAATGTTCGGACAGTAGTCGGATCAGCACGTGCTCCGTGAAAGGCTCCATTTTGCTTTTCAACACCTTGATGGTCATGAACGTGTAGGGGGCTTCACCGTTCGTGGTGTCCCATCTCGGGAATAACCCGTCGCGCATGAAAAAAAACATACCGGAACTCAGTTTGGGCTTCAACACCTCGAACACGGTCCAAAAGTCGACCACCGTGTGAATGTGCACCAAACGCTCGTAGCTCTCATGACTCCAGTTGGTGTCTTCGTAGTCGTGAAAAAAAACCGTCCATGAGTGTTTTAGTTTCATGGACTGTCTACCGAGAATACAACCTCGTTGCCCTTAAATGTAAATTCTTCGAAGTCGTCGTTTATAAGAGTTACATGCGTTCCGAAAACGCCGGACGCGACCATCAATTCGTGCGCGGTGAGATTCCTTGTGGTGAAGGCGTTTCGAAACAACACGGCGATCGAGGTCTTGTCTACATGGAGCATCAGCGGAGCCAGCTTATGAAAACGTTTCCTTTGAAAGTCTTCGTCCAAATCGGTCGTGTACACATAGCTCGGACGACCGAATCGAATCGTGTACGCGTAGGAGACCTTGCAGGACGACGGAACTTGGAATTTGGTGTTCAACACGACACGAGGGATCGACAACGCGATGGGCAAGAAGGGGATTTCAATCGTGCGTTCGTTTTCGGTCAGCGACACCTCGAACAGCACTCGACCTTCTAGCAAGAGAAGACACGCGCGACACACATTTTGGATCGGAGTATAGACACGAGTCAACGCTCGCATGAACAAATACATTGTGATTAAGTATTAAAAAATTGATACAAAAATATGTTTTAAATAATGTAACACGGGGATATGAAATTGAGTGTAAAAGTCGTCCGACAACTCGATGACTATCCGAAAGAGTCCCTAGCGCAATTCAAAGAGGAGGTCGTGCGCGAGGTGTTGGATCGCGCGGACACCGCGTATCACGAAAAAGGGGAGCCCATCCTGTCCGATGCGTCCTACGACGTTCTTCGCGAGCACTATCCTCGCAGCACCGTCGGAGCGCCGGTCACGGCTGGTTCGAAAGTGTCGCTACCGTATTGGATGGGCTCCATGGACAAGCGACGCACGAGTAACGTGACGGATCCGGTGGTGATTTCGGACAAGTTGGACGGCGTATCGGCGTTGTTGATGATTCGCGAGAAGGTTCCCGTCTTGTACACACGAGGCAACGGGGCGATCGGACGCGACATCACGCATTTGACCCCTCATTTGTCGTTAAAGTTGCCGAAGAAGGACTGCGTGGTTCGTGGGGAGTTGATTATGAGTCGAAAACAGTTCGCCGCGTTGGAGGGATCGGCGAGCAACGCTCGTAACACGGTGTCCGGATTCGTCAACTCCTCCAAAGGCGACGTGAAAGCGCTGAGCAAGAAGGTGGACTTCGTCGCGTACGAGGTGATGGAACCGTCTTCGATGACGCCTCATCAGCAACTAGTCTTCGCGCGCGATACCTTGAAGTTGCAGGTGGCTCGTTTCGAGTTACGATCGGAAGGAGCCGACGCCGAGTTTTTACGCGAGGAGTTTTTGCGTAGAGAGGCGAACTCCGAGTACGAGATGGACGGTCTTATCGTGGCGCGCGATGTGAGCTACGAACCGGTTACCAAAGGCAATCCCAAGCACGCCTTCGCGTTCAAATTGGATGTGGGGGAGCAGGATCACGCCGACACGTCCGTCCGCGAGATCGTGTGGAAAGCGTCCAAGGACTCCTATCTGAAGCCGGTGATTCACTTGGAACCCGTTCACCTCAAAGGGGTGCGAATCGCGCGCGTGAGCGGAAAGAACGCGCGGTACGTGGTCGACGCGGGGATCGGAATCGGCGCTCGAGTGCGCGTGGTGCGGTCGGGCGACGTGATTCCTCACATCGTGGCGGTGCTTCGCAAAGCGTCCCCTTCGATGCCTTCCGTGCAGTACACGTGGAACTCCACCAACGTGGACATTGTCGTCAAAGACGATCAGAAGGAAGCCAAGCGCCGTGCGGTCGTGAACACCTTGGTCAAACTCAAGGTGCCCTCTCTGGCGGAGCGTACGATCGAAGCGTTGTACGATGCGGGACACACCACGGTGGGAGACGTGTTCGATTTGTCCGCGAAGGATATTGAATCGATAGAACGATTCGGTAAGACCTCTGCGGAGAAACTGGTGAAAGCGCTTCGAGAGCGACGCGCCAAGCTGACCTGTTTGGACTTCGCGGTTGCGAGCAACCTGTTCGGTCGCGGGGTGTCTACGGTGACTCTACGCGCGATCGACGCGTTGTATCCGTTGATGCGCGCGACTCCCACCAAGGAGCA
>Ga0181577_10000658_pt1 | contig 28124 bp, 26 predicted proteins | sample 101ome_21_FD_132468 | JGI IMG/M metagenome (GOLD analysis project Ga0181577, IMG submission 132468) | Coastal salt marsh microbial communities from the Groves Creek Marsh, Skidaway Island, Georgia - 101413BT metaG (megahit assembly) | ecosystem: Environmental > Aquatic > Marine > Intertidal...
GGGCTTTGGGCAGTCAGCTGTCACCACTGGCGATGCGTGAGCACGGAGCTTGCCTGCAAGGGCGAAATGGCGCACACTAACGGCATTCACGGCCCGAATAAGAGGCCAAGAGAGCTGAGCAGTGACTTCCCAAATGGTATTTGATATGAGCAATCGTATTTTGTTTTTTCTTGGCGCCTTCGGGGCGTTGTCGGGGTGTTTCGGATCATCGGCCGATGTGGAGGTGCTTTCCAGCGCTCCTTTCGGTGCCAGCGCGGGCGTGGCGCGGGCAGTCACGGGCGACGGGAACTTCATTGCTATCATTCCCGACATCGAATCCCCCAGCGATTATGCTCATCTTTCGATTGTCCGATCCATCTCGGCGACGACAGACGAAAACGGCCTGAGCACCGGCGTGATCGAGGTCGAATATGCCAACGGCGAGCGGGAACAGGTTTCCGCATATTTCTATAGTGATGTCGCGGGTATTTATGGCCGGTTCGGCACTGATAATCCAGCCATTGTCGTGGGTGGATCTGCACCCGAGGGGCTGCCGCTTGGCGCGTCCTACAGCTACGACGGGCTGGCAGTTGTGGAGTTCCTGATTGATGGGGACGACTACAGCGAAACAGGCACTTTCGCGCTGGAGGCGGATTTTATCGACCGTACCGCGAACATGAGCGTCACTTCCGACAATGCCAGCTACTCCCACACCAATATGCAGATCGAAACCTCCGGATTGTTTGACGGGCAGGGCGGCACATTGGTTGTCACCGCTGGCAGTGGCGATACCCGCAGCCTTGACCTCTACGGCAGTTTTCACGGCGAAAATGCGGCCTATGTGACGGGCGCCGGTGTTGGCGGTACGCGGGCTGGCGACGACTTCAGCTATATCGCGATCATTGGTGACAGGAACTAGCGGAGGCTCTTGCCTCACTCGGTGAAACCTGCCAATTGAACGCCCGTGCCCGCGTGGTGGAATGGTAGACACTGGGGACTTAAAATCCCTTGGCCTTAGTGCCGTGCCGGTTCGAGTCCGGCCGCGGGTACCATTCGAAGTCTTGGTTGTTCAGGCCTGTTGTGCGTTGCCGCCAAAGGCCGGCAAGCCAATGGCCCGACGATCATCGCCGTTAGGTTAACATAAATATATCCAATTTTTTGAAGGTCTTCTCTGGGCCATTGCAAGCCCGCCCCCCGTGCCGTAGCGTCACGGCGATCATCCAAACGGGAGACTTCCATGACCAAAGAACACGGTTTCGACACGCTTCAGGTGCATGCCGGAAACACGCCGGACGCGGCGACCGGCGCGCGCCAGGTGCCGATCTATCAAAGCACATCATTCGTTTTTAAAGATGCCGAGCACGCCGCGCGTTTGTTCAACCTGCAAGAGGTTGGCTACATCTACTCGCGTTTGACCAACCCGACGGTTGATGCTCTGGCCGCGCGGATCACCACGCTTGAGGGCGGCGTCGGCGGCTTTTGTTGTTCGTCGGGCCATGCGGCGCAGATCATGGCGCTGTTCCCGCTAATGGGACCGGGGCTGAATATTGTGGCCTCAAACCGCCTCTATGGTGGGACGATCACCCAGTTCGGCCGGACGATTTCGCGCTTTGGCTGGTCCTGCAAATTCGTTGATTTTGACGATCTGGATGCAGTTAAGGCGGCGATTGACGATAACACCCGTGCCGTTTTCTGTGAATCCATCGCGAACCCAGGCGGCTATATCACCGATCTCGATGCGATTTCGACGATTTCAGACGCGGCTGGCATTCCGCTGATCGTGGATAACACATCGGCCACGCCTTATCTGTGCCGCCCGATCGAGCACGGCGCGACGATCGTTGTGAACTCCACCACCAAATACCTGACAGGCAATGGCTCCGTCACCGGCGGTTGTGTTGTCGATTCTGGTAAGTTCGACTGGTCCGCAAGTGACAAGTTCCCCTCTCTCTCGCAGCCGGAACCGGCCTATCACGGCTTGAACTTCCACGAGGCGCTGGGCGCGATGGCGTTCACCTTCCACGGTATTGCGGTTGGCCTGCGTGATCTGGGCATGACGATGAACCCGCAAGCCGCGCATTACACGCTGATGGGTATCGAAACGCTGAGCCTGCGGATGGAGAAGCATGTGGCCAACGCCGTGAAAGTGGCGAACTGGCTCGAAGCCGATCCGCGCGTTGATTATGTGACCTATGCGGGCCTCGATTCCAGCCCCTACAAGGATCGCGTTGCGAAGATCTGCCCGAGGGGGGCAGGGGCGCTGTTCACCTTCGCGGTAAAGGGCGGCTATGATTCTTGTGTGAAGTTGGTCGATAGCCTTGAGCTGTTCAGCCATGTTGCCAACCTTGGCGATGCGCGCTCGCTGATCATCCACTCGGCCTCCACCACCCACCGCCAGTTGTCGCCGGAGCAGCAGGAAGCCGCTGGCGCGTCTCCGAATGTGGTGCGCCTGTCCATCGGCATCGAGGACGCTGATGACATCATCGCCGATCTGGATCAGGCATTGGCAAAAGCCACGGCCTAATACTCGCGATCTTGCAACGAAAAACGCCCCGGCTATCCGGGGCGTTTCTTTATTTGGGTGGTGGTCTTAGTCCCGCTTGCCTGCGAAGCGCTGCTGCCAATCCTCGCGCTGCTCGTCGGTGATCTTGGCAAAGAGGACTTCAGGCACGGTGAAAGCGTGGCCTGCCTTAAGCTGGGTCAGTGCCTCTTCGACCGACGCAGGCCATGCGCAGTCATCAGCCCTCATATCCACCAGCATCCGCGCCGCAGCGTCAGGGATGAACGGCGCGGAGAGTACCGCGTAGAAGGGGATCAGGTTGAGCGCGAAGCGAATTTGCGCGGCGGCGGCTTCTGGATCGGTTTTGAAGGTCGACCACGGCGCGGCTTCTTGCAGGTATTCGTTGCCCGCAACCCAAATCGCCCGCAGCTCGCCCGCCGCCTTGCGGATTTCGATGGAATCCATGTGGGACTGGTAAGCGGTAAGCCTGTCCTGAAGTGTGGCGATCAGGGCCTTTTCAGGCGCACCCAGATCGCCGCCCTCCGGCACCACTTCGCCAAACTTTGAACGGCAGAACTTAGTCACGCGGCTGACGAAATTGCCCAAGACATCGGCCAAGTCCTTGTTCACACCGGATTGGAAGCTCTCCCAAGTGAACTCGCTGTCAGATGTTTCCGGCACATGGCTCAGAAGCCACCAGCGCCAGTAATCGGCGGGGAGGATTTCCAGCGCCTGATCCATGAACACGCCGCGCCCGCGCGAGGTTGAGAACTGGCCGCCATCATAGTTCAGGTAGTTGAAGGATTTGATATAATCCACGAGCTTCCACGGCTCGCCAGAACCAAGGATCGTGGCGGGGAAGGAAAGCGTGTGGAACGGCACGTTGTCCTTACCCATGAACTGAGTGTAGGTCACATCTTCCGCGCCTTTGTCGGTGCGCCACCAGCGCTCCCAATCGGCGCCCTTGCCAGCATCGACCCATTCCTGCGCACAGGCGATATATTCGATGGGCGCGTCGAACCACACATAGAAAACCTTGCCCTCCATACCCGGCCAGTCGCTCTCGCCGCGCTTGACGGGGATGCCCCAATCCAGATCGCGGGTGATGCCACGGTCTTGCAGACCGTCGCCATCGTTGAGCCATTTCTTGGCGATGGAGGTGGTCAGGACGGGCCAGCCCTCGCGGGTGTCGATCCATTCTTCCAACTGATCCTTCATCTGCGACTGCCGCAGGTAAAGGTGCTTTGTCTCGCGCATTTCCAGATCGGTTGAGCTGGAAATGGTGGAATGCGGGTTGATAAGATCAACCGGATCAAGCTGCTTCGTGCAGTTGTCGCATTGGTCGCCACGGGCGCTGTCAAAGCCGCAATTGGGGCAGGTGCCCTCGATGTAGCGATCCGGCAGGAAACGGCCATCGGCCTTTGAATACATCTGCGTTTCGCTGACCTCGCGGATCAGGTCCGCATCGGCGAGGCGGGCAGCGAAATGCTGGGTCAGGCGGTGGTTTTGGTCACCGGAGGAGCGGCCAAAGTGATCGAAGCTCAGGCGGAAGCCGTCCGCGATCTCGGCCTGAACGGCATGCATCTCGGCGCAGTAGTCGGCGACGGGCTTTCCGGCCTTGGCTGCCGCGAGCTCGGCGGGCGTGCCGTGTTCGTCTGTCGCGCAAAGGAACAGCACCTCATTGCCGCGCCCGCGCAGGTATCGCGCATAGAGGTCAGCAGGGAGTTGGCTGCCAACAAGGTTCCCGAGATGTTTGATCCCATTGATATAGGGGATTGCCGAGGTGATCAGGTGACGGGCCATAGGGTATGCAACCTTCCAATTCGAGTTGCGAAGGATTTAGCGGCCCTGAGCGGGAATCAAAACCCCCTGTTTGCGGCAGTTGCTCAGGTGTCGAGGTCGTGCGAGCCGCGTAAGAGCCGCCCAACGAGGAATGACGTGCGCGGCGCATAGATATAGGGCGTCCGCTCGGCGGCGGTCGGGCGTGCGCGCATCCGTGTTACGCCGAAGGCGATCAGCAGGATATGTCCAGCGGAGATCACGATAAAGAGTGCGGGTGGTCCGAACACTTCGATCAGAGCCGATGTCGCGTAGGGCGCAGCGATCGCGCCCACCGCGTAGAAGAACATCAGCGCGGCAGATAGCTCGACCCGTTGCTCCGAGGTCGCGAAGTCATGGGCGTGTGCGGCGCAGACCGAATAGATCGGGAAGGTGGTAAAGCCGAAAATGGCCGCCGCGATCATGACGCCTGTTTCGCCAGTTTGGGCCGCGCCGATGGTGATGGCACTGGCAAAGACTGCTGCAACCGACAGGCCGATCAGCACCCAGCGGCGGTCATATTTATCGGCAAGCCAGCCGATCGGATATTGCGCCACTGCACCACCTGCCACGAAAGCGGCGAGGAAATAGCCAATCTGATCTGCCGCGAGGCCGACCCCTTGGCCATAAATTGGTCCGACCATACGGAACGAGGCCGCCGATAGCGCGGCCACAACGACACCGAGCGTCGCCAAGGGTGACATTTGCCACGCAATCGCGGGCCGCAGTCGCGGCGCGCCGTGATTATCGGGCTGGGGCATGCGGGTGATGGCCAGCGGCAGCATCGACGCGCAACATAGGATCGTCAGGAGGTTGTACGCTATATAGGTTTCCATCGAGGCCAACGTGCCGATCATGAACTGGGCCGCGAAAGAGGCCGAAATATCGACCACGCGGTAAATCCCCATGGCGCGACCGCGCGTCTCGTTGGTGACTTTTGATTGCAGCCACGCTTCGATCACCGTGTAGCAACCAGCCACGCAGATGCCGGTTGCCACACGAAACAGCGCCCACCACACAGGATCGGTCACAAGAACATGCGCGGCAAGGCCGATGGCCCCCATCGCCGTGAGGCTCGCATAGGCCCGCGAATGGCCGACCGTTCCCATCAGGCGCGGTGCCCACCAGCACCCGATGAAAAAGCCCACAAAATGCGCCGAACCGAGAACGCCGACATCCGTGGTCGAAAAACCGTTCGCCAAACCCGACAGCGCGTCGAGTGGCCCCACACCGCCGGATGACAGTTGCAACATAACAACCGACAGAAACAGCGCGGCGAAGGAGATCAGCATTCTCATGGCCCCTTTATGAAGCCTCTGCGGGTGGTTTCCATGCCAAATTCGCTGTGAAATGTCGCTTTGGGTGCAATGCGATGATTTTGAAGTGATTTTTCCTGTGTAGGTCGCTTGTGCGCGGCGAGGGTTGTGGAACCGTGCGCGTTCGGTAAAGTCTGGGCGGCATCGATAGGAGCGGACATGAAAAAAGTTGATCTTGGGCGGTCGGGGATTTCTGTTTCGGACTGGTGCCTTGGTACCATGACATTTGGCAACCAAACGCCGGTCGAGGAAGCGCATCGGCAGATTGATATGGCGCTTGAGGCCGGCATCGACTTCCTCGATACGGCAGAAATGTATCCGGTGAACCCCGTGCGCGCCGAGACGGTGGGCCGCAGCGAAGAGATCATCGGCGAATGGATCGCTGCAAGCGGGCGGCGCGACGAGATCGTGGTCGCAACCAAGGTCACGGGCGACAACGGTGGCTTCATGCGCGGTGGCGCAGGCTATGACGGTGCCGTGATCCGCGCCGCTGTCGAGCAATCGCTGCGGCGTCTGCAAACCGATGTAATCGACCTTTACCAGCTGCATTGGCCAATGCGCGGCTCCTACATGTTCCGCAAGAACTGGCGCTATGATCCTTCTGGGCAGGATCGAGCAAAAACCGTCGATCATATGCTCGACGTGTTGCGCGCACTGGACGACCTGATCAAAGAAGGCAAGCTGCGCGCGATCGGACTATCGAACGAAAGTGCTTGGGGCACCACCACTTGGGTCAATTTGGCCGAGCAGCACGGTTTGCCGCGCATGGCGTCGATCCAGAACGAATATTCCCTTCTGTGCAGGCTTTTCGATACCGATCTGGCCGAGATGGCGGTGAACGAGGATGTGACGTTGCTATCCTTCTCGCCATTGGGCGCAGGATTCCTGACCGGCAAGTATCAGGGCGGCGCAGTGCCGGAGGGCAGCCGGATGAGCCTGAATGGCGATATGGGAGGCCGTTTGACGGAGCGTGTGCTGCCCGCGACGCAGGCCTATCTGGATATTGCCAAGCGGCATGGGCTCGACCCCGTGCATATGGCGATGGCATGGCAGCGGACACGGCCGTTCCCGATCTCGGCGATCTTTGGCGCAACGACGGCTGAACAGCTTGCTCATATCCTAAAAGGTGATGATCTGGTGTTGTCGGATGAGGTGCTGGAGGAGATCACCCTCACCCACAAGCAGCACCCGATGCCTTATTAACTTTAGGTCAGCGGACCACGCGCCCGCCTGATATCGCGGACGGAGAGGCTGAACTCACGCTGAAATGCCCGGGCAAAAGCGGCGTGCGAACTAAAGCCGGTTGCCAAGGCGATGTCCTGCACAGCCCGGTTGGTATCGGTGGCGAGCCGCCGCGCCTCTGCCAGCCGCAATGTCAGCCCGAAGGCGTGCGGTGTTGTGCCAAGCGTTTCTTGAAATTGTTGTTCCAGCCGCCGGCGAGAAATACCAAGCCGCAACGCGAGATCGCCAATCGGGAGCGGGCTTTCCAGCTGCTCTTCCATGATCTGGATCGCCTTTGCCACTATTGGTGCGCGTTTGGTGAGCGCCGAGGATTGCGCAAGGCGCTGCGGCTCGTGCCCTGCATAGATGGGATCATAGATAAACGCCGAGGCGACCCGCGCCGCCAGTTCCCTCCCGTGCAGGCTTGAGATCAGATGCAGCATCATATCGAGGCAAGGACTCGCCCCGCCTGTGGTCAGCGTGCGTCCAGACAGGATGAAACGGTCCCGCACAACCGTGATGCGCGGGAATTGTGCGGCGAAGCTCTCCAGATCTTCCCAGTGGGTTGTCGCCCGCAGGCCATCCAAAAGCCCCGCGCGGGCCATGATCTGGCTGCCGCCATCCACACCAGCGATAATCGCCCCGCCGCGCGCGAGGCGGCGCAGGGTCGCGCAGAGTGCGGGTGTCGTTTGCGCCTCAATGGCGAAGCTGGAGACGACCAGCAGCAGATCAGGCACCGGCAAACTGGCGACTGCTGTGCCTGAAATCGGTATTCCGGCAGTCAGGTTGGCGGTGGCCGGTGTCGGGGGAGCGAATTGCCACTGAAACAAGTCTCGCCCCGCACGGCGATTGGCGGCGCGCATCGGGTCAACGGCTGCGGCGAGCGAGAGGAGATTGGTCCGGTCCATGACAAGGATGCCAACAGTCATCGGGCGCTGGCCTGTGCTGACCTCGTCGGGAAATAGGGATTTTGCGGTATTTGACATATTTGTTTCGTAAAGTGGAAAGAAAAGTCACGCAAGGACAAGAATAATCCGCATGAGTCGGACGCTATCCAAGGAGCCAGTCATGCCATTGCAAATTAACCGCGACGTATTCATCACCTGTGCCGTCACCGGATCCGGATCCACCCAAGACCGCAGCCCGCATGTACCGCGCAGCCCGAAAGAGATTGCCGATAGCGCCATTGCGGCAGCAAAGGCAGGTGCAGCGGTCGTGCATTGCCATGTGCGCGACCCCGAGACAGGCACCCCGAGCCGCAATTTGGCGTATTTCCGCGAAGTGACTGATCGCATCCGCGATTCAGAGGTTGATGTCGTGTTGAACCTGACCGCCGGCATGGGGGGCGATATTGTGTTTGGCGGTGTCGACAAGCCGCTGCCGCCCGCCGCAGGCACCGATATGGCCAGCGCAGACGAGCGCGTGGCGCATGTGGCGGAATGTCTGCCCGAAATCTGCACGCTCGATTGCGGCACGATGAACTTTGCCGAAGCGGATTATGTGATGACCAACACGCCGGGCATGCTACAGGCGATGGGCAAGATGATGACCGATCTGGGCGTGAAGCCAGAGATCGAGGCATTTGATACCGGCCATCTTTGGTATGCCAAGCAGCTGGTGAAGGATGGCATTCTCGAACCTAACGCACTGGTGCAGCTTTGCATGGGGGTGCCGTGGGGTGCGCCTGATGACCTCAACACATTCATGGCGATGGTCAACAATGTGCCGGATGAATGGACCTTCTCGGCCTTTTCGCTGGGCCGGAACCAGATGCCCTATGTTGCGGCATCGGTTCTTGCTGGTGGCAACGTGCGGGTTGGGCTTGAGGACAATCTTATGCTCGACAAAGGTGTACTGGCGACCAACGAACAGCTCGTCGAACGCGCCGTTGGGATCATCGAAAACCTTGGCGCCCGCGTGATTGGCCCTGCGGAGGTGCGCGAGAAACTTGGTCTGACCAAGCGCGCACCAGTCGCCGGTTAGGGAGAACGTCGATGGCACAAATTGCAGCGATTATTGGCGGTGGCGTGATCGGGGGCGGCTGGGCTGCGCGCTTCCTTCTTGCGGGTTGGGATGTGCGGGTTTTCGACCCTGACCCTGAAGCCGAAAGGAAGATCGGAGAGGTGCTCGCGAATGCCCGCCGCTCGCTGCCGGGGCTGTCGGATGTGGCGATGCCTGCGGAGGGAAAGCTCTCCTTCCACGAGACGATGTCAGAGGCGGTTGATGGGGCGATCTATATTCAGGAAAGCGTGCCCGAACGCTTGGAACTGAAGCAAAAGGTCTATCAGACCTTGCAGGCCCACTGCGCGCCTGACGCGGTGATCGGCTCTTCCACCTCCGGCTTCAAACCATCCGAGCTGCAAGGCTGCGCATCGCGTCCTGAACAGATTGTCGTCACGCACCCGTTCAACCCCGTCTATCTGCTGCCGTTGGTCGAACTCGTGACCACGGAGGCCAATGCGCCGGAGGTGGTGAAGCAGGCAAAGGATGTGCTGCAAGAAATCGGGATGTACCCGCTCCACCTCAAGCGCGAAATTGACGCTCATATTGCGGACCGTTTCCTCGAAGCGGTTTGGCGCGAGGCACTCTGGCTGATAAATGACGGTATCACCACCACCGAAGAGATCGACAACGCGATCCGTTACGGCTTTGGCTTGCGTTGGGCGCAGATGGGGCTCTTCGAGACTTATCGCGTGGCAGGGGGCGAGGCGGGCATGCGCCACTTCATAGCCCAGTTCGGCCCATGCCTAAAATGGCCGTGGACAAAACTGATGGATGTGCCCGATCTGACGGATGAGCTGATCGACGCGATTGCTGGTCAATCAGACGCGCAATCGGGCCATCATTCCATCCGCGAGTTGGAGCGCATTCGTGACAACAACCTTGTGGCTATCCTGCGTGGGTTGAAGGCACAGGGTTGGGGCGCGGGGGCGCTGCTCAAAGCGCGTGACAAGCAGATTGATCCGATCCCCGCGCAGCTTGACGATGTGGCTGATCTCTCAAAGCCTATTCTCACGGTCGAGCGGGCGGTTCCCCTCGATTGGACCGATTATAACGGCCACATGAATGAGGTGCGGTATCTTCAGGCTTTTGGGGATGCAACGGACCGTTTCATGATGATGGTCGGCTGTGACGGCGACTACATCCAGTCCACAGGCAGCTATTTCACCGCTGAAACCCATATCCGCCATGTGGACGAGGTTCACGCTGGCGCAACGATCAGGGTCGAGACGCTATGTATTCTGGGTGAGGGGAAGAAAATGCACCTTTTCCACCAGATGTTTGAAGGTGACAGGCTGTTGGCAACCGGCGAGCATATGTTGATCCATGTGAGCCTAGAGACGCGCAAATCCTCGATGCCGGGTCCGGTGGTTGCCGAGCGTTTGGCGCGCGCTGCGGATGCCCATGCCAATTTGCCGCGCCCTGAAGGGCTTGGCGCAGCCGTTGGCAAGAGATGAAGCGGGCACTGATCACCGGCGGGGCGTCCGGTATCGGCTACGCGATGGGTGCGGCTTTTGCCGCTGCGGGCTACGAGGTCTGGGTCACGGATGTGGACCAGACCGCGCTGGGCGCATTGCCGGCGGGTTGGCAGGGCCGGTTGGCCGATGTCTCGAACGAGGCGCAGATATCGACCATCATGGCCGAGATCGCTGCAATAGGTGGCTTGGACGCCTTATGCGTGAATGCGGGCACCAAAGGCCCGACCGCTGCGATCGAGGATGTCGCGCTGGAAGATTGGCGCGCATGTACGGCTGTGACGCTCGATGGGGCGTTTCTGACGCTCAAACATGCTGCGCCAATGATGAAAGCAGCTGGAAAGGGTGCGGTGATCTTCACCTCCTCTACGGCGGGGATGTACGGCTACCCCTATCGCAGCCCGTACTCGGCCGCGAAATGGGCGATCATCGGCCTGATGAAAACCGCCGCGATGGAATTGGGGGCGTTTGGCATCCGCGCCAACGCGATCCTACCCGGTGCGGTGGAAGGGCCGCGCATGGAGCGGGTACTTGAGGCAGAAGCCACCGCGAAGGGCATGACACGCGATGCGGTTTATGAAGGTTACGCCAGCGGAACGTCGCTTAAAACATGGGTCACAGCTGAAGATATTGCTGCCGTCGCGGTGTTCCTTGCCTCCGATGCGGCGGCGCGGATTTCGGGGCAGTCGATCCCCGTTGATGGCCACACGGTCAACCCTGACCCGCAGATCGGCACCTGATCAGTCGGCGATTTCCACCCGCGCATTTCCGGCGGTCATGTTGTCTGAAACGCGGTCGAATCGAAGATAGGCCAGCGCCTCATTCCCGTGAATGCTGTGCAAAGTGCCAACGGTCTTTTCGCCTGCGGTGATCGCGCTGCCGCTTTCCGCTGATCCATGCAGGCGCACGCGGCGCAGACCTTTCTTCAATTCGGTCTTGTGGTGCATACGAGCCGTGACTTCCTGCCCTACATAGCATCCTTTGCGGAAATCAACGCCATTGAGCCTCTCGAATCCCATTTCGAGGATGTAGCTCTCGCCAGAGAGTTCCGCGCCCATTTCGGGCACGGCAAGGCGCACGCGCAAGGCCTCGAAATCAGTATCGTCGGAATGGTCGTCATGCGCGTAGTCCCTCCAGCCAAGGTCTGGGTGGCGGGGATCGGTGAGCGCCGTTTCAGGAGCGGTGCCGCACCCACGGGAGACAACCAGACTGGTTTCCTCGATACGCACATCGGCCCGCAGTTTGTACATCGACAACCGCTGCGCCAAGGCAGGCGCCACGTCGCTGGCGACATCGAGCAAGACATGATCCTCCCGCCCGATCAGAAAGAAATCCGCGATGAACTTACCTTGCGGGGACAGCAGCGCCGCATAGCAGATCCCATCGTTTTCCGGCAGGGCTTTCGTCACATCATTGGTGACGAGCCCTTGCAGGAAAGTTTCGCGGTCTTTGCCATAGATGGCCAGAACAGTTCGGCTTTCCATGTTTTCCCTCATCGGCCTTTGACTCGCGATATAGGTCGGCGCGGCCTAGACTTCATCCCCGGCGCCGCTTTTTTCGCCACGATCATCGAACTGGAGGCTGTGTAATTCTCGATAGGCGCCGCCGCGTGCCAAAAGCGCTTCATGGCTGCCTTGGTCAATCACCTGTCCACGATCCAACACGATGATTTTGTCAGCGTTACGCACGGTGGAGAGGCGATGCGCGATGACGAGCGTGGTACGGCCTTCGGCCAGCGTCTCAAGCGCCTCCTGCACGATTGCCTCGGAACGGGTATCAAGCGCAGAGGTCGCCTCATCCAAGAGTAGGATCGGGGTATCACGCAGCAGCGCACGCGCGATGGCGATGCGTTGCCTTTGCCCGCCGGAAAGGTTCGATCCGCGCGGCCCAGCGGGGCTGTCGAGGCCGTTCGGCAGGTTGGGCAGGAAGTCCGCGACATGTGCGGCCTTGAGTACCCGCTCGAGGTGCTCTGGCGCGATATCCCTGCGCCCGAGCAGAATATTTTCGCGCACGGTTTCATCAAACAGCGCCGCGTCCTGCGACACCACCGAAACAAGCGCGCGGAGATCAGCCAGACGAAGCGCATTGGCAGGTTCGTCGCCGACAGTGATTTGGCCCGATTGTGGGTCGATCAGCCGCGTCAGCGCGTGGAACACCGTGCTCTTGCCAGCGCCCGATGCACCGACAAGTGCCGTGGTTTTGCCCGCCTCAGCGATAAAGCTCAGCCCGCGCAGAACCGCATGATCTCCGTAGGAGAGCGTAACATCTTTGAACGCAATCTCGGGGGCGCCCGTCGGTGCTGTGACCGGCTTCGCGGGCTCTTTCAGGGCCGGCTCAGTCTCGAAAATTGCGAGTATGCGCTCGATACCCGCCGCCGCCGCTTGAATCAGGCCCGAGATATCGCCAAGCCGCCGTAACGGTTCAAAGGCCAAGGCCATGGCGGTGAAAAATGCCATGAACTCGCCAACGGTTTTGCTGCCTTCGATGATCTGTTTGCCGCCGTAGAGCAGCACAAAGAGGAAGCCCACGCCGGTCATCAGATCGATCAAACCGGGGATAGATGCCCGCCCGAAAGCCGCCCGTACCTCTGCCACCACGCGCGACCTGATCAAGCGCTCGTAGCGGCGGGCCTGATAGTCTTCCAGCGCGTTGAGCTTGATCGGGGCGATGCCGTGAAACACCTCGTCGAGCCGCGTTGACATATTGCCCGCCACTTCGCGTGCATCCCGTGCGCGTTTGCGGACGTAGGCTTGCGCCAACAGCGAGGGCGCAATCAAAAGCGGGATGCCAATTAGCGCCGCGACAGTCCATTTCCAATCGACCCAAAGCGCCACACCAAAGAGCCAGAGCACCGCGACGGCATCGCGGCTAATCCCTTGAACGATGCCCGTCCAGACGGTGCCAATGGATTGCACATCGCCCTGCACCCGCTCGATGAGGTAGCCGGGTGGGTTGGTCTGGTGGAAGGCAATCTCCAATCGCATCAAATGCCTTAGCAAAGCGGCGCGTATATCTGCGGCTGTGCTTTCATTGACCCGCGTTAGAAGCACTTGCTGGCCTACGGAACTGAATGCCCGCACGGTAAAAATGGCAAGGATCGTCAGCCCCACCGGCCATAGCGCCGAGGTGTCGCCATTGACGAAAACATCGTCGAACATCGGCTTCATCACGATGCTTAACAGGCCCAGCATTGAGCCTTCGAGCATCATCAGGAATACCGAAATCCCGAGCGGCAGCTTGTACTTCCGCAAGTAACCGCGCCATAGCCAGCCAAAGAGTGCGCGGGCCGAAATGCGCGGCTGTTCGGGGGGATTTGCGGTGTCGGACATCTGGCTTTCCTAATCGGTCCGTCTTGGTCTATCTGCTGCTCCGAGGCGGGGCAAGCGGCGCACGATTGACGCCATCCATAAAAAAGCTAACGTCCGCCTCGCGCATTGCTACAGGAGCTGAAATGTCGCTTTCCCAAGGCGTATCCTACCTCGCTATTCCCGGTCCGTCTGTTCTGCCCGAGCGGGTCTTGCGGGCTATGGTGCAGCCATCACCAAACATTTACGAAGGCAAACTGCCCGATGTCACGGCCAGTCTCGTCCCCGACCTGAAGCGCCTTGCAGGGACAAAGGGGCATTTGGCGATGTACATCTCCAATGGGCACGGTCTTTGGGAGGCGTCGCTCGCCAACACGATGTCGCGCGGTGATAAGGTGTTGGTGCTTGTCACGGGGCGGTTCGGGTTTGGCTGGGAAGAAATGGCCCGTGGCATGGGGCTGGATGCCGAAATCATCAATTTTGGCGAACATGAAGCGATTGATCCGGCGCGGCTGCGGGCGCGATTGGCGCAGGACAAAGAACATGAAATTGCCGCCGTGTTGACGGTGCATGTGGATACCTCGACGGGCTTGCGCAGCGCGGTGCCGCCGTTGCGCGCGGTGCTTGATGGGCTGTCGCATCCGGCGCTCCTAATGCTCGATGCGATCGCCTCCTTCGGCTGCGACCGGATCGAGATGGATGCATGGGGCGTCGATGTGCTAATAGCCGCCTCGCAGAAAGGCTTGATGGCACCGCCGGGAATGGGGTTCGTCTGGTTCAATGACCGTGCTGATGCGCGGCGGGAGCATGCCGATTGTGTGACCCGATATTGGGATTGGCGCCCGCGTGCGAAGCCTGAATTGTTCTACGAATACTGGGATGGCACAGCCCCGACGCACCAGCTTTTTGCCCTGAGGGAAGCAGTGAACATGATCCAAGAGGAAGGACTGCCGCATGTCTGGCAGCGTCATGAGATCTTGGCGCGGGCTGTTTGGGCGGCGGTAGAGTGCTGGGGCAAAGGTGGTGATATCGCCTTGAACGTTGCAGATGCGGGCCAGCGTTCGCATGCCGTCACCTCGATACGCATGGGCGGTGGCGCGGCAACCAAGCTGCGGAAATGGTGCGAACATCAGGCAGGCCTCACGCTCGGGATCGGGTTGGGGCGGCATCCGGAGGAGGATTACCTAAGGGTGGGCCACATGGGCCATGTGAATGCCCATATGATCCTCGGCGCGCTCAGTACGATGGAAGCAGGGCTTACCGCGCTTGGTATCCCGCATGGGCGGGGTGGGGCTGCTGCTTCCGGTGACGTGATCTCAACGGCGTTGCGCGCGCCTTGCCCCGATTAGGGAAATCAAACGGTCAACAGTGACCGCCGCAATCAGCACCGCAGGAAAACCGCCAAGCGCCGCGAGGGTCCACAGCGCAAAGAACAACGTCACGCCAGTGGTGATAAGAAATGGCGTTGTAAAATCTTCGACGCGGCGCGGTGTTGACGACATGGCAGACCTCCTCTGCCATAATCCTAGCCCAGCGGGTTAAAATGCCACTAAACTTTTGCGTGCGCGTTCCAATGCGGCAGGAAGCGCAGCCTCGAATGCATCAAGCGCTTCGGCGTTTCCCGTGCTGACGCGGATGCAGCGGTTCTGCGGCGGTTGAAACGGCATGCGGATGAAAATTGCGTGCTTGCCCAGCTCGGCGACGATCCGTTTTGACAGCTCACCATCCGCGCCACAGTCGATGGTCACAAAGTTGGTGGCGGATGTCAGCGGTCGCAGCCCGTTTGCTTCGGCGATGCTGGCGATACGGGCGCGCGCTTCGGACGTCCATTGAAGGATATTGGTATACCAGTCACGATCATGAAGCGCGGCCAACGCGGCGACCTGACCGAGCATATTGACCCCGAACTGGTTTCGGATGCGGTCAAAGGCCGAGATGATCGGCACCGCGCCGATCGCGTAACCAACGCGCTGACCGGCCAGCCCATAGGCCTTTGAGAAGGTGCGCATGCGGATCACACGCGGATCATCTGGAACGATGGGCAGGGTCGCTGATGCTGGCGCAAAATCGCTGTAGGCTTCATCGAGGATCAACAACGCCCCTTCTGGGACCTCGGAGATCATCCGCGCGATGACGTCTGCATCATGCCAGTTCCCCATCGGGTTGTTGGGGTTGGAAATATAGATCAGCCGCGCGCCGGTGCTGCGGGCCTTGGCAATGAGGCGTTCGGGGTCTTCGTGGTCGCCTGTATAAGGCACCTCATGCAGCACCCCGCCATAGCCTTTCACATGGTAGTCGAAGGTGGGGTAGGAGCCGCGTGACGTGACCACCGGCGTGCCCTCATTCACGGTCAGGCGCACAAGCTGGCCCAGCAAGCCATCGATCCCCTCACCGATCATGATATGCTCGGGCGCAATGTCGTGATGGGCCGCTAGAGCCATGCGCAGATCGTGGCAATCACCGTCGCCGTATTTCCAAATCTCTGGCGCAGCTTTGCTGATCGCTTCGAGCGCTTTGGGCGAGGGGCCAAAACCACATTCATTAGCGCCGATCCGCGCTGCGAAAGGGCGTCCGAGGGCGCGCTCCACATCGTCGGGGCAATTGAACGGCATGGTCGAGGGCAGGGCGGCGATAAGCGGTGTCAGGCGGGGATCATTCTGTGTCATGGCGCGAATTAGACATTGGAAATCCGGCAGAACAAGAGCAAAGAAAAAGCCCGCGCGGGTGGCGCGGGCTTCTGTTTCAGGTCATCCGTAAGGCAGCTATCAGCCGATTTCCTCCAGCCGCGCAAGGGCGGCATTCAGCTGGCCCTCTTCCTCTTCGCGCATGCGCAGGTTCTCGCGGGCTTCTTCGACCACCTCTTCGGGCGCGGAGGCCACGAATTTGGGGTTGTTCAACCGCCCACGCAGGCCGCCAAGCTCCTTTTCCAGCTTGCCGAGCACTTTCGATAGGCGTGCCTTTTCAGCGTCCACATCAATGATGTCGGCCAGCGGCAGGGCAAAGGTTGCACCCGCCGTCGGCACGGTGATCGCGCCTTTCGGGGCGCCCTCCACGCTGTCGATCCCTTCGATCCGCGCAAGGCGCTTGATCAGGGTTTCATTGTTGGCAAGCGCGGTTTTGGCGGCGTCGTCCGCATCCAGTTGCAGCACCGGAATGCGCAGGCCCACCGGCACGTTCATCTGGGCGCGGGCAGAACGGACGCCTTCGATCAGCGAAATCGCCCAGTTCATCTCCGCGTCTGCGGCAGGGTCAACCAGATCGGCGGCGGCATAGCTGGGCCAATCCGCATGGACGAGCATTTTCGAACGAGTGCCCATCAGCCCCCAAAGCTCTTCTGTAATGTAGGGCATGATCGGGTGCAGCAGAACCAAACATTGATCCAGCACCCAGCCCATCGTCTGTTGGGTTTCCAGCTTCTCGGCCTCGGAGCCATCCATCAGGAGCGGCTTGGAGAACTCCACATACCAGTCGCAGACCTTGCCCCAAACAAAGGCGTAAAGCGCATTGGCAGCATCGTTAAAGCGATAGGCTTCCAGTGCGGCATCCACCTCTTCGCGCACGCGAGCGGTTTCGCCGATGATCCATTTGTTGACCGTTTGCGTCGCGGTCGGGATCGCGGTGCTGCCGCCGTGGGCCTCGAAGACGCCGTTCATCTCGGCAAAGCGGCAGGCATTCCATAGCTTGGTTCCAAAGTTCCGGTAGCCCTGAATGCGATCTTTCGAAAGCTTCAGCACACCGCCAATCGCCGCCATCGAGGCATTGGTGAAGCGCAGTGCGTCTGCGCCGTATTCATCAATGATTTCAAGCGGGTCGATGACGTTGCCCTTGGTCTTGGACATCTTCTGCCCTTTTTCGTCCCGTACCAATTGGTGCAGGTAGACCGTGTGGAACGGCTCCTGATCGACGACGGCCAATTGCATCATCATCATCCGCGCCACCCAGAAGAACAGGATGTCAAATCCGGTGATCAGCATATCGGTGGGGAAGTATTTCTCCATCTCCGGCGTCTTTTCGGGCCAGCCGAGCGTGCCGATGGGCCAAAGGCCGGAAGAGAACCATGTATCTAGCACGTCGGGGTCGCGGCTTAGGGCGACGCCAGCGCCTGCCTTGGCCTGCGCTTCCTCCTCGGTCGCGGCGCAGTATTCGTTGCCCTCGGCATCGAACCAAACCGGAATCTGGTGCCCCCACCAAAGCTGACGCGAGATACACCACGGCTCGATATTTTCCAGCCAGTGGTAGTAAGTCTTTTCGCCACTTTCAGGGATGATCTTGGTGCGCCCTTCGCGCACTGCATCCAGCGCGGGGCCGACGACCTTTTGCGCATCGACAAACCATTGGTCGGTCAGCATCGGCTCGATGACCACACCGGAGCGGTCCCCAAACGGCTGCATGATCTTCTTGTCTTCAATGGTGATCATCAGCCCTTCGGCATCAATGTCGGCCACGACGCGCTTACGCGCCTCGAAGCGGTCCAGCCCGCGATATTCTTCCGGCACGAGGTTGATCGCATCGACGGCGGCTTCGGTAAATGCATCACCCTTGGCAAAGCCCTGCGCCTTCGCGGCTTCCTCAGCATAGGGCGCGCCATCGGCCCGCATCTGGCCGCGCGTATCCATCAGGCGGTACATCGGGATGCCGCCACGCTTGGCGACCTGATAGTCGTTGAAATCATGCGCGCCGGTGATCTTCACCGCGCCGGAGCCAAAGGTCGGATCGGGGTATTCATCGACGATGATCGGGATCAGGCGGCGGTGCTCTTTCGGCCCAACCGGAATTTCGCACAGCTTGCCGACGATCGGCGCATAGCGTTCATCAGAGGGATGCACCGCGACCGCACCATCGCCCAGCATCGTTTCGGGGCGGGTGGTGGCGATAGAGATGTAATCGCGCTCTTCTTCGAGGATGATATTCCCGTCCTCGTCCTTCTCGATATAGGTGTAGGTTTCGCCACCTGCGAGCGGGTATTTGAAGTGCCACATATGGCCGTCGACTTCGATATTCTCGACCTCGAGGTCAGAAATCGCTGTCTCGAAATGGGGGTCCCAGTTCACCAGCCGCTTGCCGCGATAGATCAGGCCCTTTTCGTACATATCGACGAAGACCTTGATCACCGCATCGTGGAAGTTGCCGCTCTGGTCGCTCTCGGGCGCACCCGGCGCTCCGGACATGGTGAAGGCGTTGCGTTCCCAGTCGCAGGAACAGCCCAACCGCTTGAGCTGATTGACGATGGTGTAACCGTATTGGCCCTTCCACTCCCAGACCTTTTCAAGGAACTTCTCGCGCCCTAGTTCGCGGCGGCCCGCATTGCCTTGGGCGGCGAGCATTTTCTCGACCTGAAGCTGCGTCGCGATGCCTGCATGGTCCTGCCCCGGTTGCCAGAGCGTGTCAAAGCCGCGCATGCGGTGCCAGCGGATCAGGATATCCTGCAACGTGTTGTTGAACGCATGGCCCATATGCAGCGCGCCGGTCACGTTCGGTGGCGGGATCATAATGGTGAAGCTCTCTGCATCCGGCTTCGCATTCGCGCCTGCGCGGAAGCTGCCAGAATTGGTCCAAGCCTCAAAAATGCGGGCTTCAGCCTCGGCTGCGTTAAAGGTCTTTTCCATTGCCATGATCGCGGTCCCTTATTCGTCGGGACCATCTAACGCGGGGGGCGGCGGAGGAAAAGCCCTCTCTGCGGCGCTTAGGCGCTACGGTCGATCTTGGTCGAGAGGTGGATCAGGCTTTCCAGCGCCATCACCCCGTCAATCGCACCGATCCGGTCCAGCGTATCGTCCAGCGCGCCGGTGGACTCGGTGCGCAACTGGCAAGCCAGATCAAAGCGCCCCGAGGTGGTGTGTACGCGCTCCACCGCAGGCAGGCGGCGCAGTTGGTTCAGCACATTGGTTTGCGCGGCGGGGGTGATATGGACGAGCACCGTCGCGCGGATTGCATTGCGCAGCGTGTCCTCGCTCAGTCGCAGCGTGTAACCCGCAATCACGCCCGCCCGTTCCAGCCGCTCAATCCGTGCTTGGGCGGTGGTGCGGGCAATTCCGACACGCGCCGCCAGCGCCGAAGTCGGCAATCGCGCATTGGTGGAAAGTTCTGCGATCAAGCGGCGGTCGATGTCATCCAGTTCTGTCATAGTGCCGATATTATCGGCATTATTGATTAATGATAAGCATTTTTGCGCAAAGTGCTGAGCCAGTCTGACATTTCCCACCGTAAACTAAGAGCAATAATAAAGATCGAGGCGGAGGTTCCCATGTTGCAGCGCTTGGAAAAAGCAGATTGCCCAGCATCTTATTTGCAGCGTTTCCAACCGGATATGCCGGTGCATTTTTTCGCGCCCGCAGCGCTGGACCGGCGGTTGGATGATTTCGTGAACGGCTTCGCGGGGGATGTGACCTATGCGGTCAAGGCGAACCCGTCTGATCGGGTCGTGTCGCGGCTTTGGGGCAGGGGGCTTGCCGGTTTCGATGTCGCCTCCCCGACAGAGATAGAGAGCGTGCAGCGGCTCTGCGGGTCCGCCGTACCAATGCACTACAATAATCCCGTGCGCAGTAGCGCCGAGATCGCGGTAGCCCGTCGCGCGGGGGCGCGGTCATGGTCGGTTGATGATGCGGGCGAGTTGCGAAAATTGGCTGCGGCGGGGCATGAGCCTTACAATGAAGTCAGCGTGCGCTTCTGCCTCGACGTTGAAGGTGGGCATTACAATTTTGGCGATAAATTCGGCGCCACGCCGGATCAGGCGGTGGCGTTGTTGCGATGCGTCTCTGAGGCAGGTTGGCGACCTGCGCTGACCTTTCATGTTGGCACACAATGCCAACGGCCGCAGGCATATGCCCGCTACATCGCAGCAGCAGCGGGTATCGCGCAGCGTGCCGATGTGCGCATTTCGCGGCTCAATGTTGGGGGCGGTTTCCCGTCTGCGCGGCAGGGCGCAGCACCGGAGTACGGCCGCTTCTTCGCAGCGATCAAAGAGGCGGTTGATGCGGCTTTTGCTGACCGCCCCGCGCTCTTGTGTGAGCCGGGTAGGGCGCTTGTTGCTGACAGCTATGCCTATGCCGTCCGCATCAAATCACTGCGCGCGGGACGGGTTTACCTAAATGACGGGATCTATGGCGGGCTGTCGGAATTCCCGTCGATGCACATGCCTACGTTCGAGGTGATCAGCAGGGATGGTACACCGCGCACCGGCGAAAGTGTCGCCCGCGTCGCATTTGGCCCGACCTGTGACAGCATCGACAAATTACCAGAAGCGTTGAATCTCCCCTCTGATACACGGGAGGATGACTGGCTCCTGTTCCGGTCGATGGGAGCCTATCTGACAGGCGTTACCACGCGGTTTAACGGCTACGGGCGCTGCGAGACTGTGACAGTCGCAACGCTTTAGCGTCACTCTGCGATCGAAAATCCGGCAATCAACTGCCTCAGGCCCAAGGCCGCACCAGCGAAGATCGCCATGACGGTGATCGGCGCGGACCACGCCAGCACTGAGAAGGCCGACAGCCCTTGCCCGATACTGCATCCCATCGCCACAACCGCACCAACACCCATCAACGCCGCGCCAAAGATTTGCCGCCGCAATTCGCGCGGATCTTCACAAGCTTCCCAGCGGAAATGCCCCTTGATCAGCGAACCGATGAACGCGCCGATCCAAACACCCGCGACCGAGCCGAGCGCAAAACTGAGCGTGGTTCCTGACGCGGTCATTGTCCAAAGAATGGACTCGCCGAGCGGTGCTGCAAATGTGTGGGAAACAACCTGAAGCTCCTCAAAGCCATGCCGGGCGATCCACTGTGTTCCGGCCCATGCAATGATCACCGATAGCCCCGCGATGCCCCCCCAGAAAATAGTTTTTCTTTCCCTCCTGACCCGCGCGGGAGCAAGGGTGAACCCGAGGATAAGCGCGCCAATGATAATCCCGATTGTAGAAGGCGCGAAGCCTGTCCAATTGGCAATGCTGTGGGCAATTCCCGGAACATGCTCAGCAGCGCGCTCGGCCGGAAATAGCCAAACGCGGACATAGGCAAATGGACCGGAGATCGTCGCATAAGCCGCAATGCCCATCACGAGGACGATCATGAAATTCCGCAGGTCACCGCCACCCAAACGCGCCAACGCGCCGTAGCCGCAATTGCCCGCGAGTGCCATGCCGTACCCGAATACAAGCCCGCCCGCGATGCTCGCAAGCGGCATCCACCGGAAATCAAGGTAGATTGTTTCGGGTAGGGACAGCAGCCCAGTCGCGCTCAAGGCGAAAGTGCCAATGATCGCCACCCCTAGTGCGACGCCCCACATCCTCAGGCGAATGTCGGATTCACCGTAAAAGAAATCCTCGATGGCGCCGAGTGTGCAAAAGCGGCCCAATCGGGCAGCGAGCCCGAGCAGGATACCACCGATCCCGCCAACAATCGCAGCGAGGTTTCCCTCGCCGATAACATCAATCCACACGGCGTCCTCCCATCGAAACCGCCGTTACCACGGCAGTTTCCTCCTTATCGTGTGCAGAATAGGTCGTAAACCAAATCAATAATCTGGCGCGGTCTGTCGTCCGTCAAGCGGTAGTAGATCGTCTTGCCGTCACGTCGCGGCGTCACAAGCCCTTCGAGTCGCAGCCGCGCGAGCTGTTGCGAAACAGCCGCCTGCCGCGCCGATAGCAGGTCTTCGAGTTCGGTGACCGATTTTTCTCCCGATGCCAGATGGCACAAAATCATCAGCCGCCCCTCATGGCTGATCGCTTTCAGGAAATTCGCCGCATCCGTCGCGTTGCTTACCAATTCGTCCAGACCGGCTTCGTCAATATGGTCGTCAATAATTGGAATACCCATAGTCCGCGTCCCTGCGCGCTATTATGCTAAGTATAGCTTTGCCTACCATATACTTGCAAGAAACGCAATTTTTCGATGTGTGTTCCTTGGCTTTGCCGGTCAGCTAGAGGCTTCCGGTTTCTGCGAAGCCTCTATACCCACGTCCGAAATCAACTTCGAGAGTAATCCCCAAAAAAAATCCTCACCCGGATAGCCTTCGATCCGTCCGACCTCTGCGCCATCAACAAGCAGCACGAAGGTTGGCGTGAACTGGAGAGGGCGGGTCAGGGCGACGCCCTCTGGCAGATCAGCGTGGATGTCATGTTTGATCAACGGGGCAGAAGCGCCTTCAGCGGTTTTCGGGTATTCGATGCCGACGTCGCTTTCCCAGCGCGCGCACCACATGCAGCCATCTTCCTCCGCCATCAACAGATTGACGGTTTCCGCACTGGCGAGGAGCGGAAGCCAGACCAGCGGCAGGCTAAGAAGAAACGCACGCATGATTTGAATCCCGATTGACGGATAGCTGAACACTTATCATAATTTGAATATATGAATAAGACAAGATTTGAATAAGGCAGGGATGGCGCATGTTTGAAATCAGTTACATCGGGGCGGCCGTGGCGGGGCTTTTGTCGTTCTTCACCCCATGCGTTCTGCCGATGGTTCCGTTCTACCTGTGCTACATGGCCGGATTGAGCATGTCGGAACTGCGCGACGAAGGCGGAATCGCGGCTGGCGCTCAGCGGCGACTGGTGCTTTCGTCCATTGCCTTCGCCTTGGGCGTCACCACGATTTTCGTGCTGCTGGGCATGGGCGCAACGGCGCTGGGGCAGCTTTTCCTGCAATGGAAGCAGCCGCTCTCCTACCTCGCTGCTGCGGTTTTGGCGCTCTTCGGGCTGCACTTTTTGGGCGTGATGCGCATTCCGCTCCTGTATCGCGAGGCGCGGCTTGAAACCACTGCGGAGCCGCGCGGGATTGCCGGTTCCTATGTGATGGGGCTCGCCTTCGGTTTCGGGTGGACCCCATGCGTTGGCCCTGCCTTGGCCTCGATCCTGATGATTGCGGGCGGCATGGGGAACCTATGGGAGGGCGCGGCGCTTCTGGCTGTCTATGGTGTGGCGATGACGGCCCCCTTCGTAATTGCCGCCTTGTTTGCGCGCCCATTTCTTGCGTGGGTGGCCCGTCATCGTGGGGCGCTGGCCTATGCCGAGCGGATCATGGGCCTCATGCTGTTGCTGTTCGCGGCGCTGATCGCGACCAACAGCGTCAATCTTATCGCACAATGGATGATCGATGCCTTCCCGTCGTTCTCGGGTTTGGGCTGAAAGGAGTGACTATGAAACGTTTATTACCACTCGCTGCGGGCCTCATTGCCCTGGCCACTTCCCTATCGGCTGCGGTGTTGGGCGATGATGGCCTGCACAAGGCGCCATGGATGCGCGACACGTTCAAAGACTTGCGGGAAGATCTCGCCGAGGCCAATGCCGAAGGCCGTAGGTTGATGGTGATGATCGAGCAGCGCGGCTGCATCTATTGCACCAAGATGCACGAAGATGTCTATCCCGACCCCGCCATTGACCCGATCCTGAGCGAGAACTTCTACGTCGTTCAGATCAACATGTTCGGTGATTTCGAGGTCACGGATTTCGACGGTGAAATCCTGACGGAGAAAGAAGCCGTGCTGAAGTGGGGCGCGATGTACACGCCAACGATTCTCTTCTTCCCCGAGGAAGTGTTCGAAGGTGTACCCGCCCATGAGGCGCGGGTCGCCTATGTTCCCGGGGCATTGGGCGTCGAGATGTTCGGTAACATGCTGAACTGGGTTCTGGAACACGGCTACGAGAGCGGAGAAAATTTCCAGAAATATCATGCGCGTAAGTTCAACGAACGTCGGCAGTAGCCCGCGCCGCAGCGCAGCTTAAGCCATCGCCGCAGCGCAGCTTAAGCCATCGCCGCAGCGCAGAATATTCAATTGTTTGAATTTAATGTTGCGAAAATCTCAGGCTGTGTTCTATTGTATGCACAAATATGAATAAGATGGGATCTCCAGGGAGGGCAAATGAAACGCACTATCCAATTTGTAGCAGGGCTGGCCATCACGGCGACAGCAGCTGTTGCCGAGGTCGCGCCAGGCGACGTCGTTTTTGGTGATTACGGCGAGGTCGTCGAGTCGCTCACCGGTGTCGCTGGCGATCCCGAAGCAGGGCGCGCGGTAATGAACAAGGGTTCAGGCAACTGCGTCGCCTGTCATCAGGTGACAGAACTTCTGGAAGTGTTCCCCTTCCACGGTGAGGTTGGCCCCTCGCTTGACTATGTCGGCGAACGTTGGACCGAGGCAGACCTGCGCGGCATCCTCGTCAACGCGAAGAACGTGTTCCCCGATACTATGATGCCAGCTTTCTACAAGGTCGACGGGTTCAACCGGCTTGGCGACGGCTTCACCGGAAAAGCATTGGAAGGGTCGGCCTCGCCGCTCCTGACCGCACAGCAAATCGAAGATGTTATCGCCTACCTCATGACGTTGCAGTGAGCTGGGCTAAGGATTGAGAAGGAGAAGTCATGATTTTTACTCGTAGGGATACCCTGCTGATGGCGATGGGAACGGCCGCTGCCGCCATCCTGCCATTTGGTGCATCCGCTGCCGCAGAAGACGCGATTTCCGCGTTCACCGGCGGCGCCGAGGCAGGCGAGGGCGGCATCACGCTGACCGCTCCTGAAATCGCCGAAAACGGGAACTCGGTGCCGGTTTCTGCCGTCGCGCCGGGCGCTGTTGCGATTGCACTCTTCGCAATGGGCAACCCGACACCCGATGTGGCGACGTTCTCGTTCGGCCCGCTGGCCGCAACGCAATTGGCGTCCACCCGCATTCGTCTGGCGGGTACGCAAAATGTTGTGGCCGTCGCCCGCATGGCGGACGGCAGCTATGTGAGGGCTTCGCAAGAAGTCAAAGTGACCATCGGCGGCTGCGGCGGCTGATTAAAGGAGGATATGGAAAATGGCAGATAACGTTACCCCCCGCGTCCGTGTCCCCCGCAGCGCTGCTGCTGGTGAGACGATCACCATTAAGTCAATGATTTCGCACCCGATGGAGTCGGGTCAGCGCAAAGACAGCGATGGCAACCCGATCCCGCGGTCGATCATCAACCGCTTTACCTGCGCGTTCAACGGACAGTCCGTGATTGAAGTGGCTCTCGAGCCGGCAATCTCCACCAACCCGTTCTTTGAGTTCGAGGCCGTGGTCCCTGAGGCCGGAACCTTCGAGTTCACTTGGTACGATGATGACGGCTCGGTCTACACCGAATCTAAGGACATCGCGCTCGCTTGATCGCGGCGGCAACGGGAGGAAGACAAATGACAAAAGCACTTCTGAAAGGTGCGATTTATGCAGCAGCGCTGGGCGGTTTCGCCCAGTTCGCCGCCGCCGATGAAGATGCCAGCCTCGTCATCAATGGCGAACTTGAGATCGTCACCGAAGCGCCCGCTCCGGCCCATCTCGATGGTGCCTTGCGGACGATCTATTCTGGCTGGGTCTTCCGGTCGGACGAGACACAAACCATGCAGATGGACGATTTCGACAACCCCGGCATGATCTTCGTCGAGGAAGCTATGGTCGCATGGAACACGCCACAAGGTACCGAAGGCAAATCCTGCGCGGATTGTCATGGTGACGCTGAGGACAGCATGCGCGAAGTCCGCGCCGTCTATCCGAAGTGGAACGACGATGCCGGTGAACTGCGCACCCTGCAAATGCAGATCAATGCCTGCCGCACCGAGCAGATGGGCGCTGATGCATTGAAGACCGACGCTGGCGCCATGCTCAGCATGGAAGCCTATATCTCCGCCGTCGGCCGCGGCACGATCGTCAATGTTGCGATCGACGGCCCCGTGCAGGAGATCTGGGAGCAAGGGCGCGACCTCTATTATGAGCGGACCGGACAGCTGGATCTGAGCTGTGCTAACTGCCATGAGCAGAACTACGGCAACCTGATCCGTGCGGACCACCTCAGCCAAGGTCAGATCAACGGCTTCCCGACCTACCGCTTGAAAAACGCGAAGCTGAACGGTGTTCAGGGCCGCTTCAAAGGCTGTGTTCGGGATACGATGGCCGAGACCTATAGCCCCGGCAGTCCCGAGTTTGTGGCGCTTGAGCTCTATGTCGCATCGCGCGGCAATGGTCTTTCCGTCGAAGGTCCGTCCGTCAGAAACTAAAGCTTGAGGCTCACACCGGGATCTCCGGTGTGAGCTTTTCTTTACCTTAAAATATTCAAAAAACAGAATGCGAAGGGTCAGACGATGATTTCGAGGCGAGACTTTCTGCAAGTGAGTATGGCAGCATCGGCTCTTGTCGGGGCGTCCGGTTTCGGAAATTGGTCCCGGCTTGCGGCGCAGCAGGCCCTGACACAAGACCAGCTTTTGCAGTTCGATACGTTCGGCAATGTCTCCTTGATCCATGTGACGGATATTCACGCGCAGATGAAGCCGATCTGGTTCCGTGAACCGGAGATCAATCTGGGCGTCGGTGGGAACAAGGGCGCAGTGCCGCATATTACCGGCGCTGATTTTCGCCGCGCCTATGGCATCGCTGATAACAGCCCCAGCCATTATGCGCTGACCTATGATGATTTCACCTCACTGGGCCGCGCCTATGGCAAGATGGGCGGGCTTGATCGCGTGGCGACCGTGATCAACGCGATCCGCGCTGACCGCCCCGATGCGATTTTGCTTGATGGCGGCGACACATGGCACGGCTCCTACACCTGCTACCAGACCGAAGGGCAGGATATGGTCAATGTGATGAACGCGCTGAAGCCCGACGCGATGACCTTCCACTGGGAATTTACGCTCGGTCAGGATCGCGTCCGCGATATCGTCGGTGATCTGCCGTTCAAAGCACTCGGCCAGAATATCTTTGATGCCATGTGGGATGAGCCCGCGCCCGAGTTTGAACCCTATACATGGTTCGAACGTGGCGGCGCAAAGATCGCCCTGATCGGGCAGGCGTTCCCCTATATGCCCATCGCTAACCCCGGCTGGATGTTCCCTGACTTCTCCTTCGGTATTCGCGATCAACGCATGCAGGAGATGGTCGATGAAGTGCGCGCGCAAGGCGCGGATCTTGTTGTCGTTCTGTCCCATAACGGCTTCGACGTGGACAAGAAGATGGCCACGAAGGTCACCGGCATTGATGTCATCCTTTCGGGCCACACCCATGATGCCATTCCCGAGCCTGTCTTGTCTGGCGACACGCTGATCGTCGCCTCCGGCTCCAACGGCAAATTCGTCAGCCGCGTTGATCTCGACGTGCGTGATGGCCGCCTGATGGGCTTTCGTCACAAGCTGATCCCGATCTTTGCAGATGTGATTGCGCCGGACGCCTCCGTCTCTGCTCTGATTGATGAGCAGCGCGCGCCCTATGAGGCCGAGTTGACCGAAGTGATCGGCAAGACCGACGATGAAACGCTCCTTTACCGTCGCGGCAATTTCAACGGATCGTGGGACGATCTGATCTGCGACGCGCTGCTCTCCGAGCGTGATGCGCAGATTGCCATGTCGCCTGGGGTCCGCTGGGGGCCGTCGATCATGCCGGGGCAGGAGATCACCCGCGAGGACATTTGGAACGTCACATCGATGACCTACCCCAAGGCGTATCGCACCGAAATGACCGGCGAATTCATTAAGGTCATCATGGAAGATGTTGCCGACAATATCTTCAA
>Ga0181577_10000660_pt1 | contig 28091 bp, 42 predicted proteins | sample 101ome_21_FD_132468 | JGI IMG/M metagenome (GOLD analysis project Ga0181577, IMG submission 132468) | Coastal salt marsh microbial communities from the Groves Creek Marsh, Skidaway Island, Georgia - 101413BT metaG (megahit assembly) | ecosystem: Environmental > Aquatic > Marine > Intertidal...
ATGCAGAAAGATGCGTCTGACGATTGGACCGTTCAAACACTGGGAGCGTTGGACGGCGTAGGCAAATTTCTGGATTCAACCGAATTTCTTGTTCCAGTATCGCAATATGGAGCAGCGTCTGGAACATATGTTATATCCAATGCCGGAACTGAACCAACATTTACTACAACTATATTATCATACTATGTAGAACAGTCTGGAACAATACATGCTAATTTTAATGGTGCCTCAGTAAATAATACACCGAGTGGAACAAATGCTCTTCAGTTTATTTTGCCATACGAAAGTGTTCAGACACAAACGATGAATTTCGCTAATGGGTATCTTGACGATGCAGGAACCCGGCGCCTAGTGTGCTATGCTATTGGAGCCGCCGGAAGTGGAAACGAAGACAGAGTATTTAATATTGTCGGTCATGCTGGCACAGCTGTATATAACAATGCAACCCTTGCGTCAGGGGATAGCTTTCGATGGGATGTGGTTTATAATACCTAGGAGAAAACTATGGATTATGAAAAAAGAATAGATATTGCTATGGACCCATTGATAGATTTTCCTCACATGGAATGGTGTTACCATCAAGCAATGAGTAATCAGAAAGAACTGGATGCAATTATCACAAAATATCAGGCCATGAAAGCCAAATCCGATGATTACAAGGCTCAATGTGCAGCAGCTAAAGATGAAGCAGCGGTAGAGGCTATCTTAGGAACACTTACTAGGGAGTGAAAAATGGCACGCAACAAAGTAGGGGTTCCATACCAAAATCCCACAAGATATGTAGGACCAAACACAGACCTTATTCCCATTATCAAGGTTAGTCGCGAACCTACTACTAATGATGTCCGTTTTCCATTGGGGCAATTTTGGTTAGTTGGCGATAATCCTACCACGGGAACGGTCGGTGATCTTTGGTATCTATGTGACTTTGTTGCTGGAGTGCCTACATGGTGTCAAGTAGACGTAGGTTCTGGAGGTCCTGGCGTCGACCAATTGCGTGACCAGGTGGACGCGACTGCATCTCCTGATGCCTCGGGTAATATCGATATTGACGGAACAATTGTAGGCAGTGGCAACAACCCCAGTGGAATTCCGTTGGAAACGGTTGCCGGAACCAACAAAATCGACATTCAACTTCAGCTAGCTGCGGCGCGTACTGGAGCGCCTGGAGATAGCAACGATGCGGGGGTTTGCTCATTTGATGACACAGCATTCTCTGTCGATGCGGATGGTTATGTAACCCTAGCTGGTGGAGCGGGTCCGGCTGTAGACACAATTAATGTAGATGGAAACACGGGACCTGGAACAGATCCTGTTGTTCCAGATGGAAGTGGAGTAATTGCAGTTGCCGGAAACACCGTCGCCAATGCTACTAATGCTCAGCCAGTATTCACCCACTCACGAGCGGCAAACGCATATAACCTAGAGGTGCAGGTGGCCACCGCCATCGCGGCTGCTCCTGGGGACAAGCTCGATGCCGGCCTCTCCTCTTTTGATAGTGGTGAGTTCAACGTTGACGCGGACGGATTTGTTCAGTTGAGTTCAGGGTTAAAGGCTCCAATGACGGTCAACGGCGGATCAGTCATCAATATTGGGTTTACTCTCAGCACCCAGACACTTACGGTTCACGGAGCAGACGGAACCGCGCTTAGCGCCACCAATCCAGGCTATGTCCTAGTTCAAGACCCCGCTAATGCCAATCAAATGAAGGTGTTCACCGTCACAGCAAATCAGGCGATGACCAACACCGAGATGAATGGTAATACCCACGGAACTACGGCAAGCACTGCATGGTGAAGTGCAATGCCCCTTTTCGTCTACGCCATGACAAATGATGCCAGCGACAGCATTCAGTTCGCTTTAGGGAGACTTCCGCATTTAAAGGTGTCGCCAGCAGCTGCAAATATTGGTGACCCTTCAGCCGCCAATGCGGACCAAGAATTCTCACTGTATAGCTTCGATGATATTACCGAAGCCGACTGGGACGCCAATCCTGTTATTTGTGTTGGAAGTCTTCGTGCTACCAAGGACGCTAGTGATGTATGGACGTTTGCCGCGATGGACGAAGGAGATGGAGTGGGTCAATTCAATGACGGCAGAAATCATGACTTCCCCACTCTACAATTTGGTGCCTCAGCTGGTCATATGCTTCCCAATGGGGGCACAGCTCCTGCCTTCACCACCGTCGAAGCAGAATATGTTATTCATCGTAATGGCTGGTTCGATGTTACTTATACTGCTGAGGGAGATGGAGGAACAGATGGTTCGGGTGCGGTAGACTCATATTGGGTGACCCCTTTCGAAATAGATGACGTTCATACAGCCACCTTTGTCTCAATGGGAACGGGTCGGATTGATTATAATGCTGGGACTTACGTCGGAGTTTTAATAGCTGGAAACGGCGGAACTCATAGCTTTCTAGCTAATAATTTTGTCGCCGCTGGAGCTGTACAAAACGCTGCGTTCGTTAACGGTGACAGAAATTATGGTATCTATTGCCGTTTCCTAGCGAGTACATCCTAATGGCGAAAGCAGAATTCATCTATAGATTTGACATCCCGGAGGAAACTCAGGACATGAAGCATTTTCTTAGTGCACAGAATGCAATGAGCGTCCTTTGGGATGTCGACCAAGAGCTGCGCAATAAGCTGAAACATGGTGACCCTGAATGGCTCCGTAATGAAGACGCCAGCGCGTATCTGGAACATCTTAGGGATATGATTTGGTCACAAGGAGTATTCGAAGATGAATTCTAAAGTGGAGCGCCCTGCATGGGTGAAGTGGGTTATGCGTGGTCTTATTTGTCTTATCATTTGTGCTGGTATTCTTGGCGGTTGTAGCTATATTAATCGAAAACTTGGAGTGAAGGACGACCATATCCTGGAGGAAATGGCCGAGCGCTTTATTGAAAGCGAGACAGGTCTGGATATAGATCTCAGTCACGAAACGCCCGAGTAACAGCGATTTGTCTTAATAAAAACATTTTCCATCTGATGGTGAATACCAAATATCACCACCGAGTTTTTTATAGCTTGAAGAATCGTGAGACATTTGCCGAAGACGTTTATTACACCTCTTCTTCCATGCTTTCATTTCACCAGCTCTAACAGAGCAAACAGGTCCCTTGTTAGTCTTTTTCCTTGATCGGCTCATCGTCATACTCGGGGTTGTAGTAGGGTGACCGTCCATCACATTCAAACGTGTGATACCATGCATCGTCCATTACGGATTTCAGGTCATTTTTCAAAAATCGCAACGCTTTGTCTAGGCGTTTTGATGTTTTATGGCCTACACCCCACGCTTTCCATACTTCTTGCTGCCATTGTTCGAGAAGTTTCACCGCGTGGCGAATGTCTTTTGACATTTGCACGTGTTTCTCAGTAGTAAAAGTTTCTTTCATATTTTACCTTTAAGTTATGCAACATAATATGTATTATCGGACGATAAGTAAATTATTCAGCTATAAATTCAAAAGCTAACCATTTATCAGATGGGTGAGGCTTTTCTATAATACTAACCGTTTTTCCGGTGCCCGTAGGCATGCTTATTAACTGAGAGTGACAAGGATCACTTTCGATCGCCGCAAGTACACGTTCCTGATAGTCATACAGCTTGATGGTATCCATACACCTGCGCCCATTGTTTTATATAGTCTAGGTTGGCATCAGGCTTTACTCTGTAGCGATATCCTCCAAATGACTTTACCCTGAGCAAAAATCCCTCCTTGCACAAATCTAATAGATGCTTTCGAATCGTCCTGATCGCAATAGCGTGCCCTATTAGATCTTCAGATGTGACCCAGTCGTTAGCCCTGTGCACACCGAAGAAAACCTGTAGTTTATGTGGCGTCATTACTCCTCCATGTTTTGCCATACCATGCCGCGCGCCGTGCGCAACCATGCCGTGCCGTCATGCACAGGAAATGTCGATTCCGTATGCATGACGTGCATCTCATGTCTAAAAAACGATGCATTTTGAACATATCACCAGTCCCAGCCCATATATTTGAAGAGGGCGCATAGCGCCCATTCTCCGAGAATACAAGCCGTCAGGGACAATCCAATTGCTCCTATCATGACAACCTCCAGCGTTCACTAGGTGCTTTTCGGTAGCGCTCTAGGTCGACATCCTTCAGCTCTGGGATCGCGCTGTAATCGACGCTTCCTTTGCTTACGCTCTTCCTGAACTTCAGCCCACCACCTTTGCACGAACGGTTGTTCGAGAGGGCTATAAGCTGCTGCTTTAGCTCTTTTTCCCTCTGCTTCAACTTTTGGATATGCTGTATCTGCTGCGCGATCGATATCCATTCCTCGTCGTCGATTTCTTGAAAATCAGCATCAGATAATGATGGGGCTTCAAAGTTCTGAAGCTGATTCCAGAATTCGCCTTCCTTGGCATAGAGTTTATTAATGTACTTATCGTCGCGTTCAACCTCCACTAAGTGGAAGCTATCATCCGTGTATGAAAAATAGTGTAGACGATTTACGCCTATTACTGCAAGCTGATGTTGTAGCTGTGGATAATATTTCTCAGGTACGTTGCCGGAAGCCGCGATGTCATGGTCGCGTTTGCCGGCGCATTTAATCTCTACAACAATGGATCTATCCAATGAAATCCCGTCGAGACTTGCCATCATCCATTTCCGTTCTGGATGGATCACAACTTCCGGCTCGGCACAGTTGCCGGTATAGTCGTTGTAGGCTTGTCTCGCTATCGGCTCGAGTTCATGTCCGCGTCGCATTGCCGCATTCATTTCAGGTTGGGGTGCCAAGTCGAGCTTTTCTTCCCACAGCTGGTAAGGTGTCTTCCAAGGAGAAACACCCATGATGATCGGGGCATCACTCGCCCCAATCTTGTTCTTACGCATTTCTAGCCACTCAGGCGTATTCTGACTAATCATTGGTGTCCTCCTCGATCATTTGATTGAAAACATCAAGAAAATAATCAGGTAGTTCTGGTTCACGATAATATTCATATGAAGCGGCTATTATTTCGACCACTTCCGAAAGTTGATCGGGGTTTAGTCGTGCAAGAGCCTTTAAATAAATATTAAAGTTCTTCTCGTGATCCATATCCATATCCATGCTACGCCTCCATTACCTGTAGTTCTTCACCATATGCCTGCTCGGCTTCAGCATGTTGCTGTTTAGCACGAGTAAGCGCATGCTTGTAAATTTCTCGTGGCATTAGCTTAAAGTCAGTAATGCCGTACTTCTTCTTAAGGTACATGGCGATGTTGCCGCGCAGCTGGTGGTTGTCACCTAGCCAAGCGTCAAGCTCCTCGAACTCCTCAGAAGTTATCGAATCTACAGTTTGTGTCTCGATTGTTAACGTTTCTGAGACGCTGTTATCGTTTTGCACATCAGATGATACACAATCATCGTTGTGTACACCGGAAGGCTCAGGCGGTGTATCCAAAGGTGGAGCATAACCGATCTCGCCCTGTACGTAGCAGCCTTTAATAATGTCGGGGAAAAGCTGCCTAGCTAGACGAGATAACGCACGAGCAAACAGCATGTCTTGCGGGTACTTCTGCCACTGATTGCGGTAGATGCCGGCACGCTTGGCTTCTTCGATGCTGAAGCTAGCGACCCAAGTGTCACCGTTGTCGGCACGCTTGCCATGCAAGATACAAATTTGGTCGTTAGATTTCTTGTCTTTAGTAACACTGTGTTTGTGCATGCGAATCAGTTGATTCATCATCGCAGCAGTCATCTCGACCTTGCCTTGTACGAAGTACATGCCGCCATTCAAAGCGTCAATAGGCTGTACACCGACAGACTTGGCTTTTTCGATGATAGCATAAACACCTTCGGAGCCCATGCGTTTGTAGTGAGGTGCCTGCATCAGCAGTTGGTACATCTTCTGTGTGTTTTGAATCTCTGCGAGCATGTTGTCGTCAGATTTTACGAGTTCTTGTTTCATCTTGGTTCTCCGTGTAGGTAATCGATAGTAGCGCGCTGGTAACCCAGGTGCCACATCATTAGGTTTCTCTGACCGCGCTTTTCCATTGCTGGCTGCGCGTTTGGTTTCAATGTCATGCCGAGCGCGTGAAAGCACTCGTCTAGGCAATTCTCTAAAGCGTGAGCATCGCCGGTTTCGTAGAAGCCTTCAGCGACGCCTTGTAAATGATCGCGCAGATGGTCTAAATCTGGCAGCTCGTCTAGTCGGCAAAGGCCTTGGTCTTCTAATGTTGGTTCGTAGTCTGATTCATACCAGCTTGCGCGTGGTTCATACATGGTGGTTCTCCGTGTAGGTTCATCGTGTAGTCAACATCGTTTCTCATGTTGATGTATCCCAATATATCACGGTGTACCAAAATAGTGCAAGCAAAATAAGCGGTGCAGTAAATTTAAGAATCGGGTATACGTAAGTCCCCTATACCATACCGAATGGAGATATATACAATGGATTTTGACGAGTGGGTCTGGAGACGAAAAATTACGCTGAAAAAAATCGGCGACGAAACCGGAATATGTCCGGCTACCCTAAGCCATATTAAGAATAGGAAGATCGTACCCAAGCTGGACACAGCTTTGATGCTTAGCGCATACAGTGATGGAGAGATATCGCTAAACGACCTCTTGCCGGACTCCCATCAGGGTAAGGTTAAGAAAGTGGGTGCGTATAATAAAACAAGATTGTATAAAGATTCGTGTAAGTTGGGCCAGTAAAAAAAAATGACCGGATAGGGAACCACTCCCATCCGGCCAACCTACACGCGAGTCTCACACTTCGTAGATGTGAGAATCAGAAAGCAGTAAACAGCAACCCTCTCGTTTGATGATAAAAGTGTATACTATTTACAGCCTGTTGGATAACCAAAAAAAGGGCCGAAGCCCTGATTTTGGACGACTACATCGCAGTAAAGTAGCCATTATACACACACCAAACGTACCTATTCACAAGGATTTAACGTATGTACAGTCAGGATCATAGCACGCCACTTCTTTTTTCGCACACACTTTTGTCATACAAATTGTCTCTGTGCACCCTCTATGTTACGGGAGGTGCCAAGTGAGCCTCGAACTTCCCCTATATTCCATTATCCCCCATGAAGTTCTTGTCAATAAGGACGTACCGGCCGCAGCCAAGATATTTTATGGCGTACTTTCAGGACTCTGTCGTAAGGAAGGCTATTGCTGGGCCAGCGATAACCAGCTAGCAGAAATGATGGAGACCAAAGAACGCACTATGAAATCTTGGCTCCTCTCTCTGGAAAAGGAAGGGTTCATCCATCGCCGCACCGAGAACAAGTCTTATCGGGACGAAGAGGGAAAGCTACTCTGGAAAAAGACGCGGAAAATCTTCCTGGCAGTTTCGTATTCAAATAAAAGTTGCGAAAGGGCAAAAAATGACCCTATCGACGAAAGGGCAGAAAATTGCCCTTCCAACGAAAGGGCAGAAAATTGCCCTTATAAAGAGGGTATCTCTAAAGAAGGTATTCCTAAAGGGGGTAAGGACACGCCCCCCCCTCCCCCTGATCCTTCTACTTCCTATGGGTCGGATGGACTCGTCCAGCTCTCCACCAACGAATATGACAAGCTCGTGGCCGACATCGGCCAAGTAAAGCTCACCGAGCTTATCGAAAGCCTTAACGACTACATGGGCAGCACAGGGAAAACCTACAAGTCTCACTACCACACGCTTAAATCCTGGCATCGTAAAGACAAGAAGGAAACGTCGTCACGCAGAGAGAAAAGCAGCCTCAGCTTTGAAGGGGAGAAAGAAAACGCCGAGTGGACGCCGAAAGTCGCCAAGGTGGAGGACTTTCTATGAGCCAGTGGGAAGAGTTCCAGAAGATCAACCCCGTCGCGCCGTCACTAGTCCGGGCAAGCTTCGAAGTGACTAAATACATGCCGGCGGAACGCGCCGCCATCGGAGACGCGTGGCTACGCAACCCCCGAAAAAGCCTGCTGCTGATAGGACCCACCGGAAGGGGGAAGACCTACTTTATGCACGCTCTGATGCGCGGTCTCCTGCAAAAATACAGGCTCGGCGCCCTACGCTTCATGAAAAGCAAGCAGATGGATGACCGCATGTACTCCGACTTCAACCAGTACGGCACCGCGTCATACTTCATCGAACAGCTAAAGGAAGTCCCGTTCTTGTTCATCGACGACCTTGGCAACGAAAGAAGCGGCGAGCGTACAGAGCGAGACTACTACGAAGTCATCGACCACAGAATCGAATGGGAAAAGCCAATGGTCATCAGCACCAACGCTGAAGACAAGGATATTCTAAACAAGTTCGGCGCCAGAATTCACAGCCGACTAAAAATAGCTTCACGCGTTCCCTTCGTGGGGCCTGATATCAGGGAGTCACTATGAGAGTATTAAGAGAAAAGATGGACAAGCTCCGCGAGCGTGCACCAGACATGAAGTTCCACGAAATCCTGAGGGAGTCCAGAGATACCATGGGCTTGATGCAGTATCGAACCGCTGAGTTCCTCGGACTGCAGATAGCACGGCTGAAGAACCTGGAAACGGGATACTTCCGACAAGCACTTCCTATCACACAGCTAGACAGAATCTGCGAGTTCTTCGAGCTAGACAAAGAGATGATGTACAAAAAAATGTATCAGCACCTCGACGGAGTCGAAAAAGCCAAGAAAGTAAGGACGTTACATCGTGGAAAAAGTGAAATGCAGGATATGCCTGCAGATGAAGGATCCGAAGGCTGAGTACTACTACGCCAAAGGGAAAAGACTGGCTAGGTGCAAGGAGTGTCAGAAGGCTTATGCGGCTGAGTGGCTGAGAATGAATCGTGAGGAAATGAAGGAAAATGCAAGACGTGCTGAAATTCGAGATTGACGGGGACCCGATACCGCTGAAGCGCGCACGCGGCGTCAAAGCACGCGACGGAATCCGCTTTTTCGACCCAAATGCAACGGATAAGGCTGAAGTACGGAATGAATTGATGCAGCAGATGCGCGATAGACGCGTTTTAAGGCGCCTAGAAGGGCCTATCGCCGTCAAGATGATCTTCCATATGAAAATAGCTAAAGCACACAGTAAGGAACGAAAGAAAGGCCTTCCGCATTATCACAAGCCCGACATCGATAACCTGGCAAAGTTCTACCTCGATTGCATCAACGAGTTAATCATCGACGACGATCGCATGATAGCCGAACTATGGTGCAAAAAAGTGTATTCGGATAAAACTAAGACAGAAATATTTTTGAAAGAACTATGAGCGATCGAGACCTTGTCTGGCTGTATGAAGATGACCTGTGCGCAATTATCACCGTTGACGGAGAGTTTGCCGGCATATGGGCGCACGATGAAGAAATCCACCGGGAAGCAGACCTGATACAGGAATGGATGACTGCTATTATGAAGAAGCCAGAGAACAGAAAAGGAATCTGGATGTGGAGAGTCAACAAAGACAAGGAAAGAGTGTACTGCGAGTACATCAAGGACACGCCCGATGGAGATGAAATACTGTGAGAACTGCGGACGATATCAGAGCAAGCCGAACAGTGCCTTTTGTGGCTGCTGCGACTCCAGAGAAAAAAGAATGTTCGACCTGGTCAGAAACCCAGAGACGAACTGGATGTCTTGCAATTCCTGCAGGCGTACGGCCATCGCCAACCCAACCGGTATGTGCCTCAGCTGCCAAGGAGGCTTTGACGACAAGCCCATGGAAGACGACTTCATGTTCCACACCAGATACCACGACCTGAAGGAGAAGAAAGATGCCATTGAAGAAAGGCTCGAGCAAAGCGACAGTATCGAAGAACATCAAGGAGCTAAAGAGTAGCGGCTATCCTCAGAAGCAAGCTGTCGCAATCGCCTTAGACTCAGCACGCTCGAAACGCAAAAAGCATACACCTAAACACAAGAATGCAAAGAAAAAATAGAAAACAATTAGAAGTCGAATACGCTAAGTGCAAACTTTGTGGCTGGATATACTATGTCGCCGGGTTAGGTGTCAACTCGTGTACACACTGCGGAAGAAGTGCCCAGTTCCAGTATCCAGTCGACGCCGGAAAGGTACCAGTCGGAGCCACATTGTCACCAGTCAACCGAGGAATACTACATGAATCAAGATGACCTTACTATCTGCGCATTTCGATACTGCCTCGGGCGTAAAACGTACGTGGTAGGCCAGATGTGCAACCACCTCCGGGACAACTGGGGCAAGCTATGCGGATCCTACCAAACACTTATTATGAAAGAGATCCATGATGCAATCCAGAAGGAACGTTGTGGAATGGAGCAAGACTGCGACGCCTGGCGCTGCCTTCTTAACGACCTCCATGAAATGCAAACAGGCAAAAGTGGAGCAACATACGAATGAATGGAGAAATACAATGGATAGACCCAGAGATCGCGCTGCCCCCGACAGGGATGGTCGTACTCGCCTGGGCAGAAAAGGAATGCGGGCCAGGTCTTTACCTAGCTGGTCTCGATTGCCACGAGGGGTGGATCAATTATCCAGCTCTAGAAAGAATAACGGTAATGAACTGGGCACCTATCTTACCTCCCTCAGGAGAGTTTGAAACGCTCTATATGGAGGAAAAACACAATGATTGAATGTACACGATTTAAGAGCTTTGAAAAGGGCTATCTTCAGGGATTCGCCGACTTCTACATCGATAAGTGGGGAGTCGAAATCCAAGGGTGTGCGCTTTACATGAAGGAAGGACGCCGCTGGCTGAACCTTCCCGGCAACGAATATATGAACAAGGAAGGCGAGAAGAAGTATGCGCCGTTCCTCCGCTTCCGTGAAAAGGAACACTGGAACGCGTTTATGGAATCGGCCAAAGCAGCAATCGACAAGTGGTGCGCTGAGAATCCCCAATCAGAGCCTAAACCGTGCAATGACAATGCAATGTCAAGCGGCTTTACATCTGAACCCGAGGAAGGGCTGCCGTTTTAAGCAAAATATTAAAAATTGACGATTAACCAAAATACACGCGAGGGAACCACAATGGCGTATATCGTATCAATGTTCTACAAAGACGAAAAAAGCATGAATATCAAGATCTTGGATGAAGAAATCGAGAAGTTCTTCACGGATTTGAACCAATCGCAAGTGTATATCCATCCCCGCACAGAACAGGGCTTTTGGACCAACATTGCCGACATCCGATACATCTTGACTAACAAAGAAGGAGAATCCGATGTCCAGTGTGTCAAAGAAGATCACGACAGCGTTGCTAAAATACCAGGAAACGCGGATGGAGCTGAAGAAGGCGAGGAAGCAGCTGAGGGAAGCTGAGGAAGACGCCTTTTCAGAATTTATGACCGAATGCGAAGCCGCCTATGCGGAAAGTGACCAGCAGCACGTAAAAGGCTCCTGGTTGACCGAATATTTACGTTTTTGGAAGGAAAAATAATAAGGACCAATCTACATGCAGATCAAGGAAGCCACGAACCACACGGGAAAACTCCCGATTGGCGACCTTATCCTCACAGTTACGATCCTGAAAGACGGGACACCTGTAATAGGATACGGAAGCGCAGAGCGATTTTTCGGACTCGAAACCCATCGGGGAACGTTCTTTCCCCGCCTACGCGGCGAACTGGCCCAACAGGTCGGAGAGCCGATCCATTGGCAAGTGACCGGCGGTAAACGCGTGCATCGCGGCTTTGATGCGGCGTCGCTTTACAGGTTTGCAAAGACCATTGTTCGTCAGGCCAAGTTTGACGAGGAGGATCTGTCACCGGCAAAGATGCAGATTATCGAACGCTGCTGGCAACTTGTTGATGCCTTCGGTGAGGCAGGAGTCCGCGCAGTCTGCTACGATGCCGCCGGATACCTGGAAGAGATCAAGCAAGGAGCGATGGTCGAATACTTTAATAGCTTCCTCTGCGATGTCTTTAAGCCTTGGGAAAAGCGCTTCGATTACGAGATTTGGAAGGAGTTCTACCGAGTGTGGGGTAAGCAGATCCCATATGACCGTCCTATCCACGAAGGCGCGTGGCTTTCTAAGCTGATTGACGTCTATGTTTACGGCGTCATGCCCAAGGAAGTAATCGACGAGATCAAGACTCGCAATCCATATGTGAAGGGGACCCGCTTTCGCCAGCGTAAGAATCACCAGCATCTGAGCGAGGACATTGGAGAACAGGCACTGATGTCGACACTAGCGCAGATCAAGTCTCTGTTAAGACTCACACCGCCTAACAGACCGGATAAGTTCAAGGAACTACACCGCAAAGTATTTCCAAAGAACGACAATCAAATGGAATTTGGGTTTGGGGTCGAATTATGAAATGGAAACTTGATAAAAGAAAGATAAAGGATTTAAGGCAGCATGCACGTAATCCACGCAAGCTTGGAAAGCACGATGCCGACCATCTTAAGGAGAGCATCAAGAAGTTCGGTCAGTGTGAGCCGATTGTCATCAACGATGACGGCACCGTCATTGGGGGACATCAGCGTTTGCGGACGATGCAGAAGCTTGGTTACAAGGAGGTCGTGGTCTATGTACCCGATAGCCCACTCACGGACAGAGAGGTTGACGAGCTTAATATCAGGCTTAATCGAAATAATGGCGATTGGGACTTTGATATGCTTGCTAATGCTTGGGAGCTTGACGATCTTTTTAACTGGGGTTTTACAGAAGCTGATATGGGGCTTGCTGTCGACGATAAGCCTGATGAAGGAGGCGGCGACGGGGAGGATGGAGAGTTACCAGCGTCGATATTCCGACTGGAGGTACCAGATGATGAAAAGACCTCCTTCGAAAACCAGCTGGACGATCTCCTTGTTAGATTTCCTAGTGTTAAAAAGAAGGTGAAAAAATGAAAGAAGCACCAAACATAGACCCGAGAACTGGGCGGACACCGGCAAAAAACGAGATGAAAGCCAAAACACCTATTGACTGGGAACTGGTCAAGAAGCTTGCGCAGATTCAGTGTACCGGAGAGGAAATCGCCGCGTTTCTTGATATTAGTTATGACTGTCTGCGGACAGCTGTGAAAGAAAATTACGATTGTAATGCCAGCGTGCTATTTCGGGAGTGGCGTAAGGGCGGTCACTGCTCGCTGAGACGCAAGCAATGGAAGCTCGCCGACGCTAATGCTACTATGGCGATCTTTCTTGGTAAGCAGTACCTCGGTCAGGAGGACGACTATGGCATGCGGCATTCCGGCAATGTTCCGATCACCGTAACGAACTTTGGCGATGGAGAGGCAGAACCTTGGAAGAGTACGGATGAAGAAAAGAAATAATGGACAAGGAATCACAATCCCCGCATTTGTTCCCCGACCTTACCAGCTTGATTTTCTTCGTGCTATGGACAACGGCCTTAAGCGTGCCGTGCTGGTATGGCATCGTCGTGCTGGCAAGGAAATTGCATGCTTTAATTGGCTAGTCAAGCAGGCATATTGGCACCGCGTCGGTACTTACGTTTATTTCTTTCCAACTAGTACACTTGGTCGCCGAATATTATGGGATGGGGCTAATAAGGATGGCAAAAGATTCCTTGATTATATCCCAAAAGAGATTATTGATGGTAATATCAATAATAACGAGATGAAAGTGAGGCTGACAAATGGTAGCGTCATCCAAGTCATCGGCTCTGATCAAATCATCAACGTTGGGATTAACCCTGTTGGATGCGTCTTCTCGGAGTTTTCCCTACAGGATCCTAAGTGCTGGAATTTCATACGTCCGATCCTTCGTGAAAACGACGGTTGGGCGGTCTTTAATTTCACACCACGCGGTAAAAACCATGCCTTCGACCTATATCTTATGGCGAAGGAGAACCCGGAGTGGTATTGCCAAAAGCTGTCTATTAACGACACGGGTGTGCTCACTGATGCTGATATGGATGCCGAGCGCGCTGAGGGAATGTCCGAACACCTCCTGCAGCAAGAATATTACTGCAATTTTGATCAAGGTGCCGAGGGTGCTTACTATGCAAAACTCCTAAACCAGGCGGAACTTGATGGAAGACTCACGCGGGTACCTTTTGACCCTGCTACTTGTGTGGATACTTACTGGGACCTTGGTGTATCAGACGAAACAGTTATCATCCTCGCTCAGAATGTTGGCAACGAAATCCACATCATCAACATGTATCGTAACCAGGGAGAGGGACTTAACCACTACGCCCGATGGTTGCAGGAGGAAGGAAACAAGTGGGGTTACGTTTATGGTACCCACTTTGCTCCTCACGACATCCAGGTTCGAGAGCTAGGCAGCGGAGCGCAAACCAGAAAGCAGATAGCCAAAGACCTCGGTATCGACTTCGAGATTGTGCCGAATATACCGATTCAGGAAGGCATCGAGTCGGCACGTGGATTATTTCCCCGGCTATGGGTCGATTCGGATAAGTGCAGCTTCTTTATTAAGGCTGCGGAAAATTATCATAAACGTTACAATGAAAAGTTGAATGTATACAGCGATAAGCCTGTACATGATTGGTCATCTCACTGCATGGACGCATTTCGGTATCTCGCGGTCTCCCAGAATAAAAAGCGACGTGGCCGCATGACGGAAGACGAAGCAAATTTAATGGAGAATATGTACAGCTTTAGGCATGTATAAAATTCTTGCTTGTTGTATAAAATGAAGCAACGCCCTGAACCACTTTATTGGGCACAACCTATACGCGAGGCGGACTGATCATCCTAAGCTATCCCGCTAGATAGCCCTCGCATCCTTTCCATGGCGGTGGAAGGTTAAATACCGCTTGTTGGGATGCGATGGCTACTGATCAAAACATCATCAAAGACTTCGATTCGTTCTACAACGAAGCCTACTATGCGTGGGATGCGTTCTACCCCCTCGCGGAACGAGATCTAAGGTTTTATCTTGGTGATCAGTGGGATGAACAAGAAAAAAGACAGCTCTTCCAAGAGGGTCGATCGACGTTCGTTTTCAACCGTGTTAGGCGAAACATTAACATGGTTACGGGTTATCAGCGAAAGCATCGCCTCTCTTCTGTAGTCGTTCCACAGGAAGATTCCGACCAACAGACTGCCGACCAGCTTAGCTCCCTCCTGCTTTACACGATGAATGCCGCCGATGGCTATCAGACGGTTAGCGATTGCTTCGGTGGAGCGCTAAAAACGGGGTGGAACCTTGCTTCGGTATGGGTTGACTACCGCGATGACCCCATCAACGGCGACATCAAGTTCAATCGCGAGCCTTACAACTCCTTCATTCTCGATCCCTACTTCACAAAACTCGACTTTTCAGACTGCGGATACATCCTGCGCAGAAAATACCTCAGCGTCGACCATGTAGCTAGCCTTCTTCCAGGTCAAGAAAAGGAAGTGTACGACCTTTACAAGATCGGATGGGAACGCGACGACAAGTTTACGTGGCTCCCCTACCAAAGACAGCCTAACGGCCAAGAAATGATGGCCTATTCCGAGATGTACCAGCAGAAATGGCGCAACGTGCCGATGTTGGTCGACATGGAAACCGGTGAGTCTATGGAATTCGAGGTCGAAGGCGACGTGATGGGTGCCTTCCTCGAGCAATACCCTCAGCTTAAGGTCGTCGACAAGCCCAAGCGCTATATCGAAAAGTACGTAATCGTCAATGACCAGGCGATGCGCCAAGAAATTAACCCCTACGACCTGGACGAATACCCATTTGTGCCCTTCACGGCAATATTCGAGCCAGAATCTGACCAGTGGGGCCTAAAGGTGCAGTCCCTCTCGAGGTGCATGATCGATCCTCAGCGAGAGGGGAATCGTCGGCGCAGCCAGATGATCGACCTGCTTGATAGTCAAATAAATAGTGGATGGATTGCAGAAGAAAATAGCGTCGTTAACCCAAGAAGCCTTTTCCAGACATCACAAGGTAAGGTCATATGGAAGCGCGCCGATGCTCCTCCTGGCGCATTGGAGAAGATCCCTCCTGCGCAGATTCCGCCTTCCATGTTCCAACTACAGGAACTGTTTGACCGGGATATGATGGAAATCGCTGGAGTTAACGACGCTGCTTTTGGACAGACAGAGACTGCCGGCGATTCCGGTGTCATGATGATGCTCCGACAAGGCGCGGCGCTCGTCAACCTTCAAGAACTCTTCGACAACCTCCGTTTCTCTCAGAAGGCTTTAAGCAAAAAGGTCATCAAGCTGATTCAGAAGTGGAGACCGCAGAAGGTTCAACGCATTCTGAATGAAGAGCCAACGCAGCAATTCTACGACGCCAACTTCACGAAATACGACATCACGGTTCAGGAAGGCATTCTCACCGACACCCAGCGTCAGATGTACTTCCGTCAGCTCGTCGATCTTCGTCAGCTTGGCGCTCCTGTTACCGGCGAAATGCTGGCAAAAGCCGCGCCTATCCAGGGCAAGTCCGAGTACATCGAGCAGCTTTCCGAACTGGAACAGCAACAGGCGCAGCAAGCTCAGCAACAGCAACAGATTCAGGCGCAGGTGCTCGACAGTCAGCGTCAGATGTCCCAGGCAAAAGCAATTTCAGACATAGCCCTTTCGAAAGAACGCTTTACCAGAGCTGTGGCCAATATGGGCCTAGAAGACGAGCGAGCAAGTGCGGCGGTAGAAAACCGCGCCGACTTTGCTTTGAAGCGAGCTAAGGCCATGAAAGAACTTCAGTCGTTGGATGATGACCGGCTGCTTAAATATCTGACGATCATTCGCATGATGGAAGAGACCAGTCGGGTGAAAGAAGAGCAAGTCAAAGCCGACGACGTACAGATTTCTGCGAGGGCTGCAGAGCCTCAGCAGGAAGTCCCTGCGGTAGGCGGTCTATTGCAGGAATTACCCGAACAACCCCCCATGGAGGTCGACAATGCGTAAGCAAGGCTATGCAGACCGTAAGGACGAGTCGCTCGGCATGAAGGACGGCAAAGAAAGCATGAAAATGCAGTCGTACAAAAGCCGACGTAAGGAGTCTTACGGCATGGACAAAGTGATGGGCCACGATAAGGCACCTAAGAAGTGTGATCCTTTCGCTGCTCAGAAGAAAGAGATGAACCGCGGTTACCCCGCGCAAGCATACGATTACAAGTACTAGTGTAAAGCCGCTTTACATCTACCGATTTGGTGGATGTTGGTAGCAAATTGGTAGGAAATATGACTCAAGAGACTGGAGAAACCCGCGACGCGATCATTGAAGATGACGAAAAGGTCATTCAGCAGATCGTCGATGCTAACAAAGATCGACGTGATCCTTATTGGATCGTGCTGTTTGCCAAACCATCCAAGGTCAACGTGGAAGGGAAACCCACATTGATGAAGCACATCAAGCCTTACTACACGAAGCCTGCGCCGCAGGTGGGAATGATTGTAGCTGAGGTCGACAACCAAAAGGGAACCATCCAATGGGACATTAACATGCCCCAGCGGCCTTTTGATTTTGATGCGCTACAAGCCCTGGGAGCTGAAGCAGATGACGAGGTTGTCGTTGAAACATCCTCGATCCCAGACGCTTACGTAACACAATAGTGCCGCCGACTTAAGGGCGCAAAAAGGAGCTTACACGCAATGAGCGAAGAACCACAAGTATCGGGCGATCAAATGGAGGCCGCCGCTCCTGAAGACAACCACGCTTCTGAACCCGCACACGGCCAGGAAGGGGGGGGACATAATGTACCCCTCGATGCACTGCAAGCCGAGCGCGCTGAACGTCAGCGTCTTCAAGACGAACTCAAAATGGTCAAGGATAACATGCAACTGATGATGGCATCGCAGCAACGCGCTACGCAGCCTCAGCAGGAAAAAGACGAGTTTGACGGTGTTTCTAAGGACGATGTTCTGACTTACGGGGATCTCGAGAAGATCCTTAGCAAGAAGGAACAGCAGTACCAGATGAACATCCAAGAACTCCGAATGACGCAGAAGCATCCGGACTATCAAGAGGTCGTCACTAAGTATTTACCCGAAGTTTTGAAAACAAATCCAAGCCTCCGGGAGACCCTGCAAAAAACCAACGATTACGAGTTGGCTTACCACCTTGCAAAGAATAGCGAAGCCTACAGAGGCCAGCATAAGACAGCGAAGAAAAACGCCGATGCCGAACGCATAGTTCAGAACTCCAATAGGGCAGGTTCACTTTCTAGTGTCGGGCAGACATCTCCGCTTAACGAAGCAAAACGGTGGAAAGACATGTCGGATCAGGAGTTTAGGCAGGCGGCTCAGCGGAATCTTGGACACTTTTAAGGAGATAGCAAATGGCTAATGTAACAACCGTTGCAGTGCTGCCGCCAGCTGTTCGGGAGTACTATGATCGTCTTTTGTTGATGACTGCTTATCCGCAGCTTATCCACACAAAATTCGCTCAGAAGAGAGTACTTCCTGAAAAGATGGGCGACACCATTGTGTTCCGTAGGTATGCACGTCTTTCGACTGTACCTGTACCGCTTACTGATGGCATCACGCCTCCAGGAGCACCCCTATCAGCAACTGATATCAGCGCTCGCGTTGATTTCTACGGAAACTTCGTAACGATCACCAACCAAGTCGAACTGACTGTTGAAGACCGTGTATTGAACGAGTCTAGTCGTCTGCTTGCGCAGAACCTAGCCCAGACAATGGACGAAGTTACCCGTGATGTGTTGGCATCCACAAGCTCTGTTCTGCAGTGCGCTAATGGTGTCAATGGTAACACCCCAACAGAACTTACCAAAGCTGACATCGACGCGGCTGTTCAGACTCTTCTGAATGCCGACGCTGAGATGATCAGTGACGTGGTAGTTGGCAGGGATGCGTTTGGCACAGCGCCCGTACGCCCGGCTTTCTGGGGTTACATTGATTCTGCTCTTTTGGATGACCTGGAAGCAGTTTCCAACTTCATCCACAGCGCTAACTATCCAAACCAACAGTCAGTCCTCGAGTCTGAGTGGGGAGCTACCGGTAACGTCCGCTGGCTTTACACCTCTGTTGGCAGCGTAACAGCAGCTAGCCCAGCCGTGTACAACAACTTTATCATCGGTAAAGAAGCTTACGCGGTCGTGCATCTTGGTTCTGAGAGCGGTGACTTTTATGTCGAACCTCTCGGTTCTGCTGGTTCTGCGGATCCATTGCATCAGCGTGGTTCTGTCGGTTGGCAGCATCCGTTTGTCGCTCGAATCCTTAACGATGCCTTCATGTTGAATCTTGAAGCAACCCACACTTAAGGAGGACTGACAAATGGCACAGATCAAAAGAAGAGAGTGGACTAACCCAGGCACAGCTGTAGCAAGAAACGAGGCTGTTGGCTTTGAAGTAGCCAAAGTCGAAATTTGGGATCTAACGACCCCTAATCGTTTCGAGTGGACTGCAAACATGGCAGATGCTTCCTACTTCACCCTAGGGACGCTGGCTTATACGACATCAAACGGTGTGACACCGCTTTCGCAAAACGCCGCTTATGGCGCGAGCATTAGCAATATTACAGCTGCTAACCCAGCTGTCCTCACTGTCGATGACACTGCAACATTTGGCTATGCAGCCGGAGACACTATCAAAGTTACTGGTGTAGCTGACGATGGTGCGGGCACATCGCTAAATGGCGATTACACAATTGCTTCGATCACGGCAACGACGATCACTACTGCTACCAACACATCTAGCGGATATTCCGCATATGTGTCTGGCGGTAAAGCAATCCGTGTTTCTGACACCAACGGAAATGCAATCCCTATCGAAAACCAGGCAATTCAGGGCGTAACGCTCGGAACTGGTTGCGTTGGCGCTAACAGCGCTTCGATGGTTGCGATCTTCTACGGTGAAGAGCCAGTAGTCTAACCCACCGAGGGGAAGGCAGGTTACTCCATTGTCCTGCCTTCCCTTCATTGAAAGGAGAAGTGAGATGCAACAAGCAATCCAAGAAAAACAGCAGATGGACCCAAAGCGTCTAGCTCGTCTGCCGATTATTGATCCTGTCAACCCAAGTAAGAAGTTCTCCGAGAAGGAAGAAAAGTGGCTTCGTGAAATGAAGACCTACGAATTCTCCAATATTGAAGAGCCTGGGCTGATGCACACGTTTTCTTACGGATGTGCTGGCAATAGTATGAAATTTACCTTCTTCCATGGCGGTAAGTATACGATTCCACGCTTCCTAGCTCGGCACGTCGAGTCAAGATCCACGCCTATCTGGGCATGGCGACCAGACGGAACGGGTTCTATCCGTAAGGAGCAAACGGGACAGAAAAGTCGGTTCCAGATGCGCGAAATGTACGAGTAGGTGACCGATGGCTAACTGGACTTTAGCAGAGATACGACAGAAGGTACGGCAGGTGTCGGGGAGATATTCCCCTGACGAGTTGTCCAACGAGCAGTTGGACGAATATATTAATAAATACTATCAGTATACCTTTCCTGCCGAAGTGAAGCTCGAGCGTACCCATACGTTCTACGAGTTTCTCACTTCTGCCAACCAGAAGGACTATACGCTGCCAGCGGGGTTCACTAACTATGAACCTCCGGCGACTATAGATCGGCTGAGTCTGCTTTGGTATCAGGAGCCGCAGTCATTCTACAATCAGAATCCTGAGCAGGTGGGGAGACAGACTATCGGAACTGGTGACGGCGCGACTGTCGCTTTCTCTGGTACCGCTAGTCAGTTTCCCGTCCTTCCAGGCACAGCTGTAGTAACGGACGGAACGGAAGTCTTCGAAGATACTAGCACGTCTTATAGCACGTCTAACGTGGTTTTGACAGGCAGTCTAGGCGGAAGCGGTACGTTGAATATGTCCACTGGAGTAGTCAATGTGACGTTTGCTACAGCTCCTGCTGACGGCGACTCGGTACAGTATTCCTACATTCAGTTTGCCAGCGGACAGCCAACATCTGTGCTGCTTTACGACAATCAGTTCACCTTCTTCCCTGTTCCGGACACGGCATACCGCTTTAGGGTAAAAGCCTATAGCAACACGCTGGTCGTAACAGCGGCAGGAGCAACGCTAACGCAGTTCACAAATGCGACAGATAGGCCATATCTAGACGAGTGGGGGCCTGCCATCGCTTATGGAACAGCGAGAGATATACATGCTGACTTCGGTGAGTCTCAGGCATACGCCGAGGTGACAGCGCTTTACAAGGAGCAACTGGAATACATCCTGAAAAGGACTAACCAGAATCTCCTAAATACACGGGCACAACCGAACTTTTAGGGGATACCATGGCTTGGGATGACACACTACCTACCAATCAGACGAAGATCAGGAACTATCCTACAGTCTTGACGGCCAACTTCGCGGCACTGGAACAAGGAGCGTCGACGCTGAAGTATTGGAAATCGAACTACATCGATCGAAGTAGCGACGCTACGATTACTCCTAATACTCCCGTGCGCATCGACGATACCATGCAGCTTTACAGCCGCGCTAATGATTATAGCGGAGAGACTGATTTCTTTATTCTCGATGATCGCGGTACCGCAAATGAACTAGCGCTGACAGAAGACGGATATATTGGAGGTCAGGGACAATCTGCCCTATTCCAGGACGTCACCATCGGCACTAATACGTTTGCTAATAATCAAAATAATTTTGTGTGGGCATACGGCGTAGTTCCAGCAAATGGAGGGGCCGTATCTGGAGGCGCAGGACTTGGCACAGCCACATATGGAGGTTCAGGGGTATATACCATCCCTATAACACGAACACCATCAAATACAAATTACCATGTACTTTGCACATCGATCGTTAATACTGGAAGTCAGGCCAATAACAGAGTCGCAAACTTAGTATCGGGGTCAAAAACTACTGGACAATTCCAGGTTCGGACTCAAAGAGTTGATGGAACTAATATTAATGATGTTCCATTTCAGGTGATCTTGATAGGAGGCTTTTAATGCCGTATGAACCGTTCTTAATCGCTCCTTTTGGCACAGGGCTAGACAGCGATGTCGAACCCTGGATGGCTCCGGTGGATGCATTCACTGACATCAAGAACGGTCATATTCATCATGGATACATAGAAAAACGTCAGGGATACCGCTTTTTGGCATGCCTCGTGCATGGTCAGGTCATTACTGGCATTACTGCCGCGTCTCCTCCTGTCTTTACACCTAATACGATCGTCGGCCTGTATCTTGGCCAAGAAGTAAGCCTCCATTATCTGGCTGAAAGTGCGGGAAATGAGTTTTCTGCACTAAACGCACAGAAATACCTTGTATCCGATGTAGATCAGGGTGCCGGTACATTTGAATTGACTGATCTTGATGGAAACGCTCTCGATACTTCAGCCTCGACATATACGGCCAGTAGCGGGAGACTAGGCACGTGCTCTCAGTTAGTAGAAACACAGACAGCCGCTAGCGCCACGGCTGCCGATCCCGCAGTTTTCACAGTTTCTTCTATTGGAACTATTGTAGAGGGCGACTTTCTTGTACTTCGTTCGCTTACTGGCGGAACATGGAGCACGCTTAATGCGGTAGGTGGCACAGCTACCAATGTTAGCGGCGCGACCTTCTCCATCACTAAAGAAAACGGCGATTTAGTCGACGGAACGGGCCTGGGCACCTTGACAGGTGGCTCGGTCGATAAGATTGCTCCCAGCAGAGTGATGGGCCTTCCTCGCTATATTGCCGCAGATAACAGCCGCGATCTTCTAGCTGGCGATAAAGAACGGATGTGCATCTACAACTCAGCAGCCAACCTCTTCGAGCCACTCGATCTAGATCAGGGCGGTACCACCTATCCAAACGGCGATCACTTTGCCGGAACCGATAACGACTATCTGTGGTGGGCTAACTGGCAACATGCTGGCGCTGTAAATCGGGTTTACATCACAAATGGCAAAGCATGGACGACGGGAACACCAGGCACCGACGGGATCCTATATTACGATGCTACCACCTCTGGATCCCCGGCAACCCCTTCAGTCTATCAATTCAATCCATCCACGGGCGGAAGCGACTTCTTGTATGGAACAAAGCTAATATTTAGCATTCGCCAACGTCTCGTATGTCTGCATACCTTTGAATTCATCAACTCCAGCGGCGCAACCGAAACATTCCCTCAGCGAGCCAGATGGTGTGCGGCGCAAGATCCATCTAACTGGGATGATACAGTAGCCGGGGGCGGCGGTTTCGTCGATGCTCCGACAGGTGAGCAAATTATCAGTGCGAGGCAGCTACAAGATGTTATCATTGTCCATTTCACAGACTCCGTATGGACGCTCCGTCCAGTATCCGACCCCGCACTTCCTTTTCGATGGGACCAAATTAACTCTTTTCGCGCTTGTGACGGAAAAATGGCAAGCGTGGCCTTCGACCGATACTCCCTGGGAGTCGGAATCCGAGGAATTACTGCTACTGATGGGGTTGAAACTCGAAGAGTAGATGATCGAGTAGAAGACTTTGTTACCGACGACGTAAATGACTCTGAGTTCAACAAGCTCTACGTGGCGCGAAGCTATGGAAATCGCCGCACTTGGATTCTTTATCCTGACACCGAAAGCGACGATGCGAATTCCTCTCTGATCTATGACGATGAAAGCGGCGCTTATTCCAAGTACGAAATCAACATGAACGTCCTTGGTCAGGGCGGCGTACCGATTGACTACGCAGCTCAGGATTTCACTGTCACGAACGATCTCGATATCTCTGCTCGCGACCTCGATGATGAAACGGCACTCAGTTTCTATTGGTCAAAGAATGCCGAGATCTTTTTAGGTGGAGACAGACAAGGACAGGTTCATATTCTGGAAACCGGTCTTTCTGATGACGGAACATCGATTGATTTCAGCGTTACCAGTGCTGCATGGAATCCGTACAAGGAACAGAGTCTTGACTGCCAGTTTGGATATATCGATCTGTTCGTCGATTCCGACCAGGATACCCAGCTTACAGTGTCTTTCTACAAAGACAATAACGAGTTCGCTTACGAAACGCAGACGCTAGACTGCCTGCCAAACCTGAACTACAGGTCAAGCATTGCTAACATCGTAATGAATGCTGATCCGACAGTTGGAGTGACGGTCACATCGCAGTCACACGGCTTATCTGCCGGAGAAACATTTTATGCTTACGGAGTAGAAGGGGCGAAGTTCTATAACGACCTTCAATGGACTGTCGGGGCTACAGTGGATGAAGATACCTTCACCATTGACACGGATATGACGAGCTACGGGGCAGCGATTACGGCGATCACCGCTGCCGAACCACCCGTAGTTACGGCAGCTGCGCACGGATTCTCCGATGGAGACATAATCTATATCGTAGACGTAGGCGGGATGATCGAAGTCAATGATCTCACCTTTGAAGTTGCGAATTCCACGACCAATACCTTCGAACTGAAAGGGATAGATGGAAGCGGATACACCGCTTATACCACTGGTGGATACGCATTCTACAAGTACCTCAGTGGTGGTAAGATCGTAGAACGGAAGTTCTACCGTACCAAGTGTTGGAAGCGCGCTTATGCTGGCGGCATGGGTTATCAGCACCATGTAAAAATAGCAAACGCAGCTACAACTCAGCCTCTTCAAATTCATGCCTTAAAACCTTGGTTTCAGCCTCGCGGTAGGAGGATTCTAGGATGACGGTACCAGAGAACTGGAATTTTCCTTTGCATGCAGAGCGGATACTTTCGCTAGCTAAAGAAGAGCAGGAGCGCTACTGGCGTGAAATGATCTTTGACCTGCAAAGAATGTATGCCCAGTTGGCGGATGGTATCAATGGCGATATTAGGTCGTACGCATCGGAATCGCCAAAGACATGGACACCAACACTGAACACCTCTGCGTCGGAGACATTCACCTACGATCATCAGGTTGGGTGGATCTGGAGGCAAGGAAATTTTGTCGAACTATGGTTCGACGTTAAATGGTCGGCAGCTAGCGGAACTACGGGAACGTTGTATCTGGAGTTACCCTACGAAGTGGCTACCACCGCACAAAAACCGTTTGTTGGCGTAGTACAGCCGTCTAGTGTGACATACACTGGAGGGGCCGACTTAGTGATTAATGCCATTACAGACACTCGCAAGGGTGAATTCTGGTACACCGGAACTGGTGTAGCATCGGCAAATCAGTTAGCCGTATCGTCAGGCCAACTAGCGGGTCACCTCCGATACATAGGAAAGACCAATGACTGACAAAAGTGAACAAATTGACGAGCTAAGATGGGTGAGGCTGTTTAACCCAATCCACATACCGAAATACTTAGTGGAACAGGTGAGAGATCGCGATTATACGGTGGAGGATTTCTTCAAATATCAGGAAATCAACTGCATGGTCCCTGGTAAAGAAGGGCAGACACTTAATCCGTTTAGTCACTTATATGCTTTGGTAGATCCCGATAACGTAGTCAAAGGATTTCTTTGGTTTGTAGTCGATGCACTATCAAAGGACATGATCATAAATACCTTTTCTGTCGATAAAGCCTACTGGGGGAAAGGAAAAGCCGTCCAGAGGTTAAGTGATCATGTAAAAGAAATCATGAAAAAGTTAAAAATAAAGAAAGCTTTTTGGTTGACCAATTATCCGAAGCACAGCGAACGCCACGGATTTCGTAGGTCTAAAAGCGTTCTAATGGAATACGAGGAGACGTCCGATGGGAAAGACGATGATGGGCAGCACCACCCACAAGGGCAACATAAGCATGTTGACCCCGGAGCAACAACAGCTCTTCAGCTCGACCCTTCAGCAGCTGGGTCCGGACTTCATGCAGAGCATGTCGGGATTCCTGCAACCGCAGGGGCCTGAAGGCTATGAAGAGATGTTCCAGCAGTATTATGTCGATCCTGCTATGCAATCTTTCAATCAGCAGGTCATGCCCGCCATTCAGCAGCGGTTTGCGGATGCGAACGCAGGAAGCTCATCGGCGCTTAATCAGGCCCTTGCGCAGAGCGCGTCCGATCTTTCGACGTCCTTGGGATCACAGTTCGGCCAGTTCATGCAGGGACAGCAAGCCAACCAGTTAACAGCGATGAGTCAGTTCCTTCCTCTCCTAACCGGTCAGACCTTTTCCCCGATGATACAACAGCGACAAGGTCTAGCCGGACCTTTAGCCCAGGGATTAGGACAAGCAGCAGGAAAGGCGGGAATGGCGATGATGTCGTCGAAATCAGTAAAGGAAAACATTCGAGACTACAAAAAGTCGCTTGGTGAGCTTAAACAGCTTGCGGTCAAGCAGTATGACTACATTGAAGAAGTTGGCGGTCAGAAAGATCGCGTTGGCCTAATTGCCGAGGATGTTCCCGAAGAACTCACAGCAGTCAAAGAAGGAATCCTTCACGTCGATCTTTATGGGGTGATGGGACTCCTAATTAACTCGATAAAAATGCTTGCTGCCAAAGTGGAACAGCTTGAAGGGGGTAAATAATGCCAACTCCAATTATCCTAGGAGACACGTCAGGTCTGGCAGAGGGCCTTTCATCTGGACTCAGCGCTTTTAACCAAGCCATTGGTCAAGGTCTCCAACAACGCAGACAGGCTCAGGGATTGTCTGCCTTCAACGAAGCTCTTATAGGAGCAGAAGGTGACCCACAGGCAATAGCTACCGCGTACCAGCAAGCTCTCTCTGCCGATGCTGATCCACAGCAGCTTAACGCTCTCGGTCAAGCCTACCAGCAGGCACGCCAACAGAATGCGTTTAAATCAGCATTCGATGCAGCCATGGAAGCTGGCGGAATGGACAGTGTGGAAGGACAAAACGCATTTGTACTGGAATACGGAAAGTCTGGCGGCGATCCTTTCAAGGCCATGCAGATGTTTAAGAAAGATCAAAAGGGACAAACCGTCTTCGACAAGAAGATCGATGAATTTAAGGCTGAGTCGGTCATTAACTACATTCAGGGTGGAGACCAAAAAAACCAAACATTTATTGAAAATTTAGATTATTTGGAAAAAAACTTAGAGAATGTCGGTAGAATGGCAGCCTTAACTGGCGGCAAAGCCGGACTAATATTCGGCGGAGAATACGGTCCACTTCAATCGGCAGAATTTGCCGAGTACGAGCGCCGCGGTAAGCTGGTTCTTGATGGGGTCATCAAGGTTTTCAACAAAGCCGGTGTTCTTCCTGAAAAGAAACTGAAATGGATCCGCGACACTTTCGCCGTTAGCCCATACGACACGCAAGAACAAATTAAAGGTCGAATTGCAGCATTAAGATCACTTGCTAAAGATGCTGGAAGCTTCAATGAAGGCATGGGAGCACTGATCGATCGCTACGGACAGAATATCCCTACATCAGAGTTTCTTAAGCTACAAAAAAGCGCCGCATCGGTGCTGGATAAATATGACCAAGCTGTCCGGTCCCCTCAGCCAGAGCGGGTATACGAAAAACCTCCCACTAAAGGCCTTAAAAAGGGCCAACCGATGATGAATACAGAGACTGGGGAAAAGTTTCGTTGGAATGGAACACGCTGGGTAAAACAGAAATAGGTGACATATGCCGTACATTTTGACAGAAATGGATGAAGAAGAAGAGGTAACGACCCCTAATCAGGGATTTGTCCTGACTAATCCAGAAGAAGAAGATTCTGGATTCAGCTTTATGCGCGATATCTTAGGTCCCGTCAAAGAATTCGGAATGGGCGCGATGGACCTGGGAATGCGTGCGTTTGGAGGCGGTCCCGACAGCATGATGGCACAAGAAGAAGAGTATAGACGGCGCCAGCCCCAGGCTATGTATGATCTTCAGGCCCAATTGATGCAGGGTGAAGGAGTATCCGAGGAAGAAATTGTTGCGAAACTTGGCCAGCGTCCAGAAGTACAAGAATCACTAAGTCTTTCTGATTTCATTGACGAGACGACTAGCGGCGCTATGCTCCCGCAAAATGCCAGACAGCGGATGTTGCAGAAGTCGGCCCAGGAAAGCGGTGAATTCGTTGCTGCTGAAGCTCTTTTACCGGGAGCATCATCGGCTAAAGCCCTTGCAAAGTGGGCCGGCATCGGCGGTTTATTTGGTCTCGGAGAGCAGATGGCCGAGGAGGCCGGTGGAGAGGAAGGCGCCAAGCTTGGCACAGGACTTGCATTGGCAGCAGCTCCATTCCTGTTAAAGAAAGGGGCTCAAGGAGTCAACCGCATTCTCGAGTTTGGTCGGGGTCTGATGCGCAAGCCGGCACTGGAATCAACGCCTAAGTTCCTGACAGAAGCAGCGACCCCACAGGCGGCAGCTGATCTACAGCTATCATCGAAGGATCTAACCGGTCGCGTAGCTAAAACTAGCAACGAGATGGTCGAATCGCTAGATCAGAGTCTAAAGAACGTGGCAGAGCC
>Ga0181577_10000665_pt1 | contig 27928 bp, 26 predicted proteins | sample 101ome_21_FD_132468 | JGI IMG/M metagenome (GOLD analysis project Ga0181577, IMG submission 132468) | Coastal salt marsh microbial communities from the Groves Creek Marsh, Skidaway Island, Georgia - 101413BT metaG (megahit assembly) | ecosystem: Environmental > Aquatic > Marine > Intertidal...
AAGTTATCGAAACAAAAAACCCCCGCCGAAGCGAGGGTTGATGGGTGACTAATGGGATTTGAACCCACGACCCCTGGAACCACAATCCAGTGCTCTAACCAACTGAGCTATAGCCACCGTTTGCCCCATAAGGGAGCGCAAAGATAATTGCACTTATCTAAAGTCCCTGCAACCCGTTCGGAAAAATCACGCGTGACAGGGAATCGTTGAATACATAGCGATTTTCGATGGGGCAACCGATCGCGTCAGTCTGAGCTGGATCGACGGCTTCCCCTGCCAATGCTTGTTCAATCGCCAACGCCAAATCCGCTCGCCGCGGCGTCGCTCGGTGTTTACCTAACGCATAATAGAGGTCGTTGACGCGTCCTCGGTACATGATTTCACCTTCCGGACTTACGACCACGGCCTCCGGGGTGAACCCCGCTCCCACCGCCTCCGACCAACCCACGGTATCACGCGCCAACTCCCAGTCCACATCGTACCGATCCCCAAAGGCGGCAATGTCCGCGTCGGAAACGGACGGTTTAGGAAACCACCCGATCATCTCGATCTCATCGCGGTGCTCGGATTCCCACTGCGCGTGCAAGGCGTTAAGGTAAAACGTGTAATCCTGGCAAATCGGGCACAGCGGCGCTAAAAACACCCAAACCTGCCACATCAATTCACCACTTGAACCACGTGGCTCCGCACCGCCCCTCCTTCCGTCGTCAACCGATAGAAATAGGTACCGGCGTTCAGCGAGCCCAGGGTAAAAGACCGCTGGTGGTGACCCGCGGCGAAAGACTGCATAGGCATCCATTCTGCCACGACGCGCCCACGCACGTCCAGCAATTCGAGCGCTGCATCGGTGTGCTCATTGAAGAACCAACTCACCGTCACCTCCTGCCCTGCCCGTGCCGGATTTGGCCACGCGGGAAAGAGGTTATCCGTCGAATAAACAATGCGCGTATCCTCATCCGCTGTCGAAAGCGTGATGTTTTCGTCGCCCGGCATATAATCCACAAACTGGAAAAACAAGACGTACATCTCGTCTCCGGTCAGGTCGCCCCAGGCCGTGAATTGCGGCGGGTCGTTGGGATTGTTGGGGTTGTCCGCCGTGTTGTCGTAGGTGCACCACGCGTGCATTTTGTAGCCCGCTGGAATGTGTTTCAACGTCGGGAAATCGTAAATGCCCTGCCAATTGAAATCCCATTGCGGAATCGAAATGAGCGGGATGGTGTCAGTCAAATCGCCGGATACCGCGTACACCTCCCAGGATTGGCCCAGCAAGTGGCAATGCGGCATCACGCTCAACAAACTGATGTCCTGTGGGACGGTGGTGATGCCGTGGAAGGTCTTGACTTCATTGGGTTGGATGAAAAACGGCTCCGTCAAGTGAACCGGGGTCATCATGGACAATTCCACTTCCCGCTGCACCGGAACTTCCGCGAAAAACAAATTGAATTCCGTCAAATCGGACTCGTCGACCGGCGTGGGTCCGTAATGCATTTGCAGCAAGAAGCGCCCGTTGGGCCCGATCTTCTTTCCGATGGTCGACGGGAAAACCGTCGGCTCTACCCCGGGTGCCCAACCCCCAAACAGGTAATCTTCGACCGGCACTCCGTAATCTCCGAAACTCTCATAGCCCGCTTCTGGAGTCTCCGCGTCCAAGGCCTCCGCCCCGGCAATCGAATTGGGATTCTCCGTGTAGGCAATCAGGGCGTGGTGGGCAATGGCGCCATTCTCAGGCCGAATTTCCACCGCCCGAATTTCGGTCTCTTCCGTCACACCGGTCTCCAACACATAAACTTGGTATTGCTCGCCCATGTCGCCACCGTGGAGGTACGGCTCCGGCATGGGAATCACCACATCCGGCTCACCCACTTGGCTTCCCTCGGGGAAATCAGGCAATCCAGGATTGTCCGCGGGATCACCTTCAGGTGCCCCCGCCTCGTGCCAATCCGCCAACAATTGGATTTCATCTTCCGTCAAAAATCGCTCTCCGCGCAAGGTGGAGTAATCTGGATCGGGTGTCCAAGGCGGCATGTACCCGGTCGATGTGACGTACGAAATGAAGGCACTGTATTCGGTCACTTCGGCGTAAGTCGTGAACGGCATGGGGCCAATTTCACCGGAGCGATGGCATTGGGTGCAATTTTGGTAAATGATGGGTGCGATGTCCGCGTGGAACGTCGGGGCCTGTGACCAAGCCGTCGCTACCGCGCTTAAGAACAATGCAAAAGACAGAATATTTCGTGGCATGCGTACAAGTTACCAGTTTTCTTCAATAAAGACGATGCGGATACGTTAAGGTTTAATCCAAACCTTGCGACCTTTGGTTCACATGAGCGCAGCCCCTCATACCGCCCCACGCATTTTGCACATCGCCAGCTGGTATCCCAGTGCAGTGCACGGCACATTGGGGAATTTTGTTGAAAGGCACGTTCAGGCCATAGCGACGCGGTGCCGTGGCGAAGTCTGGTATGCAGCGCCGGTCCCGGCTCAACAAACCGTTCCGGCGAATTCAGTGCGCGATTGCGGGAACTACACCGAACGCATCTTTTACTTCCGAGCACGCAAACCAAGCGTGCGGCAAGTCACAACAGCCCTGTTGAAGGCTGCCCAATCTACCGAGCCTTTCGACCTCATCCATTTGCACGTTGCATACCCTGCAGGAAAAGCCGCTCGAAAGCTTGCGCGGCAATGGAACGTGCCGTTGGTGGTTACTGAACATTGGACCGCCTACCACGCGGATCAACGCAGGGCGCTGCCTTTCTGGCGGCGACACTCCATGCTCAAAACAGGCCGGGCCGCAGCGGCACTTTGCCCGGTCTCCGAAGATTTGGCCGCGAGCATGCGTGATTTTGGCATCAACGGCTCCTACTTTCCCGTGCCCAACGTTGTGGATACCGCGTTATTTCACCCCGCCCTCGGAATGCGCCATGGAGAAACGTATCATGCCCTGCACATCAGCTCCCTTCGCGACGACCAGAAAAACATCAGTGGCATGCTCCGTGCATTTGGAAAGGCCCTCGCTGCGTGCCCAAACCTTCGGATATCCATCATCGGTGATGGCGATCCGGAACCACACCTGCGCTATGCGCGTGAGCTGGGCATCGTGGATCGCATCGAAATTGCAGGAGAAATATCACTAACGGAAGTTGCGGAGCGCATGCGTGCGGCGGACGCCCTCATACTTTTCAGCCGATTCGAAAACTTCCCTTGCGTAATTCCCGAAGCTTGGGCCAGCGGCATCCCGGTGCTTTCGACCGATGTGGGAGGAATCCGTGAACACCTCACACTCCAGCGCGGAGCGTTGGTCGCCAACGAAGACGAGACCGCGTTTTCGGAAACCCTCATCGCTTGGGCGCAAAAGAAAGCGACCTTCGACGCCGAGGCATTGCGCCAACACGCCGAATCCACCTTCAGCGTGGCGGCCGTTGCGCAAGCGTATCACGACGTTTACCTTGAGGTGTTGAAATGAGCACGAACATGCGCGAAGATCAACGACAAGGACAACACCAAGCATCGCGCGAAGAAGGCCACTCGGTCGTGACACGTGGGCTGTTGTTGGCATTCACCACAGCGGTAATCCTGCTGAATGCCCGGGTTCTGGGCGCCGAAGGGCAAGGCGAAATAGCATGGATTCAACTGGGTATGCTCGTGGTCACCGGCGTCAGCGGCTTTATGGCCGGAGGTGCCGTGGTGTACTTGCAAAAGGAAATCACCCTGCGTTCCATGCTCCTTCCGGGGCACGCGTGGTTGATCGCTTCAGCCATTGGAGGGACCTGGGCAGGAATAAGCGCCGATTTCTTGCCGAAAGAACACTTTTGGGCCATGTCCGGTCTAGGTTGGTTGCAAGCAATGGTCATCTTTCACAGCCAGATCCTGCTGGCCAATCACCAAATCCGACAGCATAACACCCTCCAAGTTCTCCAAGGCGGATTGCTCTGCGCAGCACTGGTGGTTGGATTTTTTGGCATGCAAGACCAAACCGTCGACACTTTTATCGGCGCGTTGACCGTGAGTCTCCTTTTGACCGCTGGGGTGTCCACAGCATGGATGGCGAAGTTGCCATCGCTCGAAAACCGACCTCACGTCGCGGAGGTCATCAGCCGGCTGTGGAAGTACGGCCGTTCTGCCCAAGCTGGAGCGCTGCTTCAAATGCTCACGAACCGCTCTAACCTGTCCATTTTGGCTCAGAGCTCCGCAGGCCTCGCCGCCTCCGGAATTTACTCCATCGCCTATTATGGCTTGGAGGCCATGTGGCTGATACCCCGAGCATTGGCACCACTGGTTTACACGCGGACAGCCGCCGAAAGCGACCGTTCAAACCGGCTGACTTCCACCCGCCAATCCCTGGTAAAGGCCGTCCTGGGCACGGCAGCGTTGCTCCTCGTCGCAGTCTTCATTCCGGATAACCTCTTCGCTTGGGCATTTGGCTTCCATGGCATCCAACCCGTTGTGCATGCCCTTGCACCGGCAGCTGTGTTCGGCGCCGCATCTTCCATCGTGGCTCACCACCTTTCCGGCATCGGCAAGCATCAATGGAATGCCGCCACTTCAGGATTGGGGCTGCTGACACTCTTATTGCTGGCCCGAGAATGGGTGCCGAATCACAGCGCTGTGGGTGCAGCTTGGGCGGCCTCTGCGGCAGCCGCAGTTCAATGCGCCGGTCTGCTAGTTGCTTGGTGGCGTTGCGAGCGCTGATTATCGGAGGTCACCCAACCCATCCACCGCGGGCGGGCGCTTCATCTGAAATCCCTCGCCCAACTTCACCCCGGCCAATCGCCCCATGGCCACGTCCCGGGCTTGCAGGTGCTGCAAAAATTCGGGGGAACTGATGGGAGTCGCCGGCTCCGCTGAATCCGCGTCGGGGTTGTGAAATTGCGTGACATAAGCGGCAATGGCGCGGGCCTTGACATCCTCGTAACCGGAGATGTCCACCACAAAATCCGGATCGAGCCAGTGGTCTTGGATGCCGTGATAAACGGCTTGGGGGCGCCAAGCGGGTTGGCCGGTATCGATTTTGGGCAGTCCGCTCAAGAATGCCGCGCGGTGCACGAGTTCGGCGCCGCGACCGTGGTCGGGATGGCGATCGCTCCACGCATTGGCCAACACCTTCAGCGGACGCAACCGCCGCAACACTTCGATGACCGCCCGCAAAGACGCCTCATGCACTTCGAAAAATCCGTCCCCGAGGTCGAGGTTTTCACGGTGCTCGACGCCTAGGATAGCCTGGGCGGCGGCGGCCTCAGTCGCACGGGTTTCCGCCGTACCCCGGGTACCGAGTTCGCCACGGGTGAGGTCCACAATGGCGACGCGCATGCCTTGGGCCACGCTCTTCGCTATGGTGCCGCCCGCAAACAATTCGACATCGTCCGGGTGGGCGCCAAAAGCCACCAAATCAAAATCGTGTGCGTTCGCTGCCATGTCGCAAAAGTACGACGAACGAAAATCCCCCCGCATTCCATGAACACAGGGGGATTCCGTTTCAATCCTATACCAAAAAGTGTTTTATATCATCATTCAATCACCACGCGAAGGGTCTTGGAAGACGTTTGTTCGCCATTGAACTGCAGCAAATACATGCCGGGGGTGATCCCTGACAACGCGAGCTGCTGGGGCCCCGTTCCGTTGAATTCGCTAACGATTTGTCCAGTGAGACTCATCAATCGGGCGTTCCAAACCACCTGGGGCTCGATTCCACTCACCATCAACCAATCTGAGGCCGGATTGGGGTAAACCGATGCTTCAGAGAAGAACGCATTCAACTCGGTCACAGCGTTGGCCGTGCCACCGTCGATGACATTGATGACAAATCCTTCGACAAAACCATCGAGCAATCCCAACGAGTCCACTGTGATCGCCTCGCAATACGTATCGGTGCAATCGGCAGCATCGTCTGTGACGGTTAAGCACAGGTTGTACGGTCCATTGGCCTCGTAGGTGTAAGTGGGGAATGGCTCGTCACTTATTCCTCCCTCATCGCCAAAATCCCAAGCATACGAAGCATTTGGATTGTAATCGTAAATCACCACATTCACGGCTCCCGCAATGGGGGTTCCATTTTCTGTTGTAGCCTGCTCTACATCAAATTGGGCATTGCACGATCCGGTATCCTCAGATTCACAAATTACGACACCCGAAACGGAGGCAGGCTCTTCAAATTCGATGTTTTGATCCACCACAATTTGCCCGGACGGGTCTCGCACGATGTAGCCGCAATATTCCGCAAAAACGACAGGCTGATTCACAATGAAATCCACTTCCCCTGCATCCACGGTGACCGCAACACGACGATCCATGAAGCCTTGGTAGTCAGCGTAGCCGTCCCCGTCAAAATCTGGGTTGAAAAAGATGTTGGCTTCGAGGCCCGATTCCGAGTAGACCCCCATGCTCCCTCCGTACCAGCCGTCTTGGGAATCGTCGAGGAATTGGATTTCCACCAACCCACACGTCGGGGCGGCGCCACAAGGGTTCAATCCGTAGACCGTCATCGGTAGTGTGCTGATTCCGTTCCAATCCACCGAGCCTTGACTCTCATAGACCGTGTTTCCGGATTCATCCACCACCTCAAAACCGTGGTAGCCCGGAGTTCCGCCGGGGATGTAAATGACATCAATGCGGCTGCCTTCGTCCACTGGAATCATGAACGATTCCGGGGCATTCGTCGTTTTGGTTTCCGAAGCGATCAAAATGCCATTCGACAAGACATTGACCGTTGCGCCGCCCCAGCCGGTTCCGCCAGCCGGGTTAGAAGTCATGTGAATGGTCCACGTTCCGCACGTCCCTGCAGGTGCCGGAAAGTCAAAGGGCATGACTTCACCAAGCGCATGAACGACACCGTTGTACGCTAGAATGTCCGGTTGAATCACCGGCGCAGTATTGGCCGAAACGCCATCCGCATCGATGGCAATGCTGATCGATTGGTTGTTGTAGGAAGATAAGTTTTGGCCATTGTACAATTGATTGCTCTCATAAACCGCTTCAACCAAATGCGCGTGCAAGATGTCGTCCATGAACTGCGATTGCAGCAATTCGGACACACTGGCGAAGCCGTTCTCTTCGGCAAATGCGATGAACGCATCATCCGTTGGGGCGAACACGGTGAAGGGACCTTCCGCCGGTTCGTTGTCGTTCAAAATGGGCTGTCCGCGCAACGCCTCGTTCAAGCCTTCGTTGAGGAGCGCCTGCTCCAAGATGGTGTGATCGGGGCTCTGCACAATGGCATCCCATGTCGTCGCACTGGGGTAGCCCGCCGGAGCCAAAATGCCGTCGATCACGTGAATCACACCATTGAATGCGGCGATGTCGCTGTAAATGATGTTGGCAGCGTCCACCGCAGCGCCGGCATCGCCGATGGAAATGGTGACCGATTGACCCTCCGCTGTGGGCAAAGTCATGCCGTCTTCCAAGTCGCTCGCCATGTAAACTCCAGGGATAATGTGGTAAGCCAACGCCGGAACCATGTCGTAGAATGCGAGCATGTCGAACTGGCTTAAGTTCATCAATTCCATCAAGTCATTAACGGCTGCATCGGTCGGAACGAAAACGGTGTATTCTTCGTTGCCGGCGAGGTCAACACCTCCTACCCAGCCGGTGTTCCCCGGCTGTCCGTTGATGTAATTGGCGCTGTAATACGTGGTGAACGCCCAGCAGGACTGCCAAGCGGCAAGGTTTTCCAATTCGCCCCCTCCAGTGAAATCAGCCATCACATCCGCCAGCGTTTCGGCATCGACGACAATGGTGCCCGTCATTCCGAGCTCAGGTTGAACGCCAATCGACGACGTAAAGGTGTACGTGCCGGGAACGTCAAACGTCACCGTGCCCATGCACACGCCGTTAATGTTGCCTTCTGTTTCATCGAGGAAGAAGGGCACGGGATTACTTTCAGCCGTTCCGTCGACATTGTGAATGCCCTCGGCGTTGACGAATGCGACGGTTTGCCCCACCGAAATGGTAACCGCACTGGGGGTGAACACAAAGTCCGTCAAGTAAATCGTGGTGTCGGCTTCGCATTGCGCTTGGACCTCTGTCAAAAAGAGACTCAAAAGCATTCCGAGTATGCCGGCTGTAAAATTTTTCATTTTTGCGTAATTCATTTTTTTCTCGCTTGAGGTTGTCTGCTGGAGTTACCCTGCACCCATTCCGGATGTGACAGGAATCCCAGATTTTCGCTTTTTTCAAGCATGGATCACACCTATTAGGGTATAACCTGCGTTTTCTGCATTTGTTCTCCGGCTTGGGCTCTCTGTTTTTCTGAAAACCAACCCGTTACGGATTTGCCTCCTTTCGAGACGCCTGAAAAAAGTGCGTGATTCCTCCGGCAATCTGGAGGGTACGGAGCTGACCTTCCCACGGCGTGAGCAGGGGGTTGACCAAGTCTTCGCGATTCATACTACCCATCGGTTGGAAACCTGCTGCCACAGAAAAGTCCAATTGCCATTCCGGAAAAAATTGATACCCGGCGTAGACACGCGCTGTTGGCGACCACGATATCCTTTGCCGAGGCAAGTCGGCATCGTCGAAACGGGCCAAGGTACCTTCGGCGACAAAGGATTGACCGTTGGCGCCTGTGCGAATGAGGAACTGCCCACCAACGCCTGTTCCAAGGGTCCACCTCGAAAAAAGGACTTGCTTGCGCCATTCCATGGGAATCACAATCGCACTGATGTGGTTGAAATCGCGAACGTGTCGGTGGTGTGTAGCCGTAACCAACAACGGACCGGTTTCCATCGCAATCGTATCCCCCGAAATCTGATCGATTTCCACGGACACGATGCCATTGGGATCAGTGAATTCGGTTTGCCAAGTGTGCTCAAATTCCAATCGCTGCGCGAAATCCAGCCAACCCAATCCAACAGACCAATCTTGGTCCTTGTACTCAAAATCGAACGCGAAACCACCGCCGCCACTCGATGCAGTGTGGAATCGATTGCTGAACGCTCTGAGGTCTTCGGTTCGGTATTGAAATTGACTCAATGTCAAGCCACCGAATGCTCGAATCGCAAAATGACGGGCGTGCGCCGGCATATCGCGGTTCATGTGTTGCAAGAAAGGCTCGGCTGAATTGTGATCACCGCTGATTCCAATCGGATTTAGGGCCAATGGGGGAATGAACGGGGATTGAGGTTCCAGCACAGGTTGTCCTTCACCTGACCGAGGTGCTTCTGTGATTTGGGTATGGAAAGGAGCGCCCGCATCAGCGGATGGCTGTGCAGGCATGGCCGTTTGACCAGCAGGTTCCCGTTCGACAGTTTCCGTTCGGTAGTTGTTTCGGGTGTTTAAGGCAGAAGACATCAAAGGAGCATGTTCATGCGATGCATCGGCAAGAGTTGGCTCAACTTCGTTCGATGAATTGCTGGAACCCTCAGCCTCTGAAAAAGCTGCAGCGCTTTGCGGTTCGCGAGCTTCTGAATAGGAATGCGCTCGAACATGGTCCTCAACATCTGTGGCCTCAATGGACTGCGTGACGGGATCGTGAAATTGCTTTTCATCCCACATCAAGCCCACACCCACTCCTGCGGCGAAAAGGGTCACCCCGCCAAAAACAGCCCAAGTCCGCCCAATCGCATGACCGGCCGTGCCGCCGGCAGGAAGCGATCCGTTCAGACCTGATTCGACTTTGTTCCAAAGCGCATCGTCCATAGACGGATTCGCCTCTGCCTTGGTTCCGCCCAATTTGGATTTCAAAATTTCTTCAATCCGTTTCATGATCGATATTTTTTTTCAGGATCATTTCACTCCCTTCCACATGAAATCGGGAGGCAATCCACTGTTTAGCCCGTGACAGGCGCTTGCGCGAAGTCATGGACGAAATGTTCAATAGCCCGGCAATCTCGTCGTGGGAATACCCGTCTACCGCATGGAGAATCAACACGTCATATTGCTCACGTGGCAAGGCCTTCAGCCGACTCAACAAGGCTTCTGCATTCAACTGATCCAACACAGCCGGTTCTTGAATTTCCGGTGCTAGCGACAGAATCTGCTCGCTGCGCTTGGATGCTTTCAAGCCAAAGGTAATGGCCGCATTGACCGCAATTTTGGTGGCCCAAGTTTGCACCTTTCCTTTGCTTGCATCGAACTGATGCAGGTTGCTAAAAATGCGGATAAAGGCCTCTTGCAAGACGTCCTGCACGTCATCCTCAGACCAGATGTAGCGCCGCACGGCACTTTTCAAATATGGCAATAAGGAATCAAACAAGCCCCGCTGAGCACCCGCATCACCGTTCAAGCTCTTCTCTACGAGGGATGCATTCGAATCCAAGGGCACCGCATTTGATTCCATCTGCTCGACCGCTAGTGGCAACTCTGCCAAATCATGGGCAACCCACATGCAATTGAACAGTTGTCCCTCCAATGGAAGGTGAATTGGAATGGTCCACCAACTCATCAGAGACTCCGAAATCCGCACATACAAAAAATGCGGATACAGAAAGGTTCGACGTTCCTAAGGGAAAATAATAGGGCTTTGCGACCCCTTCAACCGGAACAACGACATAGGTCTTGCCAGCCAAAAAAGCCGGCTCCATCTCGACCGTCACCACCACATCAGTGCCGATATCGTTGACGAAGTCCAACACAACCACTTCGACTGAACTGGGATCGAGGCACTCGCAATCGGTCGAGAGAAGTCCCGCTTGATTTTCGATGGTGCAGGGGTCTCCCATATCGAGCATGAACTCTGGACAATCCACAGATGCGATCTCCTCAGGAGTTGGGATTTCCAACTCCGTAACCGTGACGTCAATGACTTCTTTTTTGCAGCCGAAAAGCCATGCAGCTGAAGCTAAGCAAGCCCAAATCGCAATGCATTGAAACTGATTCATTTTAATTCTTTACTTCTGCCGGTTGCTCATTGTGACATTCGGTCTGTTTTTTTTCGTCACAACACGAGCAACCTTTCGGTAACACTAAAAAAATCTCTTTACACTCTTCATTGAACAAGCGACAGAACACCTTTGTTTTGCAAGCATGACGGAACACAACTCCACGGACGCATTGGTCATCGGCGCCGGCTTTGCCGGAATTGCTGCAGCGACGCAATTGGCCGAACTTGGGCACCAAGTAGATTTGCTCGAGCGACACGACCACGCGGGAGGCCGCGCGCGGGTGTTCGAAGCCGAGGGCTTCACGTTTGATATGGGACCCAGTTGGTATTGGATGCCGGATGTGTTCGAGGCGTATTTCAAGAAATTCGGCAGCGACGTGAAAAAGGAACTCAACCTCGTCCGGCTCGACCCCTCCTACACGGTTTGGTTCGAAAACGGTCCGGTCGAAATTCCAGCTGACCTCGAAGCGTTAAAGGCTACGTTCGACGCCATCGAACCCGGCGCCGGCGCCGCCTTGCAGGAGTTCCTCGATGAAGCGCAAGTCAAATACGAGATCGGCATGAACGGTTTCGTCCAAAAACCCGCGCACAGCGTCATGGAATTCGCCACGTGGGAAACCCTCAAACAGTCCACCAAACTGACCTTGCTCCGAAGCTTCAGCGAGCACGCGCGGAAATATTTCAGTGACGAGCGACTCCTGCAAATCATTGAGTTCCCGGTACTTTTCCTCGGTGCCAAACCGGAGAAAACGCCGGCGCTGTACAGCCTCATGAACTACGCCGACACCGTGCTCGGAACGTGGTACCCCATGGGCGGCATGCACGAAATCGTCCGAGCGATGGTCCGTGTGGCTGAGAAAAAAGGCGTTCGGTTCCATTACAATTGCGACGTCAAGCAAATCACCGACGACGGCCAACGCGTGTCGGGCGTCGAACTGCAAGACGGAACGCGATGGACCGCCCCGACTTTGGTTGCCGGTGCTGACTACCACCACGTCGAGCAGCACCTGTTGCCCGCCCGATGGCGCCGTTATGACACGGCATATTGGGACAACCGCGTCATGTCGCCCAGCTCCTTGCTATTCTACGTGGGTGTCAACCAGCGGGTGCCGCAACTCCAGCACCACAACCTCTTTTTCGACACCCCGTTTGGTCCCCACGCCGAGACAATTTACGACACGCAAACGTGGCCAGACAACCCGCTTTTCTACGTGAGCGCCCCCTCGAAAACGGACGACGGCATTGCCCCAGAAGGCTGTGAAAACATGTTCTTTCTCATTCCTTTGGCGCCCGGGTTGAAGGACGAGCCGGGCTTACGGGATCGCTATTTTAATGAAATGTGTGATCGCCTAGAGCAACATGTGGGCATGGACATCCGTCCGCACATCGTTTACCAGCGTTCATTCGCGCACGAGGAGTTTATTGAGGATTACCGCGCTTTCAAAGGCAACGCATACGGATTGGCCAACACCTTGCGGCAAACCGCTTTCTGGAAACCAAAAATGAAGAGCAAACTCCCAGGATTGTTTTTCACCGGGCAACTCACTACCCCCGGGCCGGGCGTCCCACCGAGCCTCATAAGCGGCGAAGTGGTTGGCAAAGAAGCACATGCATGGATAATTAATGCGACCCAAGCGTTGTCGTGAACCAAATCACCGCGTACATTGTTACCCTGACATGGATGCTTTAAAACTATATGACGACGTCTGCCGCGCTTGCAGCGTGATCACAACGAAATCATACAGCACGTCGTTTTCGATGGGCATCCGGTTCTTGGGACCCGCCTTGCGCCAGCCCATTTATTCCATTTACGGTTTCGTGCGATTTGCCGACGAAATCGTAGACAGCTTCCATCACGCGGACAAGGCCACGCTATTCGAGCGTTTTAAGCAAGATACGGAGCATGCGCTGAACGAACGAATCAGCTTAAACCCCATTTTGCACGCGTTCCAAGAGGTCTACCACACGTACAACCTGGACAAAAAACACGTCGACCTATTCCTTCGAAGCATGGAATGGGATTTGCACAAATCCGATTACGACCGCGCGGGATTCGAAGAGTACATCGTCGGTTCGGCGGAAGTTGTGGGGTTGATGTGCTTGAAGGTATTTGTCAATGGGGACCGAGGGGAATTTGACCGGTTGATGCCTTATGCCGAGCGGCTGGGCGCTGCATTCCAAAAAATTAATTTCCTCCGGGACATGAAAGCGGATTTCCAAGAAATGGGCCGCACGTATTTCCCCAATGTGGACATGACCACATTCAATGAGGAAACCAAAGCACGCATCGAAGCAGAAATCAATGCCGACTTTGAAGAGGCTTACAAGGGCATCGTACAGCTGCCACAAACCAGCCGACTTGGGGTGTATGTCGCGTACATTTATTACCAGCGGTTGTTCCAAAAAATCCGCTCGCTGCCAAGCGAACGCATTATGACCGAGCGGGTGCGCATTCCGAACGCACGGAAGGCATCGTTGGCCTTGAGCTCCTACCTCCGGCATTCTTTCAACTTGTTGTAATGCGACGGGCAATGGATTCTCGGTTGAAAGCAGGCATCGCAGTCGCTCTCTTCTGGGTCGTTTGCGTTCAAGCGATCCCCGCTCAATTGTCCGACATCTCCGAAGTCCGCAGGGCTTATCGATTAGCCTGTTTAAACCCGAGCAATGCTCAAACGGTGGGTCAATTTGTCGCTGCTGCCGAGAAATTGAAACTGCCAGCTTCAGATGCATGGTTGGCCCAAGGTTTTCAGGCTACAGCCGAAATGATGCGCGCCGAACCGCTGATCAATCCCTTCGAAAAACTCATGCATTTCAATGCAGGGAAAGATCCGCTGGAAGCGGCCATCGCGGCCGATCCGACCGATCCCGATTTGCGCCTATTCCGTTTGTCGGTGCAGTGGAAAGTGCCCGTGTTCTTGAACTACAACGACCAAATGGAGGAAGACGCCGCGTGCGTCGCCGATGCCGTGGCCTCAGGATACTGGTCTGCAGACCCCGAGCACGCCGCTTTTGCCTTAACTTTCATTCAACACATTCGAGATGACCATTCCAAATGACAATTTGAAGCCCCCCTTCGGCACTGACATGGTCGTCCTCGTCGACCCCAATGACCAGGAAATCGGGGTGATGGAAAAAATGGAAGCCCATGAAAAAGGACTGCTGCATCGGGCGTTTTCCTTCTTCATTTTCAACAGCAAAGGCGAATGGCTGCTCCAGCAACGTGCTTGGGACAAGTACCACAGCCCGGGGCTTTGGACCAATGCTTGCTGCAGCCATCCGCGCCAAGGTGAATCCCCTGCCGATGCTGCCACGCGCCGTTTGCAAGAGGAAATGGGGCTTTTCTGCCAAGCCAAACCCGTTTTCCAGTTCCTGTACCGCAGCGAATTTTCCAACGCACTCATCGAGCACGAACTCGACCACGTGTTGATCGGGTATTCGGACCGGCTCCCAGAACCCAATCCGGAGGAAGTGGCCAATTACCGGTATGTGGGATTGGCTGATTTGGAATTCGAAATGAAACAGTATCCGGCCAACTTCACGGTCTGGTTCCGCATCTGCTTTCAAGAAGTCAAAGACAAACTCGCCACGCTGACACACGCGCGTTGATGTCCGCAGCTCCCGAAAACGTCGTCATCATCGGTGCCGGGGTGGCAGGACTGGCCGCCGCCATCCGAACGGCAGCCGCGGGGCATCGGGTCACCGTTCTCGAGGCCGCCACAGAACCGGGAGGCAAATTGCGCGAACAACAGCACGGAGCCTATCGCTTCGATGTAGGGCCGTCGCTGTTTACTTGGCCCGAACTCGTGCTGGAACTTGACGCACTGGCGCGCGAGAACGCGTCGGAAAAGGCCGATCTCCCGCCGCCCTTTGCCTTCGAGCGCCTCGACCGGTCCACCCATTATTTCTGGGAAGACGGAGGACGACTCACCGCATGGAGCGACCGGCAAGCATTTTCTGAGGAATGTGAGTCGCAGTTTGGCGTGCCGGCGCAGCGCGTTGCCGAGCACCTCGCCCACAGCACCCACTCGTTCGAAGCCACCCGCCGGATCTTTCTCGAACAAAGCCTGCACGATTGGAGCCGCGAGCGCAACGGAAAATGGCGCGCTGCGGCTCGTTTCGCCCATCGCCTGCCGTGGTTCGGCACCTTGCACCGCCTGAATCGCAAACGACTGCGCGAACCGCATTTGGTCCAACTTTTTGATCGCTACGCCACTTACAACGGATCCGACCCGCATCGCGCCCCGGCGATGATGCACGTCATTCCCCATTTGGAACACACCGGCGGCACCTACTTTCCGCGCGAAGGCATGATCGGCATCACCCGCCACCTGCACCGCCTAGCCGCGGCTCTCGGAGTGCAGTTCGCCTTCGAAGAACGTGCGTTGAAAATCAAACACCACGAAGGACGCGTGACGGCGGTACTCAGTAAAGACGCCCAAGGCCTGGAGCGCACACATGAAGCAGATCTCGTCATTTCCAATGCCGATGTTTGGCCCACCTACCGCACGTTGCTGCCCGAGCTCAAAGCCCCTGAACACATCCTCGGTCAAGAGCGATCGACGAGCGGTGTCATATTTTACTGGGGCGTGCGGGGCGAACGTCCTGAACTGCATTTGCACAACATCCTCTTTAGCCGGGATTATGCGCGCGAATTCAACAGCATTTCGAAAGATGGCACGCCCGGAGACGACCCCACCGTGTACATCCACATCAGTTCGAAGTTGAAACCGGATGATGCGCCAGAGGGTGCAGAAAACTGGTTCGTCATGGTGAACGTGGCCGCCGACCCCGCCGGAATTGAGGCGCAAATCCCGACAATTCGCCGCCAGGTGTTGGCCAAAATCGAGCGAACGCTCGGCGTCGACGTGGAGCCGCTGATCGAAACCGAATCGCATTTCTCTCCCGGAATCATTGCATCGCGCACGGGATCTCATATGGGCGCTCTGTATGGGGCCAGTTCGAACAGCCCGCTTTCGGCGTTTCTGCGCCACCGAAACCGCAGCACCCAACTGCGCGGGTTGTACTTTTGCGGAGGCAGCGTACATCCGGGCGGCGGCATTCCGCTGTGTTTGCTCAGCGCCCGCATCACCGCCGAATTGATTCAACAACGCTCATGAAAACCTCAAGTTTCGAACGGCATTGGATTCCGCGCATCATGGTCTTTCTCCATGCCGTCGGAGTGACGGGCATCCTCGCCGGATACGGACAATATTTCTTGGACTTCACAGCGGTCAATCTCCTCGTCAACGGCATCCTCGCAGCTTGGGCCGATTGGAATCAACGCCATTGGACGTGGGTTGCAGCCATCCTTGGGGGGCTGGGCGTGGAAATTGTGGGGGTGCAAACGGGGATTTTGTTTGGCACGTACAGTTATGGCACCGTATTGGGGCCGATGGTGGCTGGGGTTCCTCTGATCCTTGGGGTGTTGTGGTGGGTTTCCCTGATGGGGTGTGGGCATTGGACGGACCGATTGATGCGTTGGCGCGGTTGGTCACGCGAAGGTTTCGCGGGGACCGCGTTCCGCGCCACATTGGCCGCCACGTTGATGACCCTGTTTGATGGCATGATCGAGCCGGTCGCCATTCAAGCCGGTTGGTGGGCGTGGGAAGGTGTAGGGGTCCCGTGGCTCAACTACGGCACGTGGTGGGCGGTTTCGTTCCTCTTTTATTTGCTTCCGCGAAAATCCGATGAAAACATCGGGGCGGGCTTGCTTGTTGCCATCTTTGTATGCTTCTTCGTTTTTCTGAATTGGTTTCCATGGACACGCTAACTGCCATTTCTCCTGCATTAATTGTGCTCGCTACCTTCATCACGATGGAAGGAGTGGCGTGGTTTGCGCACAAATACCTCATGCACGGATTGATGTGGTATTTCCATGAAGACCACCACGTCCACGAACCGGGATTCTTCGAAAAGAACGATGCGTTCTTTTTGATTTTTGCTGTGCCCAGTGCTTGGTGTTTCATCACGGGCTCCATGGCTGGAGGTGACTTTCGGGTGTGGATCGGGACCGGCATCGCGCTCTACGGTGCTGCATACTTTTTGGTCCACGACATCTTCATTCACCAGCGTTTCAAAATCTTCACTCGGACGGAAAATGTCTACCTGATGGCCATCCGCAAAGCGCACAAGGTGCACCACAAGCATTTGAGCAAAGAAGACGGGGAATGCTTCGGGATGCTGTGGGTTCCGTGGAGGTACTTCGTGGATGCGCGCAAAGCCATGCGCGCGAAACGCCAAGCTCACGCCGGCTGATGGAATGGTACGCGTTCAACGGATTGTACCTGACGGTGGACTTGTGCGTCCTCGCATTGCCTTTGCTGTTGAGCTTTGACAAAAACGTCCAATTCTACAAGCAGTGGAAGCATTTCCTACCCGTCAACCTTTCCGTGGGTGCGTTTTTCATCATCTGGGACGTGGTTTTTACAGAGGCGGGGATTTGGGCGTTTAACCCCGACTACTTGCTGGGACCTGAATTATTCGGCTTGCCCATCGAAGAATGGCTCTTCTTTTTTTGCATCCCTTATGCCAGTGTGTTTACCTATTTTTCGCTTCAACATTACGTCAAGCGCAATCCACTGAAGGATGCGGACACCACGCTAAATTTCGCTGCAATCCTCATTTGCGCTGCGCTCATCGTTGGTTTTTACCCGAGGTATTACATCACATTGACAAGTATTTTTACCCTGTTTTGGTTAATCTGGGCAACTCGCAATACCAAACCGTTCATGGCGGATTTGTGGCTGGCGTATTTCGTATTGCTCGTCCCGTTTGTGATCTCCAACGGCGTTTTGACCGGGCTTTCTTTTTGGGAGTTTCCCGTGTTGCATCACGAAGCCGAAAACATCTTGGACCAAATCGTTTGGTACCACGCCGGTCACAACACTGGCTGGCGCATCTTCACAATGCCCGCCGATGATTTGGTGTATGGATTTTTGCTCATCGCCATGCACATCGCGGGTGTCGAGCGGTTGCGGGAGCGCGCCGCCGCCAAGCATCTCGGGGCTTGATTCAATCTTCTGAAATCGCGAGTTCAAAAACCGCGCATACAGGCCGATGATCCGACAGCTCGACGTCTCCTGTAATGTAATGACGTACCTGCAATTCATCGCTCGCCCAAATTTGATCGATGCGCAACAGCGGCAAATCACCGATGTAAGTCGAACCAAGGAGCGCGGCATTTTGCGGACGAACCGCTGCAAAAGCGTCGCTGAGTTCGTACCGCATTTGTTGTGAAGCGTACGAAACAGGCGTGTCATTGAAGTCTCCCGCGACCACTGTTGGATACGGGCTAACTCGGATCGCTTCTGCCACCGCTTCTGCTTGCGTCGCACGTTTATTCCAAGCGTGCGCCAGTCGAGTGAGAAGCCGTGTGCGATTCGCCTCATCCCCCACATTTCGGGCCGCCTCGTAGTCTTCCTTCTCGAATCCGATGCTGCTCAAATGCAAATTGAAAACCCGCACGGTATCCCCGTTGATGAGCAAGTCCACGTGCATCGCACTGTTGTTCTTGTCGTTTTCGAAACGAAGGGCTTCCTTATTCAGGATGGGATACCGCGACAGCACCGCCAACCCGAATAATTTATCGTGTCCCCGACCCAACTTGAACTCTTCCTGCCAATGGGAAAGTCCGGTCGCCTTTTTGAGCCGGTCGGAGGACATCCAAGGATTTCGCCTTTCTTCCAAAAAACACTCTTGTAAGCAGATCACATCGGCCTCCTGGGAAGCCAAATAAGCCAACATCGAGTCGCGCACATCCGCGCGCTCAATCCAACCGTAGCGGTTGAATTGCCTCACGTTCCAAGTCAACACGCGCAACCCCGCGTCTGAATCAATCGCTTTTGCACTGGGTGCGCTCAACCCACCCCACGTCGAGGAAACTTGTGGCAAGCACATCACCAATGCAAGTAAACCGACAATTCCCCATTTCCACCGCCGAGCGACCCATGCACCGGCCGTCCCGAGTATCAAGACGCCGCTACTTACAGGGAATGCCAATCCAAAGAGGGCCCAAATGGCTGAGTCCACTGGAGGCGTGTATGCGCCAATCGCCCCCAACCCCGTTCCCACCAAGCCGAAAAGGCACAGTAAAACCGGCCAAATCGCCTTGGGCTTTTTGGATTTCTTTGAAGCTGTCATTGATTCGATTGCCGAAACAAAAACTCCTTCTCGTCCGCGGTCAAATTGTCGTAGCCTTGCTTGGAGATTTTATCCAATATGGCATCCATACGATCGCTTCGCTCCCGCTTTTCTTTGTTAAATTCATCATCGCTCTTGACGCGCGTAGTTCGGGAATCCTTAACCTTTCGAAAGCGGGTCTTCTTGCGTCCTTTAGGAACACTTCCACTTTGAAACAATCCCACGACGGCGTCGATGAGTCGCTCAAACCAACCAACGAGGTCACGCCCGTTCGCTGCTTGTTTGATCATCACATAACCAAAGGCAGCACCTCCTAGGTGCGCCAAATTTCCTCCGGTATTGGCCCCATTTCCGAGGGCAAAATAGTCCAACAGCACCCACCCGATTGCGAGGTATTTCAGTGGTATCGAACCCAGGAACAAGAGCCGAATGGTGTAGTTGGGTTGAGCAGTGGCAGTGGCCGTCATGATCCCCATCACGGCTGCACTCGCACCATAGGCGTACGTGCCTTGTTGGAGTCCTGGAAACACATTGGACGCAACGGCGTAGAGGGCAAAACCCGCCAGTCCGCTGACAAAATAGGTGCTCAGCAGCCGACGAGAACCGAACTGCACGACAAACAAACGGCCCATCCAATAAAGCCACAGCATGTTCATCGCCAAATGCCAAATGTCCACATGAACGAACATGTGTGTCAACACGGACCATGGGCGATGAATCAGCACATCACCACTCCAACCGGTAGCCAGCCCGTAAACACCGATTACGTTGGACTCGTCGACTACTCCCAAAGTTCCGAGCAAACGCAGCGTCAAAATCAAGGTGAACACACCGACATTGACGAAGATCAATCGGGTTAACAGCGAACCCGCGTCCCATTGTTTTTTCAGATCATCCCACATCCTTCGGCTGCCCTTGAATCAGTAGAATGTCCCGCGTTCTTTTTGCCAACGTTTCAGCAAAAGGTAACCAAATAACATGCCCCCCAAATGGGCAAAGTGCGCCACGTTATCGCCTGTAGCATTGTCCAAGGCCAAGCTCAACTCCAACACCCCGTATCCAATCACAAAGTATTTGGCCTTGATGGGAATTGGCGGAAAGAGTAGCATCAAACGCGTGTTTGGGAAGAGCATTCCGAATGCCAACAGGATGCCGAAAACTGCACCAGACGCCCCGACAACCCGTCCAAATCGTGCATCTAAATTCATCGACCACATGGCATCAGATACCGTCGATGGCCGCTCAAATACGGGGAAAAACGTGCCGTACGTGTTGTTCAAATCCATGCCCACCACGAGCTCGTGCAGGAAGAATCCGCCCAATCCGCAGATGATGTAGTAATTGAAAAACCGCTGAGGACCCCACAAGCGCTCCAACTGCCCCCCAAACATATAGAGTGCGAACATGTTGAAGAAAATGTGCCCCAATCCCCCGTGCATGAACATGTGCGTAATGACCTGCCACGGGTAAAAATTGGGAGATCCCGGATAAGTTCCCGAGAAGTAATGCAACATCTCATACTCCCCCAAGGCCATGGTGGCCAGGTAGAACAAACCGTTGATGATGATGAGGTTTTTTACTACGGGTGGCGCATTATTGAGCATCAGCGAAATCGTTGTTCGAGTTCTTTGGAATCAAAGGTAACAATCACGGTCCTTCCGAATGGGTCCAGGCTTGGGGCCGAGCAACCGAACAAGCGATCCACCAAGTCCACCATTTCCTCGGAGCCCAGCGACTTTCCAACCCGCACGGCCAGCGTTTCGGCCAATCGCGCGGCAACGCGCTCCTCTCGGCTGACTCCGGCCACGGATTCATGGCGTTCTTCAAGCACCGCTTGAATCAGTGCCTCAGGCGTATTCTCCCCTTCGACGGGCATGCCTTGGACTTCAACGCCGTCGTCGCTTTTGGTTATCAATAAACCAAATTTGGCCAACCAATCCCGTGATTGAAGTAGAAACAGTTGATCTGCCGCGTTCAAGTCAATCGCGGTCGGGAAAAGCAACTGCTGTGTAGCGGATTGGTTGACGTCACTTTCTAGTTGGCGCACAAGTGTTTCGTACAAAATCCTTTGGTGCGCGCGGTGCTGGTCGATCAGGATCAATCCGGATTTGGTCGATGTCACGATGAACCGATTTTGCAACTGGAACATCGGTCGCACCGTGGAGACTTCCGAAGCCTCGAAGGCCTTCTGCTGCTCCGAGTTGCCCACGGCCGACTGGCGCATCGAAACGCCTTCAGGCCTTCCTTCTTGCGCTTGGGCCGGCTCATCTTTCCAAGCGGAATCGTACAACGTCTTCCAGGCATCGATTTGACCTCGACCAGGTCGCAAGCCACCACCTCCGCCGCCCGATGCTGCTGAAGTTCCCTCCTCTGACGTATGAAACGGATTGTAATCCGGGTTGACCGAAACCGTAGGCTCCGACACGACACGGTCTTTTGGAAGCGGCGAGATATCGAGTCCCGTCTCTTGCTCAAAGTCCAATGATGGCGCTACGGCATATTTACCCAATCCTCGTCGAATCGCGGGCAGCAACAAGGATTGGATAGTACGATCTTCATCAAACTTTACTTCTGTTTTTGTAGGATGAACGTTCACGTCCAGACGGGCGGGATCAATGGTCAAAAACAAAACATACAAGGGGTATTGATCACGTGGCAGCAGCCCTTCATAAGCTTCCATGATGGTGCGGTGCAGCAACCCGTGCTTGACAAATCGTTGGTTGACAAAGAGGAACTGCTCTCCTCGGGTGCGACGTGCGAACTGAGGCTTGCCCACAAATCCCTTCACACCCACCACATCGGTTGTTTCTTCAACAGGGACGAGCCTTTCGTCGTATTTGCTACCAAATACCCCGACTACGCGTTGTCTTTGCGTCGACGCGCGCAAATTAAACAGCTCACTGTCGTTGTGGTACAATTTGAAATGGATGCCTTCGTGTGCCAAAGCAATGCGATGGAACTCATCAATGACATGCCTCATCTCCACCGCATCAGATTTCAAAAAATTGCGGCGCGCAGGCACATTGAAAAACAAGTGGCGCACAGCAATCTGCGTGCCCACATCCATGGCACACGGCAGTGCATCGCTCACTTCACCGCCCTCCAAATTCAATTGAAAACCGTGGTCCTCACTGGCATGCATCGTTTTCAATTCGACATGCGCAATGGAGGCAATGGATGCGAGTGCTTCACCACGAAATCCTTTGGAAACAATGGCAAACAAATCATCTGCCGTGGTGATTTTGGAGGTCGCATGGCGGTCAAAGCAACGGCGCGCGTCCGCTTCCACCATCCCCACACCGTTGTCCTTTACTTGAATCAAGGTGCGGCCCGCATCCACAACGCGCACTTCAACAACTGTAGAACCGGCATCCACTGCATTTTCCATCAGCTCCTTGACGGCCGAAGCCGGGCGCTGAATGACCTCACCTGCAGCAATCTGATTGGCTACCTGTTCTGGTAATTGTTTGATCACCTCATGCATCCTCCATCCACTTTAAAACCCCCGAAAAATCGCTTGTTTCCACCCATTGAATGCCCTTCCATGCCAACCAGACCAACACGGCAGCAATCATCGCAGCGCGCAGCATCGCGTATCGTGCTCCTTTGATCTGATTGCGGCGTTGGGACGACTTGCCAAATCGAATCGGGCGTTGACTTGATGCATGTTCTCCCTCTTCTGGTTCCAATTCTGCTTCAACGCGCTCTTTCCGTTCGGCCCATTTCGCATCCAAATCAGGTAGATGCCGGGATTTGAATTCGAACCGACGGGGCTCGGTGCGAACATTTCGAAACATGGAACGGAGGCGAGGGGCTTGCATCGAGCACGAAAATAAGGCAGGTACCCCGCAAACTCAGGCTTTCGCCGCCATACGTTGTTCAAAATCCGCTAACACGTCATCCACAACTTTTGAACCAGGGTAGCGCTTCAAAATCGCGTGCATGACCCGGTCGACCGTAGCATCGGGACAGGACGCCCCGCTAGTCACCAAAATCTTCGGCACCCCCGCTGCAGGTTCAGGCCATGGATCCTGCGTCTGCTGAGCAACTCCCGCGCGCCAATCAAAGTGGTGCAACCAGCCGTCAGCCTTGAACTCTTGCTCGTTTTTGACGAAAAAGGTTGGAACGACAGCTTCACACAGTTCCACTAAATGCGACGTGTTCGAACTGTTGTACCCGCCTACCACCACCGCCATGTCAAGTGTTTCGTCAGTCAACGCAGTTTGGGTTGCGGTTTGGTTGTCATTGGTGGCGTAACACAGGGTGTCGCGCGTGTTGGCAAAAGCTTGATCGTCACCGGTTTCAGATTTGGGCTTAGACTCAATGGCCAATCGAACGCGGTCACTGATGGCCTGTGTATCAGAAGCCAACATGGTCGTTTGATTGACCACACCAACGCGGTTGAGGTGAATCGCAGCGTCGAATCCCGGCGACGTGCGCCCTTCGAAATAAACCGCAAATTCCTCGAGAGGCCGGGTCCCGGTGATGAATTCGCAAAGCACCTCGGCCTCTTTCATGTCCTTGATCACCAGAGCATGCCCTGACCCTCGAGCGTGACTGAAGGTCGCGCGCGTCTCCTCGTGTTGAGGCTTTCCGTGGATGATGATGGTGTAGGCTTCTGTGGCTAATTTCGCCGACCGTTTCCACACCTTTTCGACAAAGGGACAAGTGGTGTTGTATTGCTCCACGTCCACCCCGATTCCACGCAGCTTTTCTTCCAATTCAAGGGTCGTTCCAAAGGCTGGAATCAGCACCACATCATCGGAATGCAATTCATCCAACGGTGTCAATGGTTGGCCTTCAGTGTCTTGCAAAAATCGGATGCCTTGGGCTTCGAGATCGGCGTTAACCTCCGGGTTGTGGATCATTTGGCTCAAGAGAAAGATCCGCTTCCCTTCATTTTCTTGGAGTGCCTTGTACGCGATTTCAATCGCGTTTTCGACGCCAAAACAAAATCCAAAATGACGCGCCAAAACAAATTGAATGCTCCCGAAATCCAAGACGGTCGGTTCGAAGTCTTGTTTACGGGGATCCCGCACCTTCCGCAGGTGTTTCACACGAGAAATAATCGGAGAGCGGTAAAAGGCGGGTACCTCAAATGAACGCATAAAGTCAGAATATAAACCTCAAACCTAACCTTTGCTCGGCAAAGATTGTTGGGTGAAAAGGCGAAAAAACTGGAATTCTTCGATTTCAATGAAACTTCGCAGCAGAAGAACACGTAAAGCGGGTTATGAATACCATTCCCTTGCGCTTCTGGGCCTTCGCCATTTTGATGTTCATCGCATCGGTGACGACGTTTGTGTTGGCCTGAGGTACGGTTTTACCCGGCGGAACTTCAGTTCGTCTGAGCGACGAACCACTTTCCGTAGCATACTCAAAAGAGCCTCCTCATCGAAAGTTTCGGCGCGCAACTGCGCCAAAGCCATTCCCTGAATCAAGGGCGTCTTCAACTCTTCATAATACCGCAAAAAAGGCCATTTTTCCGTTTGCACGCGAATGACCACATCCTCAGAATTGGCAATCCATTCGAGCGTGAGCGCATCCACCGCTTTGCCGGTTTCTCCGCAGCAATCCACCCCCGTTTTCAATCTCCATTCGATGGCCTCTTCTACCCAATGCGCATCGACATTCCCATCCACAGGCCATTCGGGTGAACCGCCACAAAACCAACACCAGAAGAAGACGCCGCTACTCAAGAGCATAACCGGTGGGTTTCTTCGAATCGCACGCCCATTCGTTCCAATTCGGGAAGCAGCACTTCGTAATAATCGCGGTGCATCGGCACCTGTACTCCGCTGTCTTTGAATTTCCCAGCGAGGAGCGCCTCAGCCGCAATGGCCACTGGCCATCCCACAGTATCAGACATGCCGGTATACACCGAATCGCGTCCTTCGAGACGCAACGAACTCGTGATCTCGTGCAGCTCACCCTCAAGTTCATACCTAAACCGATGCCACATGACAATCATGTCGCGATCGTTGGGCTTCAGTTGCCACTTGCTTTCAAGTAAATCCTGCAACACCTGTGCAGGCGTTCCCACTGTCCGTGCGGGCCCCGTAACCTCATCGAACAATCCCAACCAAGCCAAGCGATCCAAGGTCGCTTCGGAAGCTCCTGTGCATTCTGCCACGGCAGATCTCACATCGCTGCCCTCCAATTCGGCGGGTAAAAATGTACGCATCCACTCGGCCCAAGAAATGCCTGCAGCCCACTCCATTTTCGCATCATCCCGCACACATCCCAACTGCACCAGCGCGTCCCAACCCGCACAAAACCCATCGCCCCGCAATGTGCCGCGGATCAGCGTTTGTATGCCTTTCAACCCGTAAATGGCTTCATAAGCCACCGAATCTCGATTGGGATAGCCTTCGAAAACCAACCCGTCCACCTCGATGCGCTTGGCATGTTGAAACACCCTATGCGGCGGCACCAAGCGAGCACTTCCTCCTGACAAGAACGTGGCCGCGCCTCCTTGCCCTGCCAACACTACGTTGCGCGGGTTCCAACTGAATTTATAATGCCAAGGATTGTCGTCGGATTCGGGCGCGATTAACCCGCCGCAATACGATTCGAACTCCCGCATTTTCCCCCCTTCCCCAGCGACTCGGTCGAGCACCGCCTTCGCGCTCAAATGATCGATACCGGGGTCCAATCCAATTTCATTCAACACAAGCACATTCGCCGTAACGGCTTGATCGTGTAAGGCCTGCATTTCCGGACTCACGTAGCTCGGCGTAATCACCGGCACACCGGCTTCAATGGCCACTTTTGCAATCTCCGGATGCATGAAAGCCGGCACCATAGAAACCACCAAATCCGCACGGGCGATGCGCTGATTGCGATCTTCTGCATGCTCAGGATCGATGGCAAAAGGGCGCGCCGCTGGGTGGTTTCCGCACTTTCGTTTTGCGAGTTCCAGATCCACATCGCCCACCTGCACTTCCCAACCATTGGACGCCGATCGATTCAACAATTCTGCGATCAAAGAAGAGCTCGACCGCCCCGCTCCCAATACCAATACCTGCTTCATTCCGTTCAATTCGTTCTGGTTGTGGCCCAAATGTAGTAACGCATTAAAGGTTGGCATGAAATTGGCTCAAAACCTTCTCGTTGACATGAACGTTGACATTAACTTGCGCCTTGCTAATCCGACCATGTTTACGCTACGCCAATTCCTTTTTCTCAGTTCTCTGGCCTGTCTCATCGCCATGAGCAGTTGCTCCGGTTCGAAGGCCTATGTCAAAAGGGGAATCAAAATGGAAGAAGTGGGCATGATGGATCAAGCGGCCAACTTCTTCTACACAGCCGTTCTCAAAAATCCGATGAATACGGACGCCCTGGCAGGCATGCAGCGTGCCGGTCAGTGGGTGTTGAACGACCGCCTGCGTGAGTTTGACGAAGCGCGCATGGTCAGAGACCGCGCCCGTGCCGTGACGGCATATGAAGAAGCCGAGGCGTATTACACCAAAATCGAAAAACTCGGCATCCGACTCCTGTTCATGGAAAGTGCGCGTACGGCATACGAACAAGTCAAAAATGCGCACCTCGAAGAATTATACGCCGCGGGGTTACAAGCGCTGGAATCGGAAAATTTTGAGCAAGCACTTGTTCAATTTGAAGAAGTAACAAGGTTACAAGCAGACTACGAGGATGCAAGCCATTTAGCAGATGTCGCTTTTTGTGAACCGCTCTACCGAACGGCCGTTTCAGCGATGGATGCTGCACAGTGGCGAACTGCGTTTGATGGATTCTCGGCGGTCGCGGCACGCGACACTGACTTCAAAGACGCACTTGAATTGAAAAGCGATGCGCTCGAAAAAGGACGATTCGCCATTGCACTCGTTCCCTTTGAAAACGGATCCAATCGGTCGGGCATGGAAGCCAAACTCCGATCATTTGTACAGCAGTCTGTCGCAGAAAGTCAAGATCCTTTTTTGGTGCTGGTCGACCGCGAAAACCAAGCACTCATCCTGCAAGAGCAGCAGCTTGCGCTTAGCGGCGTGTTGGACGGAAACACTTCCGTCGAGGTGGGCAGCATGCTCGGAGCCAAGGCCATCCTGAAAGGCACCGTCGTTTCCTGTGATGTGCGAACCTCCAGTTTACAGAAAAGAGACATCACGGGGTTCGAGAGCTACCTGGTGCCAAAAGTAAACGAGGAAGGAAAAAAAGTCTATGACACCAAATACCGTAATGTGGTTTACCAATCGTATTCAAGGAGCCGAGCGGTAGATCTGACCATTCAAATTCAGTTGATTTCTCTGGAAACCGGCAAAACGGAAATGTCCGAAATTCTCACGCGGAGCAACCGGGACAATATCGAATACGTGCGTTACAGTGGGAACGCCAAAAACCTGTATCCGGCCTCGACCAGCGGGAACGTTAACCGTGCCGGTCGTCGCGCGCTTATGGCTAAAATGCAAGGTCGCACAGAGTTGAATTCCGAATCGAGCATGGTGGATGCCTTGGTCGTGGACTGCGCCGCCGGCGTTCGAAGTTTGGTGGAAAACGAAATGAAGCGCCTCGTACCATGACCCTTCGCTTGCCAAAATTCGTCTGGGTTTGGTCGCTTTTGGTGGCAGGAACATGGAGCGGATGCTCCGGTGCTAAACAATGGGCAGAGGCGCCTGATTGGGTGACGTCCAGACCTTCCCTTCCCGGATATTACATCGGCATTTCAAGCGCTGGAAAATCCCAGTACGGTGAGGATGCGGCCGCCACGGCGCAAAAGCGCGCCCTTGCTGATTTGTCTGGGCAAATTCGAGTGGTGATTGAAAGCACCTCCATCCTGCACACCACACAATTTCAAGGGGTTGCTGGCCAAAATTTTTCAGAACGCATAAAAAGCGCCAGCACCGAGGATTTGGAAGGGTACGAATTGGTCGCTTCGTACGAAAACGAAACAGATCATTGGGCATATTACCGACTGAGCCAGGCGACGTACGAACGCATAAGACAAGAGCGCAAACGCGCAGT
>Ga0181577_10000666_pt1 | contig 27922 bp, 24 predicted proteins | sample 101ome_21_FD_132468 | JGI IMG/M metagenome (GOLD analysis project Ga0181577, IMG submission 132468) | Coastal salt marsh microbial communities from the Groves Creek Marsh, Skidaway Island, Georgia - 101413BT metaG (megahit assembly) | ecosystem: Environmental > Aquatic > Marine > Intertidal...
CGGAGGGAAAAGTGGCGAGCCCGGCCACGACGAGTCGGGCGATCTAACCCCTCCGCCTTCTGGCTCTCCGGGAGGAGTCGCTCCCCGCACAATGGTCTCTCGGCAACAGATGACAGCGATCGAACATTTCGATGAGCTCTCTCCTGAGGTTGGCGAACTTGACGAGCACGTGATGGATCGGTTGCTCGCTGACAGTCCTGATGAGGCCGTATCGCTTCTCGTCACACTCGGTGATGCAGTTGACCCTGAACTCCGGGCAAAAGCCCGACGTGTCGCTGAGCGAATCGTTATCGATATTGCGCGACGTGGACGCGCAGCGCAAGGAAAGGTTGGGCGTCTCCGTTCGCTTCCACTTCGAGATGGTGGTGATCTCGATGTCGATGCTGCAGTTGAGTCGCTGGCTGAATCTGGGGGTTCGCTTGTCGACGCTGACATGCTGCGCGTCATCGACTGGGAGCGACCCGATACGGCGGTGTGTTTGGTGATCGATCGTTCGGGATCGATGAAAGGTGAGGCGTTGGCCTCGGCGGCTCTTGCAGCGGCCGCAGTCGCTCTTCGAGCACCGGCATTTCATGCAGTCATTGCGTTTTCAGGAACGGCAGAGGTGGTGAGATCTATGGTGACATCTGCCCACGCTTCAGCCGATGGCGTTGTCGACGCAGTGCTCTCGCTCAAGGGTCACGGAACTACGAACGTGTCTGATGGTCTTCGAGCGGCCATCACCGAACACGAAGCCGCTCGATGTGGTCGTCACCTCACGGTGTTGCTGTCTGACTGCCGCGATCGTGCAATCGATGAGGCGGTCCCGTTCGCACAGTCACTTGAAGAATTAGTCATCGTGTCGCCGGCTGATGACATCGCCGATGCTCAGCGGTTTGCAGAAGTGACCGGAGCCGCTCTGGTGGGTGTTGAAGGCCCACATGATGTTGCGAGAGCACTCGACGAAGTTCTCAGTCGCAAATAATGTTCGGGTCAGGTACCCATCCCAAGGTGTTGTCGTCGGGGGTGTCTTGCTGCACGAGACCGACAATGAGGGGTGTCGACTGACCGGCGGCACCGACCACAGACGCTTGCTCTTCTTGTTCTTCTTGCTGCTCGTCAGCGGTCACGGTTGTGGTCGTGGTTGCAATGTCATCGAGGGTGATCGACGTTCCTTCGATCAGAGAATCACCCTGAAAGATGTCGAGAATCGCCCGCATTTCGCTATTTCGAATCGTCGGAATGAGTACCGATTCGCCGCTCACAATTCGGCCGGCGGCAGCGATTTGATAGGAGCGTGCGTTTGCGGTGTCGACCGAGCGCAGAATATTTGCGAAGCCAAGCATTGTCGACACTGAAAGTTCGCTGTCGGTAACAACCTGATCAGCATTCGTTTCGATGAGGGCACTCGCAACCGACGGAGAGGTGAGTCCAGAATTGACCACCTTGGCGAGTGTCCGCTTAATGAAATCTTGCTGACGAGCGATGCGACCCCAGTCGCTCGAAGGGTCGATTACCCAGTTATCGCTCCCCGCAGGACGCTCAAATTCAAGTTTCCGGGAGCGCACATAGGCGAGAGCGTCGTCACCATTGAGCGTGCTGCACCCTGCTGATGAGATTGCGAGACCGGTGCCACGGTCGCGCACTGGAGACTCAAACGGGATCCCAACGCCATCGACAGAGTCGACGAGATTTTTGAATGCGCAGAAGTCGATCTGAACGTAGTGGTCGGTCTCGATTCCAAAGTTTGATCGGATCGTCGAAATCAAGCCGTTTGGGTCATCGGTATCGAATGCGTTGTTGATTCGGCCACGGCGCCCCCCGTCGAGGCGAACATACAGATCGCGGGGAAATGACAGTGCGGCGATGGCCCCGGTTTCGGTGTTTACCCTCCACATCTGAATGACATCGGCTCGCTCACCGAAGTCGGCGCGCCCGAGCAGAAAGGGGGCGTATCTTGAGTCGGGGTCGATGCAGGCGTTGTTGTCGGTGCCGACAAGAAGGAAGTTTCGAGCACCCGGTTCGATATCGCCGACAGTGACCTCAATAACTTCTTCGACCGTGATGCTCTCTTCGTCGTCACTACCGACTTCGATCAGGCGTTCGACAGGGCCGGCGGCCGCCGTCAGTGGTGCGTCAGAAGCGGGTTCGATGACCACGAGTTGGCGTTGACCGAGCACGAGACGTCCACCGATGAGCGCTATGGCAATGATGACACACACCACGGAAACAACTACTGCCGCAATGATGGTGAGGCGCTGAGGCCATGTGCGGGGCGCAGTAGTCGATCGGGTCATCTAGAGATCATTCTTGTGGTGCGAGTGTGACGTCACATGTCACGGCATCACCGTCGGTGTCATTGACAGTGATCGTCTCTATTGATCCTGCCCGACAGAGGTCATCGATACCGGCATCGAGTGCGGCTCGTTGACCAGATGGCACCGAGACGGTGACCGATTCAACGACGGCACGTTGACTCACCTTGGCTTCTGTCTTGGCCCTGCGAACCTGGGCGAGTGCATCGAGAATAGGGCTGAGAAGTTCTGAGTCTCCGTTGACGTTCGTGGTGGTCGGCCACGATGAGATGTGGATGCTGGTCTCGTTATCCCACCGCCATGCTTCTTCTGTCGCAAACGGAATGAGTGGTGCAAACAGTCGTTGCAAGGTGGTGACAGCGGTGTGTAGCGCCAAGAGCGCAGAGCTTTGGTGCTCATGCTCGGTGTCGTAGGCGCGTGACTTCACAACTTCGACGTAGTCATCGCAGAACCACCAGAAGAATGATTCGGTGCGCTCAAGTGCTCGGGCATAGTCGAATTCTTCGAACGCTGTTGTCGCTTCGGCAATGACGGCGTCAAGACGGCTGAGCATCGAGGCATCGACGGCGTTCAGTGCAACATCGTTGGTCGGGGCGCTTCCGAATCCGTGGACGAACCGTGTGATGTTCAACAGTTTGTTCGCAAGTTTGCGGCCCACTTTCATCTGATCTTCGCTGAATGCGGTATCAACACCGGGTCGAGCTGACGCGGCCCAGTAGCGAACGGCATCGGTGCCGTACGACTCGAATAGCGCCATCGGTGTGACGACGTTGCCTTTCGACTTCGACATTTTCTTGCGATCTGGGTCGAGAATCCAACCGGAGAGCGCTGCATGTTGCCAAGGAATTTCTTGGTGCTCGTGATGTGAACGAACCATTGAAGAGAATAGCCAGGTCCGGATGATGTCATGGCCCTGCGGTCGCATGTCCATCGGAAAGACCTGACTGAAGAGAGTGTCGCTCTCTTCCCACTTCGAGGCAATATGTGGGCTCAACGAGCTCGTTGCCCAGGTATCGAGGACGTCGGGATCGCCGGTAAACCCACCGGGCACATCGCGTTGATCTACTGAGTAGCCGGCAGGCACATCGGTCGAGGGGTCGATGGGCAGGTCTGACTCGTTCGGGAGTATCGGATTGTCGTGGTCTGGCTCTCCATCAGCGTCGAGCGGATACCAGATTGGCAGTGGCACACCAAAGAACCGCTGACGGCTGACAAGCCAGTCACCATTGAGTCCCTCAACCCAATTTTCGTATCGGTGACGCATGTGGTCGGGGTGCCAGGTGAGCTCGTGACCCCGATTGACGAGCGCATGCCTAGTGTCGGTATCACGTCCTCCGTTAGAGATGTACCACTGGCGGCTGGTGACAATTTCGAGAGGGCGTTCACCGCGTTCATAGAACTTCACTGGGTGTTCGAGTGGTCGAGGCTCGCCGATGAGTTCTTGAGATTCGGTCAGCATCTCAACAACTTTGCGTTGAGCTTGCTTGACGTTGAGGCCCGCTATTTCTGCGTAGGCGTCAGTGTTCACACCTGTTGGTGGTTCGGCGGTGATGCGGCCGTTACGGCCAATGATGGCTCGTGTAGGCAGTTGCAGTTCGCGCCACCAGATGACGTCGGTGAGGTCGCCGAAGGTACAGATCATTGCGATGCCTGTTCCCTTGTCGGGCTGGGCGAGCGGGTGTGCAACAACGGGAACTTCGACGCCGTAGAGCGGCGTTGAGACCGTAGAACCGAAGATCGGCTGATAGCGCTTGTCGTCTGGGTGAGCGACAAGGGCGACGCAGGCAGCGAGAAGTTCTGGGCGCGTCGTGTCGATGAGGATGTCGCCCGATCCGTCAGTGCGATGGAATGCAAGTTTGTGGTACGCCCCGGGACGGTCGCGATCTTCCATTTCTGCCTGAGCGACGGCGGTCTGGAAGTCAACATCCCACAGTGTTGGTGCCTCGGCACTGTAGGCCTCTCCACGAGCAAGATTGCGGAGGAACGCTCGTTGGCTGACGCGACGCGAACGCTCGTCGATCGTTGCGTACAGAAGTGACCAGTCGACGGAGAGCCCGAGGCGACGGAAGAGGTTTTCGAAAACTTGCTCATCGAGAGCGACGAGTTCGTCGCAGAGTTCGAGGAAGTTGGGTCGAGAGATGGGGATTGCTCGATGGTCTTTGGGAGGGTCACCGCGGAAGGGGGGTTCGAAATCGCTCTCGTAGGGCTGTGAGGGGTCGCATCGGACGCCGAAATAATTTTGTACTCGTCGCTCGGTGGGAAGGCCGTTGTCATCCCATCCCATTGGGTAGAACACCGACTTACCGTTCATTCGGTGGAATCGTGCGATTGCGTCCGTGTGGGTGTACGAAAATACGTGACCCATATGAAGTGACCCTGAAACCGTTGGCGGCGGAGTATCAATCGAGAAGACTTCGGCTCGAGATGCTGTTCGGTCGAAGGAGTAAATGCCCTCTTTGTCCCATGCCGCAGACCACTGCTGTTCAATTCCGTCGAGGGTTGGTTTCTCCGGGACGTTCGCCATGAGTATCAAGGCTAGGCCGTCGGCAATAGCCTCGGACTGGTGCTGCACCTTTATGACACGGCGACAAGGCAGGTTCGAGAGCTCGCAATGCGCGAACCAGGGCGGATCAGTATCTATCTGTGTGGTCCGACGGTCTACGGGCCGCCGCATCTTGGACACGGTCGAGCAACGCTTGTCTACGACATTTTACGTCGTTACCTCGAGTGGTCAGGTATCGATGTGCGTTTGGTGTCGAACATCACCGATATCGATGACAAGATCATCGACCGGGCTGAACGTGAGGGTCGGGAGTGGTCTGATATCACCACGAAATGCGAGAACATTTGGTTTCGCGCAATGGAAGGCATCGACGTCCTTCGACCAACCGATGTGCCCCATGCGACCGAGTGGGTCGACGAGATGGTGGAGATGATTTCGACGCTGGTGTCGTCGGGAGCCGCGTATGCGACCTCTGATGGGGTGTATCTCTCCGTCGAATCAGTTGAGGGTTACGGACTGCTTGCCCATCAGTCGCTCGACGACATGATGGCTGGTGGGGGTGAGCGTGAGGTGTTCGGCGCCGGAGAAAAGCGCCACCCTGCAGATTTCGCTCTCTGGAAACTCGCGAAGCCTGGCGAACCTGCCTGGGAGTCGCCGTGGGGAGCCGGCCGTCCAGGCTGGCATAGCGAGTGCGTGGTGATGAGTCTCGGGCTGCTCGGCGATGGATTTGATCTGCATTGCGGTGGTCAAGATCTTCGCTTTCCGCATCACGAAAACGAGCGAGCGCAGGCGGTGGCACTTGGCCGGGAATTTGCTCGCCACTGGATGCACAACGGATTCGTTGTCGATGCCGAGGGCGAGAAGATGTCGAAGTCTCTCGGCAATGTGTCGAACCTGCTCGACCTCATCGAGGTGTACGACCCGCGCGCCTATCGAATGGTGTTGCTGCAGTCGCACTACCGAAGCGCGGTTGGTATCTCTGCCGATGGGTTGGAGGCGGCTGGTCGTTCGCTTGCGGGTCTCGACAGTTTCGTGGCGCGCACGGCGTCACTTGGTGAGGCAGAGGCTGATGCTGAGACGGTGGCTGCGTTCAGGGCAGCGATGGATGACGATCTCGATACACCCAAAGCGATGGCACTGTTATTTGACACGGTGCGCCAAGCAAACTCAGCGCTCGACGGCGGTGACGAGTCGATTGCGGCTGGTTTGACGAGCGCGGTTCGCGAAATGTGCGGTGCGGTTGGGTTGCGGCTTGTTGAACAAGTTGCGGTGCCGGCCGATGTGCTTGCGCAGGCTGGTGCACTTGATGCTGCACGGGCGGCGAAAGACTACGACACCGCTGATGCGATTCGTGCCGACTTGCAAGCGGCCGGTTGGCAGGTGGAGACCACCCGGGACGGTACGACGGTTCGTCGCTGATCATTATTCGCTGTCGGTCGATGAAGAGACCGGAGCGTCGGGTGTGGGCCCTCGAGTGCGCACCCGAAGGTTGTGCAGTCGGGGCGTGATGACGGCAACACGGTCATCGTTACCATCGCCGTGCATATTGAGTTACCCATGGGTAACTTATGGGTATGAGTGAATTTTCGATGGCCCTCAACGATGACCAGCAACAGATTAAAGACTGGACACACGGATTCGCCGAAGACGTCATGCGTCCAGCTGCCGCCGAATGGGACGAACGCGAAGAGTTCCCGTATCCGGTAGTGCAGGAGGCGGCAAAGATTGGGCTCTACGGCTGGGAGTTCTTGATGAACGCTGGGCAAGACCGCACCGGTCTTACGTTGCCAGTTGCGGTTGAAGAACTGTTCTGGGGTGATGCTGGCCTTGGCATGGCGATCATGGGAAGTGGCCTCGCGGCAGCAGGAATCGCAGGTAACGGCACGCCTGAGCAGACGATGGAGTGGGTACCGCAGTGTTACGGCGATGCAAATGACGTGAAGCTCGGAGCGTTCTGTGTGAGCGAGCCAGACGCCGGCAGTGACGTGTCGAACCTTCGCACACGAGCGGTCTACGACGAAGCGAACGACGAATGGGTGCTCAACGGCACGAAAGCATGGATCACCAACGGTGGTATCGCCGATGTGCACGTCGTCGTTGCTGCAGTCGACCCCGAGTTGAAGGGACGTGGCCAAGCATCGTTTGTGATTCCCCCGAACACGAAGGGCCTCTCACAGGGCCAGAAGTACATGAAGCATGGCATTCGTGCATCGCATACCGCAGAAGTGGTGCTCGATGACGTACGTATTCCAGGGTCATGTTTGCTCGGCGGCAAAGAAAAACTCGACGCCAAACTGGCTCGTGCTCGAGAGGCCGGCAAGTCTGGTGCGCCACAGCCGGCGATGAAGACGTTTGAAGCGACGCGCCCGACGGTGGGGGCACAGGCACTTGGTATTGCTCGAGCTGCGTACGAGTATTCACTCGAGTACGCGAAAGAACGCCATGCCTTCGGCAAGCCGATCATCATGAACCAGGCGATTGCATTCAAGTTGGCAAACATGATCACCGAAATCGATGCAAGTCGTCTGCTGATTTGGCGGGCAGCGTGGCTTGCTCGCAACGGTGGATTCACCAACGCCGAAGGCTCGATGAGCAAGTGGAAGGCCTCAGAGGTTGCGGTTCGAGTAACTGAGGAAGCTATACAGATTCTCGGTGGCTATGGCTACACCCGGGAGTACCCGGTGGAGCGTTGGCATCGAGACGCAAAGATTCACACCATCTTCGAGGGAACGAGTGAGATTCAGCAACTCGTTATCGCTCGGGCGATTTCAGGTCTGCGCGTCGAATAACTCAGAGAGTGTCTGAATTTCTTGACCCAAGGTTCAGCAGTTCATCTGCTGCACCGGCTGCTCCGCCATTGACCATGGCATCGTTGATGGCTACGGTCATGGAATGATCAAACTCACCGTGTCCTACCCTAAGGGTGACGACGTCACCTTCGACCACGATTACTACAAGAACTCACACGTGCCGATGTGCGTCGATGCATTTTCACCAGCCAAGGTTGAACTTGAGCGCGGAGTTGATGGCCCTTCGGTTGCGAGCGTGTCGTTCTACTTCGAGTCGAGTGATGCGATGAAGGCGGCAATGTCAAGCCCAAAGATGGGTGACATCATGGGTGACGTTGCGAACTACACGAACGCAGCGCCATCAATGCAAGTCTCAGAAATCGTCGACTGATTCGTTGAGAACATCGTCGGTCGCGGCATCAAGTTCACCGATGCCCTGACGCTTGCGTAACTTTTCAATATCTCGAATCGGGACAGAGAGTTTCCGGAAGCGGGTGCCATCGGTCGCAATTGCTCCGAGTTCGTTATCGAGTTTGTTGAACGTTGCGCGCACTTTGTCAACTGCGGCTGAGTAATTGTCGAACTCTTTTGAGAACTTGTTGATCTGCTGGGTGATCTCGGCTGCCGTCTGCTCGGTGTGGAAACTTTCTGTTGCCTGTCGAATGACGACAAGGAAGGCATACAAGGTGAGCGGGGAGCAGAGCACCACTTTTCGCTCAAGGGCCCAGTCGATGAGATGTGGGTCAGCCTCGTGCACAAACCCAGAGATGCTCTCGTTGGGAACGAACATCAGCACGTAGTCGAGGGCATCTTCAGTGGTCTGATCGATGTAGTCGCGCTTTGCTAACGCGTCGACATGGCTACGAACTGCTTTGACGAAGTCTGCTTTCGTGGTCGCTCGGGTGGCGTCGTCATCGGCATCGAGGTGGGCGACATAACGATCGAGAGGAAATTTGACGTCCATAAATAAGACACGGTCGGGTGGCATGGTGAAGGTGAAATCGGGTCTGCCGCCGGCTGCGGTGGTGTCTTGTTTCGAGTAGTTCACTCCTTCGACGAGTCCGGCTGCACGAATCATGTCTTCAGCAAGTCGCTCACCCCATTGGCCTCGCTTTTGAGAGCTTGAGAGCACCTCGTTGAGATTTGCGGTTCGTTGTGCGAGCAACGTGACCGCTTCGCTGACCGATGAGAATTGGCCGGCATTGTGTTGGCGGAGTTGATCGAGTTCGTGGTTAAGTTCGGCAAGTCGTTTGCTGACGTCATCATGGACACCTTTAAGTGTGGTGCTGATGACCTCGGCTCGCTTGCCGAGCGCCTCGCCACTTTGTTGGGTGACCATTTGTGTCACGGTGCGGATTGTTTCTTCTCGATGGGCTTCCGCTCGTTGATTGAGTTCTGCGATTGCGCCGTTGAGTGCTTGTTCGTTGACCAGTTTGATTTGGCTGGTCAATTCTTCGGTCGAGGGGAACGCAGGTGGAGGAGCCGTTGGTTCAGGGGCAGGCTTACGGGAGGTTGCAATCACCCCTGCGAGGGCGACGAGCACCGCCACCAGCAAGACAACGATAAGAATTTCCATGTTCTGAACCTAAACGGCGGGTGTGACGTTCACGGTGATTACTGAGATGAGATGAAGCTTTTAGGGGCAACCAAGTCCGTGGAGAGTTGCACACTGTTGGCAGAGCACGGCCACACCTTCAGGTGTGCTCCATCGTTGGGCGAGATGGGAGCCGCAACTCATGCACGCAGCAATGTCGCTGTCGCTCTCTGACCGCTGCTCGGCAAACAACGCGTTCCCATCGACGATTCGCTCCTTCATGACTGCGAAGGTACCAGGGCGCAGGAGTTGGAGGTCGCCTCTGAAAGACTCAACCCCGATGACACACACATCACCTTCGGTACGGCGATATCAGCCTGATTGGCCAGTTGATGTGCTGGGGATTCTCACGATTGCGGTGTACGGATCGTGGTACTACGGGTTTGGTGTGCTCATCGATGACATCGGTGCCGGCCTCGGGGCAGGCTCAGCACCACTTGGTTTGGCCTTCGGCTTAGCCCAGGTGTTGCTCGGCGCGCTCTCTCTTGCAACCGGGCGGCTCCTCGATCGATTCGGCCCGCAACTCCTCCTCGGTGTCATCGGACCAATTGGAGCAATCTTGGTGGGCTTCAGTGGGCGTTCAGCAGAGGTATGGCAATTCGTCGTTCTTTTCGGTGTCGGAGGCGGTGTGTCGGCGGCCGCCGGCTTTTATGGCATGACCCAAGCGATGTTGGTGAGGATGGATCCTGCTGCGTCAACGCAGCGAATTATTCGCCTCACCATTTGGGGAGCATTTGCGTCGCCGATTGCCATTCCGGCAACCGAATATCTTCGTGGCACGTTTGGTTGGCGGGTCGCCATTGAGGTTCCTGCCGGTGTTGCCTGTTGTGTGTTCTTACTCGCTGCCCGCGTTGTGCGGCGGGTTCCACGAAACGGTGAGTTTGAGCGGTCGTCAACATGGAGGATTGCGGTCACAACCGCAGCCCGATCGGGGGCAGTTCGCTGGCACGCAATCGGGGTGTTCTGTGCATATATGTCGATGTCAACGTTGTTGGTGTTTCAGCTTTCAATTATGAGATGGGCGGGGCTTTCTGCTGCTGCCGCTGCGGGTTTTGGTGGAGCGAGGGGTCTACTCCAACTCCTCGGCCGGTTGCCGTTACAACGGGCGCTCCGACGTTTCGGGCATTGGTTTCTTCTTGCGGGGGCACGATTGTGTGTCGCAGTTGCGTGTGGGCTCGTGCTCATCAGCGGGAATGCGGTTGTTGCGTCGCTGTACGTAGTGATCGCCGGCATTGGCATCGGTGCCATCAGCGCGCTCGATGGGATCGTCGCGCGAACAGTGATTCCAACCGGTGACTTTGGGGCGATCAGCGGGGTCGTCACGTTCCTCGGTGCAATCGGTGGGGGAGTGGCACCGGTGCTTGCAGGACGTCTCACCGATGTAAGCGGTGCACCGACGATGGCATCGGTGGTCGCCGCATCTGCTGCAGTGGTTGCAGTTGCTTCGCTGTATCGGACGAAATGGCATTTCACTCGGGCGAGTGAGAGCGCCGTGTAGTTCGTGCGAACTAGGTGGTGAGAACCGCCTGGGTCTGGGTGGTTCGAGAGACAACTTTCCCGTCTGGGTTGACGACATCGGTGGTGACGGTGATCGTCCGACGTCCAGCCATCACAAGGGTTGACACAATCGAATACACCGCTTGTGGAGCGGGGCGAAGAAAATTCGTTGACGATGAGATTGTCGAGGTTCCAGCTCCTTCCGGCAGGTGTTGAACCGAGAGGAACGCACCAACCGAATCCGCGAGCGACATGAGGTATCCACCATGCAGATTGCTATTCACTGTGCAGAATTGCTCTTTCCATGCGACTCGCCCGGTTACGCGCTCTGGGGTCAATGAGTCGATGACAACCTCGCAGAGGTCGGTAAACGGCATGGATGTTCTGATCCATTCGGTGTTTGCTGGATCGCCGGGAACGAGTGGTGTTTCAGTGCTCACGCGCCGAGCGTAGGCCGTGGGGCGACGTAGGCCGTGAGTGGGCGGCCACCAGTCTCGTCGGCGAGTGTGAGCGACCGTGTCTCAAGGTGAGCGCTCGGCTCGTTAGGTATGTCGGGAGGTCATCCCGCCATCGACGGGCAGGATGACGCCGTTCATGTAACTCGATGCAGGAAGCACCAAGTTCAACATGCCGTGGGCGATTTCTTCCGGTTGTCCGTAGCGACGAACGGGAACACGACGTTTTGCGAAGATCTCTTTGTGTTCGTCGGCAATGTTCGCCGTCATTCCGGTCACGATAGGTCCCGGGCAGACTGCGTTTGCGGTGATGCCGTGACGACCGAGTTCAACCGCAAGTGATCGCACGAGACCGATAACCGCGTGCTTTGAGGCGTTGTATGCGGGAATTCCGCCAGTTGCTCCAAGACCTTCGGTCGACGCAGTGCATACGATCCTGCCGCCATCACTCTTCATGAGGTAGGGGAGCGCCGCTCGGGTGAGTCGTGCATATGAGGTGATATTGACGGCGAGAGTGGCATCCCATGCGTCGTCGAATACGTCGGCGGTTGTTGTCATGTCAGCGTTAAACACGACCCCGGCGTTGTTGATGAGAATGTCGATGCCCCCGAACGCTTCGGCAACAGCATCTGGAAGGGCATCGAGTGCGGCGTTATCGGTGACGTCGACCGTCCAGCCCTTCACTCGGTCTGCTCCGTGCACGTCTGAGATCTCTCCAACCACTTGGGCGACGCCCTCACCGTTGCGGTCGACGACAGCAACGAGGGCACCTTCATCGGCGAAGAGGTGGGCGGTGGCGCGCCCAATACCTGATCCGGCGCCGCTAACGATGGCGACACGACCGGCGATCGAACGGTTTCCTGAGGTCAAGCGAGTTGTGCTCATGCACCGAAGGTAATGAGAGGAGATTGATAACGCACCACCGGACCTCGCGCTCAGGAGAGATGACAGGAGTGTTCGCAGATACCCTCGCAGTATGGGAAATCCGTGGTTTGAGTCGGTCGCAGTTGCTCAGCGGCGTGCCGAGCGTATTCTTCCGCGCCACGTGTATGACGCGCTGATCGCCGGTAGCGAGGCAGGACTCACGCTCGACGACAACCGCGCCGCCTACCGTGAACTCGGATTTCAACCAGTGATTGCCGATCGACCGTCAGAGCGTCATCTTGCGACGTCGGTGCTTGGTCTTGACCTCTCGATGCCGGTGATGATTTCCCCAACCGGTGTGCAGGCGGTGCATCCAGATGGTGAGCTCGCAGTGGCCCGGGCAGCAGCAGCTCGTGGTACCGCAGTTGGACTTTCATCGTTTGGCTCAAAGCCAATGGAAGACATCGCCGCAGAAAATGAGAACTTTCTTTTCCAGATGTACTGGATCAACGGGCGCGACTGGGTGAGCGCACAGATGGATCGTGCCCGTTCCGCTGGAGCGAAAGCGGTCATTTTGACGCTCGACTGGTCGTACAGCCACAGCCGTGACTGGGGGAGCCCTGAACTTCCTGATGGCATTGATCTCAAGACGATGGTGAAGTACGCGCCGTCGGTACTTGCCCGCCCACGGTGGCTTGGCCGATTCTTGAAAGCGGGACACCTTCCCGACCTGACCGCTCCAAATATGAGCATTGATGGCTCACCCCCTCCAACATTTTTTGGTGCCTACGGCCAATGGATGGGTTCGCCACAGCCCACGTGGGACGACCTTGCGTGGTTTGTCAATGAGTGGGGTGGCCCTTGTGTGGTGAAAGGTGTGATGCGTGTTGACGATGCTCGTCGTGCGCGTGATGCCGGCTTCACCGGACTGTCGGTTTCCAATCACGGAGGCAACAACCTCGATGGAACGCCATCGCCACTTCGCGCATTGCCGGCGATCGCTGAGGCGGTTGGCTCAGAGATTGACGTGCTTCTCGACGGAGGTGTCCGACGTGGCAGTGACGTCGTCAAGGCGGTCGCTCTGGGCGCCCGGGCGGTGATGATCGGTCGTGCGTACCTGTGGGGGCTTGCCGCAAACGGCCAGGCGGGTGTCGAGAACGTGCTCGATGTCTTGCGCATGGGAATTGACTCGGCTCTTCTGGGAATGGGCGTCGAATCAGTGCATGATCTTCAACGGGAACACCTTGTGATTCCCGATGGTTTTGAGCGCCGCTTGGGCGCCCACTGAACGCAGTTACGAGTCGCGACTACACCCACGTTGCCCAGGTGTCGAGCGGAAGTCGTTCGGCGACGAGGTCGTTGACGGGAGCTTCGGTATTGCGGTATCCGATTGCCATTCCGCAGAACAACATTTCTTCTTCTGGTGCGCCGACGAATTCCATGACTGCGCCATGGCGGCTTGACCAGTATTCCTGAGCACAGGTATCGAGACCGGCCTCTACTGCCAGCAGCATGAACGTTTGAAGGAACATTCCGAGGTCTGACCACTGAGGCTCGTTGAAGCGACGGTCGATGGTGATGAAAAACGCAGCGGGAGCATCGAAGAAGCGGGCATTGCGAGCGAATTGTTGGAGGCGGCCGGCTTTGTCTTCGCGGGGAATGTCGAGGAGGCCGTACATCTGCTCGCCGAGTTCGAAACGGGCGGTTCGGTGGGGCTCCCAAAGGTTTGCCGGATACACGTCGTATTCGGACGGTTCAGTATCAGGTTGGGTGCTGAGGAAGTCGAGAAAATCGGTCATCCGTGAACCGTTGAGCACGTAGATACGCCACGGTTGGACATTGCCGCCTGACGGCGCGCGGGCGGCGCGTTCGAGAAGGTCACGAAGGAGTTCATCGTCGACTGGGTCGGTGAGGAAGTCTCGGATTGATCGGCGAGCTGCAACGGCTTCGGATACGTTCATGGAACCAGTGTTGCAGTCGGCGGCTGGCGATTTCGCGTCAGAGATGCTGCGCCGATGATCGACGTTTACGCACCACTTCGATGATCACGTTGATGGCAAGTGCGGTGAGAAATGCAATAAGAAACGCCGCTGTGTGGTTGTCTTGGAGTGCTTTTCCGAAAATCGCTCCGAGGACCGCTGCATAGGTGGCCCAGATGCTGACGGCGAGCGCTACCCACTTCACGAACCACCGCTGCGGCTGTTGGGTGAGTCCGCATGAAATGGTGAGCGCCGTTCGGCCGCCGGGGATGAATCGTGCGGTGACAAGAAGAAGACCGCCGCGCTCGCGAACTTGTTTTTCTGCCCAGTCAAGTCGCCGTTGCGTCGTGGGTCTACGGCTTGCCCGCCGAGAGATTGGTCCATGAAATGAGCGACCGATGAGATACGCGAGGTTGTCGCCGATGAAGGCACCGATCGCTCCCGCAACGATGACTAAAAGGAGATTTTGATCTCCGGCGCCGGCGGCAACCCCACCGATAATCACCGTGGTTTCGCTGGGTACGATCGGCACTACCGAGTCGAGCAGAGCGATGACAAAAATGACGGCGAGAAACCATTGTGCGCTCGATGTATCAACCAGCCAGTTGGTGAGTCGTGCAACGATGCCGTCTCCAGATGCGGCGAGAATGACACTGTGCACGGAACTGATCGTATCTGGTGACCCAATCTGTGAAGAAAGTCACATTCGCACGTGACTTGAGACAGATTCACCAGTAGTGTCCCAACTATGCGTGTATTCGTTGATGAAGAAAAATGTCAGGGCCACAACCGTTGTTTTGCCATCGCCCCCGAGTTATTCGATGTCGATGACTACGGCACCGCATTCGCGTTGAACGATGGCGTCGTACCTGCAGAGCTTGAAGACAAAGCCCGACTTGCCGCAGCGAATTGCCCCGAATTCGCAATCACGATCGAAGACTGAACATCTCGGAGTATCTCATGACTGGAATGTACGAAAAAGTTCTCGACTGGGTGAATGACTTTGATCATGCTGACCCCGAATACAACGAACGAGCGCACGAGATCTGGGAGGAGTTCCAGGGCTCTGAATGCCCGGTAGCGCACAGCGAACGCTATGACGGGCTGTGGGCACCGTTCACCTACGAGATGGTCCACGAGATCGCCTATGACACCGAGCACTTCACTTCGCAGGGCGTGGTTGTCAACACGGGCCGCCCTCTGATCGAGGCTCCCGTTGGGCCTGCGCCGCCCATCACGAGTGACCCGCCTTTCCACAACATTGCCCGCCGTCTTCTGCTGCCTCCGTTTGCGCCAAAGGTGATTGCAGAGTGGGAGCCTGAAGTTCGACGACTCTGCAACGAGCTCCTCGATCGCATGGGCGATATCACCGAAGGTGAGTCAATCGTCGATGGCGCCGTGCAATATGCGCAGAGCATCCCGGTCAACGTGATCGCCCGGATGCTCGGCTTCCCGCCAGAAGACGAAGCGCTCTTTAGAGACTTTGTGCACAATGTGCTTGAGCGCATTAACGAACCAGCGGAAGATCGCGAAGCATTCATGCAGCCGTTGGCCGATTACCTCGATGCGCAAATTGAGGATCACCGGGCGAACCCTCGAGATGACCTCACGAACTACCTCCTCAACGTTGAGATCGCAGGTAACAAACTTTCTGATGAACATGTCCGTGGGTCGATCCTCCTGCTCCTTGTCGCCGGAATCGATACGACGTGGTCAGCGATTGGGTCATCGCTCTGGCACCTCGGAACCCACCCAGATGACTTGCAGCGTCTCGTCGACGAGCCAGACGTCATGATGTTTGCTCTTGAAGAGTTCCTTCGTGCGTACGCACCAGTGACCATGGCGCGTCTCGTTAAAGACGACTACGACTTCCACGGGTGCCCGATGAAGGCCAACGATTGGGTGCTGCTTCCGTTCCCTGCCGCAAACCGCGACCCCAAGCAGTTCGAGCATGCAACTCAGTTCGTGATCGACCGTCAAGAGAATCGCCATGGAGCATTTGGTCTTGGAATCCATCGCTGCTTGGGCTCGAACCTTGCGCGACTGGAACTCAAGGTGGCGGTTGAAGAGTTTGTGCGACGGTTCCCATCGTTCACTGTCGACGGCGACACCCGTTGGAGTGTCGGTCAGATTCGAGGACCGCGCGAACTGCCGTTACGAGTGTTGAAGACGAGTTGACGATCGACGTAGCGCGTGTCGCTGCGTTTCGTAGATCGTTCCAGACCCTGAGGCAACCCATGCAACGAGGCAGCCGATCGCCATCGGGGCAATGGCTGCAGTACCGAATAACTCGAGGCCCATCACGGTGCATGCAAGCGGCGTATTCGCAGCTGCGCCAAAGGTAGCGACCATGCCGATTGCGGCTGCGACGCCGAACGGCAGTCCCACAAGCTCACCAACTGACGCCCCGAGTGTGGCGCCAATGACGAACAGTGGGGTGACCTCGCCGCCGAGGAACCCTGTGCCAATAGTGATTGCGGTGAAGACGATTTTGAGTGCGAAGACGGTGAGGGCGATTGAGGCGCCTGACAGGGCGGTATCGAGGAGTGGGAGCGACAAGCCGAGATAGTCGCGTCCGAACAGGGCCGACAGTCCGAGCACCGCTGCGCCGCCAATGACAGGACGCAGCACCGTCGACGGGAGATATCGGCGGCCGAGGTTTCTCATGGTCGATGTTGCCGAGATGAACATTCGAGAGGCAATCCCACACGACATGCCAACAATGATCAGGGCACCCAGCGTTGACGCCGACAGGGAGAGATCGACCGAACGTCGAACGACGTGGTCGTGACCCAGCCATCCGACCATTGCGTCTCCGCCGAATGAAGCGGACACTGCGGGCACGAGCGCTCGGAGTCGCAGACGCCCGACGGTTGGTACTTCGAGTGCAAAGACAACCCCTGCGAACGGAACGCCGAATACAGAACCGAAGCCTCCGGCTAGGGCAGCGGTGAGCAGGAGGGAGCGGTCACGGTGCTGAAGTTTGATGAGGCGGCCAAATGCGTCGCTGAGGCTCCCTGACATTTGAAGAGCGGTTCCTTCTCGACCAGCCGATCCGCCGAACAGATGTGTCCACCATGTTCCGAGCAGAACGAGCGGCGCCATGCGCCGGGGAACCCAGCGAGTTGGACTGTGGATCTCTTGTAGGAGGAGTGAATTTCCCGACGTGGAGCGACCGGCGAGCCATTTGTTTGAGAGACCGATGACAAGACCTGCGATGGGCAGAAGGTAGATCATCCATTGTTCATCGGTTCGGAATACGGTCACCCGATCGAGACCCTCAAGGAACACATACGAAGCACACCCTGCGAATAGTCCTGAGAACCCTCCGAGAACGATCCAGCGGACGGTGTGCACAAGATACAGCAGTGTGCGCTGTACCGGTGATGTAGGGGCGCGCTCAGAGATTTTTGATGACATTCTCACCAGATACTTACCGCATTCTGGTGTACTCATGTGATGACCGATGAGAGATTACGGGTGCTGCTGGCCGAGGATGACCGGGCGGTTCGAGAGTCTCTTGCCCGAGCGATGACGCTCGAGGGCTATGAAGTAAGTGCGGTGAACGATGGTGCTGCGGCTCTTCAACACCTAAGAGAAGACTCTGTCGATGCCCCTCCCGACATCATCATTCTTGACGTGTCAATGCCGGCGGTTGATGGGTTGACGGTATGTCGTGTGCTTCGGTCGGAGGGAGTTCGTATCCCAATTCTCATGTTGACGGCGCGAACAGAACCAAGTGATCGAATTGCCGGGCTCGACGCCGGAGCAGACGACTACGTACTGAAGCCTTTTGATTTAGGTGAACTTTTCGCGCGCCTTCGGGCGCTGGTGCGCCGCTTAGTGGTCGATGCCGACGAGCACTCAGAAGTTGAGCCACTCGTGCTCGACGACTTGGTGATGAACCCTGCCGGGCGTCGGGTTCGGCGTGGTAGCCGTGAACTTGAATTATCAAAAACCGAATTCGACCTGCTCGAACTGCTGATTCGGAACGCTGGCATAGTGCTCGGTCATTCAACGATTTACGAGAGGATTTGGAAGTATGACTTTGGTCCAGACTCCAAGAACCTCGCTGTGTATATCGGCTACCTTCGTCGCAAAACCGAAGAGGGGGGCGGGTCGCGGTTGATCCATACCGTTCGTGGCGTGGGTTACTCGGCTCGGGTTGAACGATGAGCCTTCGACTCCGAATTGCTCTGTTGATGGCGACGCTTGCTGCGGTCGCGACCATTGCCGTTGGCGCTATCTCGTACCAGACAACGTCTTCGCGGCTGTTGAGAGCGGTCGACGATTCGTTGGTAGATGCCACTGCGGTGGCGACCGCACGACGGTTCGATGAACGTTTATTCGACTCCGGTCCTTTCGATGGAGTGGTCGTCCAGGCGATTCTCAAAGATGGTTCGGTTCTTCGCTCAAACTTTCCGAAGGAGATGAAGCCAAATCGGGAAGATCTCAAGTTGATTGGCCGCGCCGGGGTGACGAATTTTCGGTCAACACAGCTTGGTCGGGCCGAGTATCGAATTCGTTCCATCGGTTTTGAAGACGGCATCATCCAAATCGGGCGACCTCTCGTTGAGATGAATGCCGTCTTGGAAAGTTTGAGGTTGCGAACACTGCTGTTGGTCACCGGTGTCACCCTTGCCGCCGGCGCGTTAGGAGCCGTCGTTGCTGGGCGGGTTACGCGACCGCTTCGCGTGCTCACCGATGCCGCTTCAGAAATTGAATCGACTGGACGTCTTGAGCTTGCAGATGGTGATCGACTTGAGGGCCGTGATGAAGTCGGCCGGCTTTCAACTGCATTCCATCGCATGATCGTTGCCCTCGCTCGCTCTCGAGCCGACCAGCGCCGTCTTGTGGAGGACGCAGGTCACGAATTGCGAACTCCGGTGACCTCGATTCGAACGGGGCTCGATACGTTAAGCCGATACCCGGACTTGCCGGCTGATGAGCGCGCAGAGATCGTTGAATCGATGCGTGCCGAGGCGAGCGAATTGACATCTCTTGTGAATGAGGTTGTGCAGGTTGCGAGCGGTGAGGTTGATGACTCCGCGCCCGAGCAGGTTCGAATCGGTGACGTTGTTACCGCCGCAGCCGAGCGATCTCAGCGTCGTTCCGGGCGACAGGTGCTCGTGCAGTCAGATGATTCCGAGGTCATTATTCGTCGGGGACAGCTCGAGCGAGCAGTTTCTAACCTGTTGGAGAACGCAGTGAAATTTGACCAGACCGATGGCCCGATTGAGGTCACGGTTGTGGACGGCCGAATTTCGGTGCTCGATCGGGGCCCGGGTATTCCGATCGCTGATCAACCATTGGTGTTTGAGCGTTTTCATCGATCAGCGACTGCTCGCACACTTCCTGGGTCAGGTCTTGGCCTGTCAATGGTGGCATCGACCGCACGTCAACATGGTGGAGAGGTGTTTGTTGCAGATCGCGATGGGGGAGGAGCGGTTGTCGGCCTTACATTGCCTGTGGTTCGGTCGTGGGACCCTCCCTCGGTGTAGCGGAGAGAGTTCTCACGTTCTCCTTACCTAGATCACGCACACTTCTTGAAGACCCTCTCGATGATGGTGTCCAACGGAAGCAGGATCCCCCAACTTCCAAAGGAAAGAAAGAAGTTATCCATGAAGAAGAAAGCACTTCTCGCAGCAATGTCAGCGGGGTTGCTCGCAGGAACTGGAGCGGGTTTCGTTCTCGGTGTGCCAGGGCTCACGAGCGCAGCGGGTGACGTCGAGATCGACTCGATCGACGAGCGCTCGTCAGACGGGGCCGAAGACGGGGCTGACGGTCGCCACGGCCGTGGAAAAGGTAAGGGCGGCAAGATGGGGTCTCCAGAGACGCTTGCAACGGCACTCGGTGTCGACACCGAGACACTTCGTTCAGAGTTCGCAGCCGGAAAGTCGATTGCCGACATCGCGGCCGAGCAAGGAATCGCAATCGACACGGTTGTCGCTGCTCTCGTTGCCGATCTGGAGGAGCATCTCAACGAGCACGTCGCGGATGGTTCTCTTACCGAAGATGAAGCCGCTGAGAAATTGGCTTCCGTTGAAGATCGAATTTCAGAAAAAGTGAATGAGGTGCCTCCGACTCGTGATCGCAACTCAGGTCCCCGCCGAGGCGGGCAATTGCCAGCGGCGGTGCTCGAGATGCTCGGCATTGATGGCCCAGCGTTGCGCGAAGTGTTGTCAGAAGGGAAGTCAGTCGCCGACATTGCTGAGGAGAATGGCGTCGAGATCGGTGACATCGTCAGCGCTCTCGTCGACGAGCGGGCGGCTCACCTTGCCGAGCATGTGGCAGATGGTTCGCTAACCGAAGATGAAGCCGCAGAAAAACTAGAGGCGATGGAGGCAAAGATCACCGAGCGGTTGAACACTGTGCCTGAGGCTGGGGAACGACTCCGTGGTCCGAAGCACGATGGCGATGATGAATTCCGTCGTGGGCATCACGACCACGCAGATGATGATGCGGTCGCTGAGGCCTGAGATCTCACCGCTTGGAGGGCGTTACGCCTGTTGGTGAGCTGACCTTCCACCCCCCGGAGGTCAGTTCGTCAAAAGTTGTGGGTGCATCCGCAATGCGGGTGCACCCACCTTTTGCGTTTTCCTGACGCCTCAGTAGGGCTTCGATGATGAGGTGCAGGGCGCGCAACACCCGACCCGTACACTGACGTCAGATGTCTGACCCCTCGCTGTTTTCGACAAGCCCATTTCTCGATGGTCTCAACCCCGCCCAGTACGACGCTGTTATTCACCCGAGTGGGCCGTTGCTGGTGGTTGCCGGGGCTGGCTCGGGCAAAACACGTGTGTTAACCCATCGGATCGCTCATCTCATTCACACCGGGGTGCACCCCTCACAGATTCTTGCGATCACGTTCACCAATAAGGCAGCACGTGAAATGCGCGATCGGGTCGCTGATCTTGTGGGCCCGGTGGTGAAGAGCATGTGGGTGAGCACATTTCACTCCGCCTGTGTGCGAATTCTTCGTGTGCATGCCGAACGCGTTGGGCTGCCGCGAACGTTCTCGATTTACGACCAAAGTGATGCAGTTCGCCTCACGGGGTATGTGGTGCGCGATATGGGGCTCGACCCGAAGCGGTTTAACTCGAGGGCGGTGCACGGCCACATTTCGTTGTTCAAGAACGAACTTGTCGACCCCGCAACCGCGATTGCGTCAGCTGATGACATTTTCGCTCGCCGTCATGCCGAGATCTATGCCGAGTATCAAACTCGCCTCGAACGTGCTGGAGCCGCCGACTTTGATGATTTGCTCACCCTGACAGTGCGATTGCTAAACGAGTGCCCTGATGTTCTCGACGAATATCGAGGACGGTTTCGCCACCTTCTCGTCGACGAGTACCAAGACACCAACATGGCGCAAAACGAAATCGTGTTGGCTTTGGGTGGAGCGACTGACCCGACCGGGGCACATAACGTCTGCGTGGTTGGTGACAGCGACCAGAGCGTCTATCGCTTTCGCGGGGCCGATCTTCGCAACATCATCCAATTCGAAGATGCGTTCGCCGACGTGACCACCATCGTGCTCGATCAGAACTATCGCTCAACGCAGACCATTCTCGATGCGGCCAACGCAGTGATCGTGAATAATCCGGGACGCCAGCCGAAACACCTGTGGACCGACGGAAACCCCGGCGACCGCATCGTTCGGTACTACGCAAGTGATGAGGGCGATGAAGCGACGTTTGTCGCATCGTCTGCCCTTCAGCTCACCCGCGAGACCGGCGCCATGTTCAGTGATACGGCGGTGCTCTACCGAACAAATGCTCAGAGCCGTGTGATCGAAGAATCGTTCATGCGGCTCGGGGTGCCATATCAGGTGGTCGGTGGCACCAAGTTCTACGACCGTCGCGAGGTGCGTGACGCGCTTGCGTATCTAAGGGTTGTGGCCAACCCTTCCGATGAGGTGAGTGTGAAGCGGGTGCTCAATGTGCCCAAGCGCGGTGTCGGTGACACGAGTGTTGCGAAAATCGACGAGTTCGCATCACTCGAAGGTATTTCGTTTATCGAAGCAGCGCGACGTGCGAGCGAAGCGGGAGTGAGTGGCCGAGCGGCGCGAGGTGTTGAAAGTTTTTGTGAGGTCATCGACGGTGCCATTGAATTGCTTCGAAGTGAGGGTGATGACGGCCTTACCGCAGGAGAACTTCTTCAGCACGTGCTTGAGTCGTCGGGTTACCTCACCGAACTTGAAGAAGAAGACACTGTTGAGGCTCACGGTCGCATTGAGAACCTTGGCGAACTGGTCGGCTCAGCTCGAGAGTTCACGCGCCTCGAAGAATTCCTCGAGCAGGTTGCTCTCGTAGCCGATACCGACGATCTCGCTGATGACGACAGAGTCGTCCTCATGACACTGCATTCAGCAAAAGGTCTCGAATTTCCAAACGTGTTTCTTGTCGGGGTTGAAGAAGGTGTGTTTCCTCATCATCGGGCGCTCTCCGACCCAGATGAAATGGAAGAAGAACGCCGGCTTGCCTATGTCGGCATTACGAGAGCGATGCAGCGCCTGTTCTTGTCGCACTCGTGGAGCAGGATGTTGTTCGGTTCGACGCAGTACAACCCACCGTCGCGGTTCTTCGACGAAATCCCAGAATCGTTGCTCGACATTCAAGGCGACCGTCGCCCCTCGGCTGCGCAGAGTTCGTATCGCTCGTCATCATGGGACTCCCCACCGCCGTACCGGCGACGAAGTATCGACCGAGACGAAAGTGATGAACATCGTGACCGCATCGTTGAACGGGCGATGAGCACACGAACCGGTCCGATCCAGTCGGGCGCTCACGAGATCGGATTCCGTATCGGCGACGATGTGAGCCATCCTGCGTTTGGTGAGGGGGTCATCATTGAAATCACCGGTCAAGGTGACCGCGCCGAAGCGACGGTCAACTTCGCAGGTGTCGGAACAAAACATCTTGCGCTTGCCTTTGCGCCGCTCACCCGTCGATCTGGTTGAATAGGGCGTGATGAAGGCCTCACTACTCGTCGAAAGTCTCACCGGCAACACTTGGCGCGCAGCAGAGTTGATCGGTTCACATCTCCAGCAGGAAGGCTGGGAGATCACCGGTCTTTCTCGTGTTCGGCGTCCCGATCTCGCGAGTGTGCAAGCGGCAGACATCGTTCTCATCGGAACATGGACTCATGGCTTGTTCTTCGTCGGTCAGTCGCCGTGGGCTGCGGGCGATATTGCCAACATGCCGGTGATGCGAGGCAAGAAAGCCGCCTGCTTTCTCACCTATGCCCTTGAAGCGGGGAAGAGCCTCGACCGACTTTCCACCGCTGTCGGACAGACCGGTGCTGAGGTTGTTGGCGGGTTACAAATCAAGCGGAATCATCTTGAACACCACTCGGAGGTCTTCGCTGATCGCCTGATTGGCGCGATGTCACAGCACTAATTGTTGCTGACACCTCGGAGATCAATTTCAAGTAACGCTCGGTCAACGACGACGGGCCGCACCCCTTCAGGAGGGATGGCGAGGTCGTCAACGGTGACCGTTCTTCCGTCGCAATCGGTGAACATGTCGGTGCCGATCTGTTGGGTGACGATGCAGTCTGAGTCTCGGTCGGCAGGGTAGGCCCAGCGAACCCGCCACCCATTAAGGGGGTCGGTTCCCTGATGATCGATGACGATTGAACGATCAGATACCGCGGTTCCGAGTTCGGCGAACAGCAGGGGACCGTCGTTTGCGACAAGTTCTGAGAGATACTCGACGTTGCCGACGGGCCACGTGTCAGGAGCAAGACGGTTCGACGTCGACACCTCCCCTGAAGAGATGTACGCAGCCATTGCCCAGGTAAACAGCCCGATCAAGGTGAGCACGATGAGGCCTCCGACAACGGGTATCACTGCCCGAGCAAGCGGAGATCTGAACTGCGGAAGTTGCACCTCTCTAGTCTGCCTTGTCCGTGAGTTAGTGAGTCGGGTCGTTAGGAAAGTAGGGTTCGAATCTTGTGAAGCGTCCTTACCGAGTTGTCGTGGCGAAACCTGGCCTTGATGGCCATGATCGTGGAGCGAAGACAATCACTCGCGCCCTGCGCGACCACGGGTTCGAAGTCATCTACACCGGGCTGCATCAAACTCCAGAGCAGATTGCCGAAACGGTGCTTCAAGAGGATGCCGACGCCATTGGGCTGTCGTTGCTATCAGGGGCTCACCTCACTCTGTTTCCACGGGTGATGGAGGAACTGAAGAACCGTGATCTTGGCGACGCTCTTGTGTTTGGTGGCGGGGTGATTCCCGACGCCGACGCTCGTGAGCTTCGCAATCAGGGCGTAGCCGAAATCTTCCAACCAGGAGCATCGTTGAAAGCGATCAGTTCTTGGTTGGAGTCAACACTCGATCAACGAGAGGACTGAACAAGTGGATCTGTTCGAATACCAAGGCAAGCAGTACTTTGCTCGCTTTGACATTCCGGTAAGCCCGGGTGACAAAGCGGACACCGTCGAAGAGGCGTTAGCGGCTGCAGATGCCGCGGGGTATCCCGTCGTCGTCAAAGCGCAGGTGCAGGTTGGTGGTCGTGGCAAGGCCGGCGGCATCAAACTCGCCGACAATGCCGACGAGGTTCGCACCCACGCCGGAAACATCCTTGGCATGGACATCAAGGGCCACGTTGTAAAGCGTCTCTGGGTCGAGCATGCCTCCGACATCGAAGACGAGTACTACGCAAGCTTTACCCTCGACCGGGCGGCGAAGAAGCACCTGTTGATGTTGTCGGCTCAAGGCGGTGTCGAAATCGAGGCTGTCGCTGAGAGCGACCCTGATGCCATCGTGAAGCTTTATATCGACCCCGTCAATGGTCTCGATGCAGCCACCGCTCGTCAAGCAGCGGTTGACGCGAAGATCCCCGAGAAAGCACTCGACGGAACTGCTGACATCCTCGTCAAGTTGTATCGCTGTTTCTCAGAAGGTGACTGCGATCTCGCAGAGATCAATCCACTCATTCTCAAGCCCACCGGTGAGGTTCACGCGCTCGACGCCAAGGTGACACTCGACGCAAATGCATTGTTCCGTCACCCTGAATGGGCCGAGTATGCAGAGACCGAAGAGCTTGACGAGCGCGAACGTCTAGCGAAAACCCACGACCTGCAATACATCGGTCTTGACGGCACCGTCGGCATCATCGCAAACGGTGCCGGACTCGCAATGTCAACGCTCGATGTGGTGAATCAGGTCGGTGGATCGGCCGCCAACTTTTTGGATATCGGTGGTGGAGCCAATGCAGATGTCATGGCGGCAGCGCTTGAGGTCATCAATTTCGACCAAAACGTTTCATCGATCTTCATCAACATCTTCGGTGGAATCACCCGAGGTGAAGAGGTCGCGAAAGGCATCGTTGAGGCACTCGGCCGAGTCGATCTTCGTGCCCCCATCGTGATTCGTCTCGACGGCACCAATGCTGAAGAGGGCCGTCAGATTCTTGCCGACGCAGGAATTCCAGAATCAAAACTTCGTTCAGAACCAACCATGCTTGACGCTGCCCGCGCCGCCGTTGCGTTGGCAAAGAACTGAGAGGTCACACCATGTCGATTTTTGTTAACGAAAACACCAAAGTCATCGTTCAGGGCCTCACCGGCGGACAGGGTAAGTATCACGGTCTTCGCAACCGTGACTATGGCACCAATGTCGTAGCGGGTGTGACGCCAGGTAAAGGCGGCCAAGACGTCGAAGGCATCCCGATCTTCGACAGCGTTGCTGATGCAGTTGCCGCTACCGGCGCTGATGCATCGTTTGTCGCAGTCCCACCGAAAGCAGCGCCAGCAGCAATTCTCGAAGCCGCGGCGGCTGGCGTGTCGTTTGTCGTGTGCATCACCGAAGGCATTCCTGCCCAAGATGAGGCCCGGGTGTTCAACACTTTGCTAGCCGACTATCCGAATACTCGACTGCTCGGCCCCAACTGTCCCGGGATTATCAGCCCCGGAAAGTGCAATATCGGCATCACCGCAGGCGAGATCGCATTGCCGCCCTCCGCAGAGGGCCCAAATGTTGGCATTGTGAGTCGCTCAGGAACACTGACCTATCAGGCGCTGTATGAGCTGAAGCAGAAAGGCATTGGCGTGTCGACCTGTGTCGGTATCGGTGGCGACCCCGTGCCAGGAACGAACTTCATCGATTGCCTGAGCGAGTTTCAGGCCGACCCAGATACGCACGCAATCATCATGATCGGTGAGATCGGTGGATCAGCTGAAGAGGAAGCAGCCGACTTCATCAAAGCAAACGTGACAAAGCCGATGAGCGCGTATATCGCTGGCGTCACGGCGCCTGCGGGCAAGAAGATGGGCCACGCGGGCGCGATCGTCTCCGGCGGCAAGGGAACTGCCCAAGGCAAGATGGATGCATTGGCTGAGGCCGGCGTGAAGATCGGGCTCAACCCGACTGAGGCTGGCGAGTTGATGGCAGAAATCGTTGCCAATTTGAGCTGAGTTCGCGTGCCCACTGCTCTCGTCTCTGTCTATGACAAGACCGGTGTAGTTGACCTTGCTCGTGAGCTCCACGAGCTTGGGTGGTCATTACTGTCGTCGGGTGGAACTGCTGCTGTTATCGCTGATGCAGGGGTTCCCGTCACCGACGTCGCGGAGATCACAGGTGTTCCGGCAATCCTTGGGCATCGGGTCGTCACACTGCATCCGAAGGTTCACGGTGGCATCCTTGCTGACCGTTCAGATGCGACTCATCAGAGCGACCTTGCGGAATACGGCATCGATCCCATCGATGTGGTGATCGTCAATCTGTATCCGTTCTCAACGGCGCCGGGGGTTGAACTCATCGATATCGGTGGCCCGGCGATGGTGAGAGCTGCAGCAAAGAATTTCGCCGATGTTGGCGTGGTGGTGAATCCCGACGACTATCAGTTGGTCGTCGATGAGATACGTGAACACGGAGCGTTGCAGCAGTCGACACGAACACGCCTCGCGCGGGACGCATTTGCGCACACAGCGGCATATGACGCAGCAATTGTTCGTTGGTTTGATGAGGTCCACGATGAAGGTGGCGATGAGTTGCCGCCAACCCTGCACCTCGCTCTCGAGCGAGTCGAAACATTGAGATACGGAGAGAATCCGCATCAGATCGGTGCCCGATATCGGGATCTCACGTCGGCATCGGCTGCGAGCGGTTGGTGGGAAACATCGGTCCAGCACGGTGGAAAGGCAATGAGTTATCTCAACGTCTATGACACTGAAGCGGCGTGGCGCCTCGTGCATCAGTTTGAGGAACCAACGGCGGTGGTGATTAAGCATGCCAACCCCTGCGGAGTGGCAAGCGCTCACACGATCGATGAGGCCTACCGCCGTGCGCACAATTGTGATCCGGTGAGTGCGTTTGGCGGAATCGTGGCGGTCAACCGACCGGTCACCCAGACAATGGCTGAATCGCTCGCTCCCGTCTTCACTGAGGTCGTGATTGCGCCTGGCTATGAAGAGGGCGCTCTTGAGGTGTTGACCGCAAAGGCGAACTTACGAGTGCTCAGCGCAGAGAGGCCAGTCGGTCGACATTTCGATCTTCGGCCGATAGACGGTGGCATGCTCGTACAAACCGCTGACGATGTGCCGGTTGACGTTGAGCATTGGTCTATCGTCACCGATGCGAAACCGACCGACGAACAGTGGGATGACATCAAGTTTGCGTGGCAAGTCTGTGCGGCCGTTTCGTCAAACGCCATCGTGTATGCGAAAGACCGGCAGGCATTTGGCATCGGTGCTGGACAGCAAAATCGTCTTGATTCATCTCGTATCGCTGCTGAACGCTCTGCCGGCCGGGCCGAGGGAGGGGTGTGCGCGAGCGATGCATTCTTTCCGTTTCGAGACGGTCTCGACGCGGCAGTTGCGGCCGGGATTCGTGCGGTGGTGCAACCGGGTGGAAGCGTGCGTGACGACGAAGTGATTGCCGCTGCGAACGAGGCGGGTATTGCAATGGTGTTCACCGGGCGCCGCCACTTCCGCCAC
>Ga0181577_10000673_pt1 | contig 27737 bp, 19 predicted proteins | sample 101ome_21_FD_132468 | JGI IMG/M metagenome (GOLD analysis project Ga0181577, IMG submission 132468) | Coastal salt marsh microbial communities from the Groves Creek Marsh, Skidaway Island, Georgia - 101413BT metaG (megahit assembly) | ecosystem: Environmental > Aquatic > Marine > Intertidal...
ATATGCATTTGCTATTATCTGAACTTATTTAAAACTATTTATAACACAAGTAATACTTATGATTACCTATGAAGAATTTTTCTCCAATTTAAAATCCTTGCGGGAAAAGATTGCTCTAGCTTGCAAGGCATGTGGGCGAATTCCTGAAGAAATCACACTTCTTCCCGTTACTAAAAATTGGCCAGTGGATGCGGTGAAATACTGTAAATTAGCGGGAATATCGAGGGTTGGTGAAAATAAAGTGCAAGAGGCTACTGCAAAACAATCTGAAATTGAAGATGTGCATTGGGAGTTAATTGGTCATTTGCAGAGCAACAAGGTGAACCAGGCAGTGGGTCGTTTTTCCCGTATCCAAACTGTGGATTCCATCAAGTTAATTAAAAAAGTGCAGGCCGCATCCGAGAGGGTGGGTCACCAGTCTTCCATTCTGCTTCAAATTAATTCGGGCAATGATCCTGCCAAATTTGGATTTAAAGTTGAGGAGGCGAGTGCTGCTTTGGATGAAGTGCTTGGATCATCGCATCTCTCCGTCGATGGTCTTATGACCATTGCTCCCTTTGTGCCCAATGATCTGTCCGTCGCGAGAGACGCCTTTGTCAAGTTAGCCGATTTGCGCGATGAACTTTCCCAAAGCCATGGGGCGGAACTCAAGGAGCTGTCCATGGGCATGTCTGATGACTTGGCTGAAGCAATTGCTTGTGGAAGCACGATGATCCGCGTCGGTTCGGCTTTGTTTGGCCAAAGAGGGTGAGCTATTACATTTAAATCAAATCTCTCAACTCGTTAACAGAAAGAGTGAGGTTTGCGGCTTCCGATTCCTCAAATACCTTTTCCAACAGTTTTCTTTTCTGGGACTGTAAACCAAGGACTTTTTCCTCAACCGTGCCTGAGGTGATAAATTTATAAGAAGTTATCTGCTTTTCTTGACCAATCCTATGTGCCCGATCGGTTGCCTGTGCCTCTGCAGCCGGATTCCACCAAGGGTCAAAATGAACCACTACATCTGCTCCAGTTAAATTTAAGCCGGTACCACCCGCTTTGAGGGAGATCAGGAAAACGGGAATGGATGGATCATCTTGAAAGCGGTCGACCTGTGCCATTCGATCTTTAGTTGATCCATCAATGTAGCAAAATGGGATGGAGGAACTGGTGAGCTCAGCTTGGAGGATTTTGAGCATTTGAACAAACTGGGAGAAGACCAGCATCCGATGCCCACCCTCCAAACAATTGTATAGGAGTTCTCGAAAGGCATTGAGCTTGCAGGATCGAAAATTCTCAATTTCCGGATGAACCAGGCGAGGGTCACAGCACACCTGCCGGAGGCGAAGAAGTTGAGTGAGTGTCTTCATGCGGATGCTTCCTTCGGAAGCTCCACTCCCGGCGAGTTGATTTAGTTCCTCTTCGGCTGATGTCCTTACTTTATCATAACATTCTTTTTGGTCATCCGTAAGGTCTAGGTAAAGCACTTGCTCTATCTTTTGGGGAAGTTCGGGGGCCACTTCTTTTTTTGATCTTCGAAGCAGATAAGGAGCTGATTGTTTAAGAATGCGTTGTTCGTGCCATACTCTTTCATCCCCTCTGGACCCATCCGGAAGCGTTGGGTTTGCTCCAGGTAAGAGGAAGGCCAAAAGGGAAAGCAGGTCAGAAATACTATTTTCTATGGGAGTGCCTGTGAGCAAAATACGTCCCTCTGAACTAAGAGCAGAGGTGGCTTTCGCATTTTGCGTTCTTCTGTTTTTAAGATGCTGGGCTTCGTCCCCAATTACGCAAAGAAACGGGAATTCTTTAAACATCTCAAGGTCTCTGGAGAGGGTCCCGTAGGAGGTGATGACTAAATCAAATTTACCGAGATAAGAAGGGGTGGTTGCACGGTTGGGCCCATGATGGGAGTAGACGGAAAATGAGGGGCAGAATCTTTCTGCTTCTCTTTTCCAGTTTTCAACCAAGGACGCGGGGCAGATGACCAGAGAAGTTTTTACCGCTCCGCCCCTTTTCCTGAGGCAGGAAAGAAATGCCAGTGCTTGGAGGGTTTTCCCCAGTCCCATTTCATCTGCTAAAATTCCTCCGAGTCCGTGGTCGAAAAGGTGCAACATCCAGGCGGTGCCAATTGCCTGGTAGGGTCTGAGGATTTTTTCTAGACCATCTTGCGGGGTTGGCTGGCTCAGCGCAGAAAGGTTTTTTAGTGCCAGTCCCCGTTTTTTCCATTGAGAAGGAGTTTTAAACCTGGGATCGGCCTCGGTTAAGGTTTCCTCCAATGATGTGGATTGGAAGGCAGTCACCACATGAGTGGAACGGGAAAGGAGTGGGGTGTCGGCAACCCCTGAAGCTTGCCGTTGTACTTGGGCAAGTTTCTCCCTCAAATCTTTGGTCAGAAGGTAGGTGTTGGATCCATGGATAAAATGATTTCTGCCTGTGGATAAGGCATGTTCAATCAATTCGATTGGAGCATCTCCCGCCTCAATTTTTGTTTCAATCTCAATGTGGTTATCCCCTTCCTTGGCTCGGACAGAAAGAGACGCACTTTTAATCTTGGCGGTATGTTTTTTGAAGTTTTCAGTGAAATGGGCGAGGTGATCGAGCTCCAATTCTTCCTGATGGTGAGCCAGGAAATCTAAGACTTTGGCAGAGTCCCTCAGCCACCACCAATGGCGGTGAGATCGGTCTCTGATAAAGGACCAATTTCTAAGAAGTCTGAGAACTTCTGCATAACTTGGATGCTCCGAACCGGGCAAAATAATCCGAAGGTACTCTGTGGAACCCTCAACCTCCATGGGGGGGCCTTCATATTCCATTTCTGGTCTCGGGCGAGGTGGAGTTTCCTGCTCAGTTATTTCATTTACCTGCCTTATTTTTGGGGGAGGCTTGGGCATTTCCGGCTTTCCAATGTGTTCACTGACGCCCACGAGCCCGGATGAAGACCAGGAAAAGGGTTGGTCGGGAGCGTTGGCAGGGAAAAAACACGCGACCTGGTCAAGCATTTTGAGCAGCTCCGCCGCTTGCTGCACATTGAGCTGTAAAAAAGAGGTCAGTTTGCCCCCACACCACTGCGATAAAGCAAAGAGGGCAGTCCTTTCAGCATTGGGCAAGTTGCCTAGGCTATCGAAGTCGCATTTTTCAGGGGGGATTCGAGCCCCAGAACCATCCTCGAGTTCAACTTTAGCAGGAATTGCATTTCGTTGGATCGAGCCAGCGAGGGTAGGGGGAAGCAAGATGCGAAGCTTCACGCAGGAGCTAGGAAACCAAGGAGTGCCTGGCAATCGCTTCAGCTACCCCTTTACCTGCCGCCCCTCCGCCCATTGCGAAGTCAGGCTTACCCCCTCCTTTTCCTCCAATTTGGAGGGAAAGTTCGCGAATAATTTCACCTGCCTTAAAGCCGCGGTCCATCGCATCGCTTGAGCAAATACAAACCAAAGAACACTTATCATCCTTCTCAGAGGCAAGGAGAACTACAGAGGGTTCAGTCCTTTTGTTCACTTGGCTTGCAAGACCGCGAAGTTCATTGGCGGAAACTCCATGCACAGATTGGGCAATGATCCTCACCCCTTGTTTTTCAATCGCGGATTGAATTAACTGATCGGCAAGTCCAGCCTGGTCTTTTTGCTCGATAGACCGGAGCTTTTTTTCCAATTGCTTGGAAGTGGTTTGAATTTGTTGAATTCGTGACTCCAACTCATCGGGTTTGCAGGAGAACTCTCGGACTAACTGGTTGAAGCGGTTTACCCGATTGCTCGCCCATTCATAGGCAGAAAAGCCTGCGACTGCCTCCAAGCGGCGGGTGCCGGATGAGATTGCAGATTCGGATACAACTCGAATCGATCCAATTTCTCCCCCTGAGCGCACATGGGTCCCCCCGCACAATTCCTGACTCCATCCACCGAGGTCAACCACCCGCACTACATCGCCATATTTTTCACCAAAAAAAGCAATCACACCATCCGGTTTTTCGGCAAATGGGACTTCATAAGAAAGCAATTCTTCATTAAGCAGCAGTTTTTCATTCGAGATTTTCTCTATGGTTTTTAACTGATCCTCGGACAGTGCCTCAAAATGGGAAAAATCAAACCTTAAGCGGTCGGGTTGAACCAAAGAGCCTGCCTGTCGTACATGATCTCCCAAAACCTCCCTCAGTGCCCAGTGCAAGACATGGGTGGCAGTGTGGTGCTGCTGAATGGTTCGTCTTCTTGAGAGGTTTACATCAAACTGGACTGATTTACCTACCCAATCTAAATCCTTGTCCCTCTTTTCTAGTTGGTGAAGGAACCTACCACTGGAATCTTTTACCACATTTTCAATCTCCAATACTGAACCTTCGATGCTTACCTTGCCGGTGTCGCCAACTTGTCCGCCCATTTCCGCATAAAATGGAGTTTGATCAGCCACAAGAAAGATATTCTCCCCGGATTGGACCAAGTCGGTGCAAGTGGCTGTAAAATTATTTAGGTTGGAGGTTTCGTATCCGCAAAATGTTGTGGCTTCGGTGTTTGCACTAGTTTTATTGACCAATATTTCGACCGATTTATGGGCTTCGCGGGCTCGATTTTTTTGGGCATCCATCTGGGATTTGAATTCCTCATGATTGACCGTCAATCCCGATTCGCGTGCCATCAAATCAGTCAGGTCGAGGGGGAACCCAAAGGTATCGTATAATTTAAAAGCAAAGTCACCAGATACCACATCCCCTGGCGTCAGTTCTTTGGTTTCCCGGTTAAACAATTCAATCCCACGGTCCAAAGTTTTATTAAAAGATTCCTCTTCCGATTTCAGGGTCTTCTCAATTAATTCTGACCTTGCAATGAGTTCAGGGAACACATCACCCATTTGTTCAATCAAAACTGGAGCAAGCTTGGAAAAGAAGGGTTGGGTAAAACCTAAAGTTCTTCCGTACTTTATCGCTCTGCGCAGGATGCGACGGAGCACATAGTTTCGATCGTTGTTACCAGGGAGGATGCCATCTGCAATCGAGAAACTGAGGGCACGCAGGTGGTCGGCAATTACACGAAAAGCAATGTCTATTTGCTCCTGAGCATTCTTGGGTTTGCCCGCTTCTGGCAGGGTCGATTTGTATACCTTACCGGAGAGATCTTGAAGCTTTTCGAAGATTGGAGAAAAAAGATCGGTATCGTAGTTTGAGGCTGGCTTGGAAAAGTCGGTGAAATTTTGGGTGGACTGCATCACCGCAGCAACCCGCTCAAATCCCATGCCCGTATCTACATGCTTCGATTCAAGGGGAGAAAAGGTACCCTTTTTGTCCGCGTTAAACTGAATGAAAACTAAATTCCATATTTCTATACAAAGATGTGAGTCTTGATTGACCAGCTGGCCACGGCTATCTCCTTTTGCGGTCAGGTCCAAGTGCAGTTCTGAGCATGGGCCACAGGGACCCGTTTCTCCCATCATCCAAAAATTATCTTTTTTGCCACCGGTAACCACATGCACTTTGGGGTCGAGACCCGCAGAAAGAAAAATATTTTCCCACAGCTTGTGAGCCTCTTCATCAAAATCAGCAGGATCTCCTTCTTCCGGCTTGTATACTGTCGCATACAAACGATTGGCAGGGAATTTCCATCGGTCCACCAACAATTCCCATGCCCAGGCGATTGCATCTTTTTTGAAGTAGTCACCAAAAGACCAGTTTCCTAACATCTCAAAAAATGTATGATGATAAGTATCCAGCCCCACATCCTCCAGGTCGTTGTGTTTTCCCCCTGCTCGGATGCATTTTTGCGTATCAGTAGCTTTGGGGAAAGGCGCTTTTTGGTCCCCTAAAAAATAGGGGACAAATTGATTCATTCCAGCGTTGGTAAAGAGTAAATTTGGCGATTGGGGAAGCAAAGAAGCAGAGGATACGACATGATGATTCTTCTCGGCAAAGAAGTCTAAAAAAGAGCGCCTAATTTCTCGTGCTTTCATCAAGGCAATAACTTATACAATTTTGGAAATAATCGCAGCACCCATTTCCGTCGTGGAAACGGAGGGCCCACCCATGGCAATATCCCCGGTCCGTAAACCAGACTGAATCGTCTCTTTCACCGCATTTTCGATAGAGAGTGCCGCTTCCTCCTGCCCAAAGCTGTACCGCAACATGAGTGCCGAACTCAGGATTTGGGCACAAGGGTTGGCCAAGCCTTTGCCGGCAATATCAGGCGCCGTTCCACCGGCTGGCTCGTACAACCCATAAGAATATCCCTGAGTGTTTGTTCCAGTGCCTAGACTCGCGGAGGCCAGCATGCCCAGTGACCCGCAAATGACCGCTAATTCATCCGACAAAATATCACCAAACATGTTTTCAGTAAGCAAAACATCGAATTGATTTGGATCGCGCACCAGTTGCATAGCCGCATTGTCCACATACATGTGGGTCAATCCGATCGATGGATCGAGTTTCTCGATGTATTCAGAGACTGTCTGACGCCAAAGAACTGAGGTTTCCAAAACATTTGCTTTATCGACTGAGCAGATTCGCTTTTCACGAAGTGCCGCTGCCTTTACCGCAACTTCTGCAATCCTTTCGATTTCACTGGTCCGGTAGACCATAGTGTCAATGGCCTCTTTTTGCCCATCTTCGAGGGTCCGGGTATCCTTGGGTTGTCCAAAATAGATGCCCCCGGTGAGTTCGCGGACGCACAGCACATCAATCCCTGCACCGGCAACATCTTTGCGGAGGGGAGAAAGATCCGCGAGTTCAGGAAAAAGGTTGCCGGGCCTAAGGTTTGCAAAAAGTTCAAATTCCTTGCGGAGTGGGAGCAGCGCAGCCCTTTCCGGTTGTTCTTTCGGAGGCAAGTTTTCCCACTTCGGACCCCCGACAGATCCAAAAAGAATGGCGTCCATCGATCGGCATGCATCAAGGGTGGAATCAGGAAGTGCTTTCCCGTGGTTATCAATTCCAATCCCACCCACATCGTGCTGGGATGTGACACACTCAAACCCAAAGATCTTACCCGCTTGGGTTAGAGCTTCCAAGGCTACAGACATTACTTCGGGCCCGATTCCATCTCCGGGTAGATTGGCAAAACGAATAGTTTTCATCAAAAAAGGGTACATTACTAATCGATCTGAAGTTTTCTGCAAAGAGGAAAAAAAAGTGATTTCAAGCCATCTATGTATTCGTTGACAAATTTTGTCTTACTGGTACTTTAAATTCTTTAATTACAGTCTAGTCCACAAGGGACGGGCATCTTGCTCGTCTTTTTTTTTACATCAATTAACCATTAAAATATCCAACCTATGAGCAGCGAAATACTCGCAGTCCTAGAATACATGGAAAAAGAGAAGGGGATCAGCCGCCCTGACATGATCGCTACGATCGAAAATGCTGTAAAGGCAGCCGCAGAACGTGGAGGGGCCAACTCTGAGCCCAGTGAGGTCAGGGTGGAGATTAATCCCAAAAATGGTTCCCTTCAGGCGTGGACCCTTCTTACAGTTGTGGAATCTGTTTCAGACACTGCCAAGGAAATTCATATCGATAAGGCCAGACTCTATGCCGATAATCCCCAAATTGGTGATACTGTAGAAAGAGAGATGGATCCCGCGTACCTTGGAAGAATAGCGGCAAAAACTGCGGAGCAGGCAATCAAGCAAAGACTGCGTCAATTTGAAAAAGAGCATATTTACGACGAATTTCGGGATCAAGTGGGTAACTTGGTAACCGGTACAGTTCGCCGCAAAGAGCGTGGCGATCTTATCGTCGAAGTTGGTAAAGCGGAGGCTTTGCTCCCCTGGCGTGAGCAAGCACCTGGTGAAGACTGGGTTCCTGGAGAGCGGATTCGTTGCTTACTGGTAAAGCTTGAACAGCAAGGTCGTGGACCAGAACTGGTATTGAGCCGTTCGAGCCTTAATTTCGTCCGCAAACTCTTTGACATGGAAGTTTCTGAAATAGCAGACGGCACGGTTTCTCTTGCCGCAATGGCTCGTGAGCCTGGATACCGCACCAAAGTATGCGTGAAAAGCACAGACCCTAAGGTAGACCCTGTAGGTGCCTGTGTGGGTGCCCGTGGTGGTCGTGTCAAAAGCATAGTCCGGGAAATGAACGGAGAGAAAGTGGACATCGTTCGTTGGTTTGAAGATCCGGTTGAACAACTGGTTGAAGCCCTCAAGCCCGCCGTTCCTCAGAATGTTACCTTAGACAGGGACAAACGCAGAATGTACTTTGAAGTTAAGGAAGATGATCTTTCCGTCGCAATCGGTCGCAAAGGAATCAATGCCCGCTTAACTTCGAGGTTGCTTGGTTGGAAGCTTGATATTGGTAAGGTTGAGGTCAAGGAAGTCGGTTTTGACGAACGAAAAGCCAAAGCAGCTGAAGGGCTTACCTCTGTGGGAATTGAATTTGAAGTTGCGGATCGGTTGGTAGCTTTTGGTTTGGTCAGCCCTGAAGCATTTGAGGGGGTAACTCACACGGATTTGGTGGGCTTAGGTTTCGATGATGCAACCGCCCAGAATATTTTAACCAAAGTCTCCGCTGAATCTAATTCTGCCGAGACTGCATCCTAATTACAGACGTTTCTAAAAAATCCCTTTTTAAAATTTATGAGTGTACGAATTCACGCGATCGCCAAAGAGACCCAAAAAACGAGTAAGGAGGTCTTGGAAATCTTGGTTGAGCGTGGGTACGATGTGAAGAGTGCCTCCTCCACGATCGATAACATCACCGCTCAGTCTTTAATAGATGAGCTCAACAAATCTTCATCTGAATCTGTCGCACCCGAAACCAAAAAAGATGATCAGCCACAGGCTTCTTCCAAACCATCCGAAGTTCCTTTTGTAAAAACAAAACAGGACTTAGACAGGGAAAAAGAAGCAAAAGAAAAAGCAGAGCAGGCGGAGAAAGATGCTGCTGCAGCTGAGGAAAAGTCGACTTCTGCTCAGGAAGATCCAGTGGTTGAGGCAAAAGAAGCCACACCTACCACTGCTGGTGCAGCACCGAGCCTTCCCCCACCTCCAAATAAAACTGCCGGAGCACCGCCTCCTTTGCCGGTCAAAGCGAGCCAGCCAACCGAACCTGCACCCACTGCCGCTTCCGATGATGATTCAGTGGGCATTGTTGAAGGAAACCTCGTCATTGTTAAACCTCCTATTGTGGTTCGTGATTTTGCCGGGTTGATTGGGCTAAAACCATTTCAATTAATTTCTGAACTCATGGAGATGGGCATATTTGCCTCTATGAACCAGACGATTGAGGAAGATGTAGCCAGTAAGTTGGCCAAGTCGAGGGGGTTTGAATTAGAAATCCGCCACCGGGGAGAAAAAGCTGAACCTAAGGCTAAAAAAGAGAAGGTACAGGTGGATGAAAACGACGAAAAATTCCTCAAGCCCCGTCCGCCCATCGTTTGTATATTAGGCCATGTGGATCATGGTAAAACCACTCTTTTGGATACCATTCGAAAGGCCAATGTGGTAAGTGGTGAAGCAGGCGGTATTACCCAGCATGTGGGGGCGTACCAAATTACCCACAATGGGCAAAAGATTTCCTTTCTCGATACGCCCGGTCACGCCGCATTTTCCAAAATTAGGGAAAGAGGAGCCAACCTCACTGATGTCAGCATATTGGTTGTTGCTGCGGATGATGGTTTTATGCCTCAAACCGAAGAAGCTCTTAAATTTGCTCAAAGATCCCAGTCATCCCTTATGGTTGCGATCAATAAAACAGACACAAAAGGGGCAGACATAGACAAGGTCAAAACTCAGATGCAGGAAAGATCAATTCCTGCAGAAGATTGGGGAGGAGATGTTGTAACCGTGCCCATTTCTGCACTCAAGGGGGATAACATTGATGAGCTTTTAGATATGGTCCTGCTGCAGGCCGAGGTAATGGAATTAAAGGCCAACCCAACTGCAGTTCCTGAAGCCATTGTGATTGAGGCCCGCATGGAAGTGGGCCGTGGGCCAACCGCTACTCTTATTGTTCAAAAAGGAACCCTTAAGGTGGGAGATTCTTTCCATTGTGGGTCCGTTTATTGCAAAGTGAAGGCAATGATAGACGATCAGGGGAATCAGGTTAAATCCGCTCCACCTTCCACTCCTGTCAATGTCCTCGGTTGGTCCGAAGTTCCAGATTGTGGTGCAATTTGTAAGGTGGTTAAAAATGAGCGTGTTGCCCGTCGCGAAGCAGAGGATTTTGCAGTGATGGAAAAGAAACTTCTATCCATCCCTGAAGAACCTGCTCCTAAGAGTGAGGAAACTGAAGATTCGGACTCGGATAATACAGCTGCAGTTGATGCATTGTTTGCAGCCATAAACAAAAGCAAATCCACCAGTTACCGTGTCATCATCAAAGGAGATGTTCGCGGGTCGGTCGAGGCGTTGAAAGACTCCCTTGAACTTATTGAGAGTGATAAAGTTGCCTTGGAGATTATTCATTCTGATGTCGGTCAAATCACTAAAAATGATGTAAAAATGGCCCACACCTCCAATGCCGATATCTTAGGCTTTAATGTAAAGCTAGAGAATGGGGTTATGGGTGAGGCTAAACACCTGGGCGTGCAGGTCTTTCAAAATAGTATTATTTACCAAATTATAGATTTGGTGAAAGAGAACATGTCCGAACTGCTTGAGCCAGAAATGGTTGAGAATAAAACGGGCCGTGCTGAGGTCAGGCAGGTCTTCCGTGTGAGCAAAGGGAGAACAGTTGCGGGTTGTATGGTTATGGAAGGAACGATTACTCGCAACAAAGGAGCTCGCTTAGTGCGTGGTGGTGAAGTTATTGCTGAGGGCAAAATTGATACCCTTCGCCGGTTCAAGGATGATGTGACCGATGTGAAAGCCGGTTTTGAGTGTGGTATGAGATTAGATTCCTTTGATAAATATGAGGAAGGGGATGTCATTGAGACCTTTGAGATCGATAAAATCCGTCCCACTTTGTAACCAACCAACGAGCTTCACACCATGAGCCTTCGCTTGGCTAGAGTAAATGAGTTGGTCAAGCGTGAGATTGGCAATTATTTAAGCACACGCTACGGTGCTGAAACCGTCTGTTGGACAATCACATCAGTGGATGTAGCGGCCGACCTCAGAAATGCGACGGTTGCATATTCAGTGGTCGGAGATGAAATGAGTGCTCGTCAAGCCTTACAATTTTTCCGAAAACATGCTGGAGAAATCAGGGGAGTTGTCAGCAAGCATGTGATTTTAAAATATTCTCCTAAATTGCAGTTTGTCCGAGATATCGGGATAGAGCGGGGCAATCGGGTTATGGAAATTTTAGACAACCTTGACGATACTCCAAGCGAACCAACTTTAGATCCTTAATTTGGTTTGTGACACGGCGAGACAGTTTGTGCCATCAGGTATGTGCCATCCTGTCTCGAAAATCAATTTTCAGGATTTTTGCTCAAGAGATAAATTTCCGTAAGTCTTTGTCTTTTAAAAAGATAAATTTATTTTAGCAACAGGCACAATATGTGCAGACTATTCATTCGTGAGCAAAATATTAGGTATAGATTTAGGCACTAGTAATTCATGCATGGCCGTAATGGAAGCAGGCGAGCCCAAGGTAATTCCTAATTCCGAGGGAAATCGGACAACACCTTCTGTCGTGGCATTTTCAAAGAGCGGTGAAAGGATTGTTGGGCAGGCTGCCAAACGCCAAGCGGTTACCAACCCGCAAAATACGATCTTCTCTGCGAAGCGTCTTATTGGAAGAAAGTATGACGAGATTAAAAGTGAGGTGAGCAACCTTCCTTTTAAACTAGTGGAGGGCAAGAATGGTGCTGCTGTTATCGAATGTGAAGTTGATGGAAAGACCGAGAGCTTCATGCCAGAACAAATTTCTTCGATGGTTTTGGCTAAGTTGAAGGCCGATGCTGAAGCTTACTTGGGCGAACCTGTGACTCAGGCAGTGATCACAGTACCGGCCTATTTTAATGACGACCAGAGACGTGCAACCAAAGATGCCGGAGCCATTGCTGGCCTTGAAGTTTTACGGATCATCAATGAGCCTACTGCAGCCTCCCTTGCATATGGATTAGATAAAAAGGGAGAAGAAACCATCGCAGTTTATGACTTGGGTGGGGGAACTTTTGATATCAGTGTGCTGGAAATCGCAGACGGTGTTTTTGAAGTAAAAGCCACTAATGGAGACACTCAACTAGGGGGGGATAATTGGGATGATACAATTATCAACTGGCTGGTTGATGATTTCAAAAAGGAGCAGGGGGTCGATCTTTCTGGAGACCCCATGGCGATGCAACGATTGAAAGAAGAGGCAGAAAAGGCGAAAATGGCTTTATCTTCCTCTCAATCGACTGATATTAACCTTCCTTTCATCACTGCAGATGCTTCGGGTCCCAAGCATTTAAATGTGACTCTTTCGAGATCCAAGCTCGAACAGATCTGTGACGATTTGTATGAGCGGACCAAAAATCCTTTTAAATCTTGTTTGGAGGATTCGGGCCTGAGTATTGGTGAGGTGGGTAACCTTGTGCTCGTTGGCGGAATGACCCGTAGCCCACGTGTTGTTGAAATTGCCAAGGAACTTGGTGGCAAAGATCCTCACCAAGGAGTCAACCCTGATGAGGTTGTTGCCATCGGTGCAGCGATTCAGGGTGCGGTACTTCAGGGAGATGTGAATGATGTCCTGCTGTTGGATGTGACTCCTTTGACCTTGGGGATTGAAACTGCTGGCGGTGTTTCTACGGCAATGATCGAGAGGAACACGACCATTCCAACGAAAAAGTCCCAGGTCTTTTCGACTGCAGCAGATAACCAACCGGCTGTCGATATTGTGGTATTGCAAGGAGAGCGTGCCATGTCACAGGACAACAAAACCTTGGGCACATTCAAGCTCGATGGCATCCGCCCGGCACCCCGTGGCACCCCTCAAATTGAGGTCACCTTTGATATTGATGCAAATGGTATTCTCAATGTTACGGCAAAAGACAAAGACACAGGTAAAGATCAAAAGATAACCATTTCTGGTTCATCAAGCATGGATGAGCAGGAGGTTGAAAGGCTCAAAAAAGAGGCAGAGAAGTTTGCCGAGCAGGACAAGGAGAAGAAAGATTCTGTGCAGGTGCGCAATGAGTTGGACTCTTTGGTTTACCAGTGCGAGAAGCAACTTTCCGACCTTGGGGATAAGGCACCCGATGATCTCAAGTCCAAGATCGGTGACATGGTAGGAGATGCCAAAAAGGTTTTAGACGATCAAAGCGCAACACCCTCAGCGTTAAAAGAAGCCAAACAAAAATTGGAAAAAGGCTTTGAAGAGTTGGCCAAACAGGCTGCACAAGCCGGTGCGGACCCTGCGGCAGCCGCCGCAGCTTCTGCTCAAGCACAAGCTAAGAGTGGTGAAAAATCAAATGAAGAAGACATTGTCGATGCGGACTTTGAGGTAGTCGACGACGATAAGGAAGAGAAAAAAGGTTCCTAGTCATCCAACCCATCCATTTTGGAAGACGGTGGTTTGCACCCTCTTCCCATCTGTTAATCAATATATTATAACCTAAACCCAAAATTAAGGAATATGAGTAAACCAAAAATAACTCCACTGGGAGATCGCGTCCTCGTCAAGCAAGTCGATGAAGACGAGCAAGTAAAGGGCGGGATTATTATCCCTGATTCAGCCAAGGAAAAGCCTCAAGAAGCCGAAGTTGTTGCCCTGGGAACAGGGAAAAAAGACGACGCCGGTAATGATGTTCCCTTTCAAGTAAAGAAGGGTGACAAAGTCTTGATCAGCAAATATGGCGGAACCGATGTAAAAGTCGATGATGTCGAGTACAAGATTCTTCGTGAAGAAGACATTCTTGGAATCGTAGGTTGAATCTTTCACAAAACGTTAACTTCCAAAATTAAGAAGTAAAAATGGCTAAACAAATTCTATTCGACGAAGCCGCCCGCAAGAAAGTACTTAAGGGCGTGTCGACACTTGCTGAAGCAGTCAGCGTAACGCTTGGACCGAAGGGTCGTAATGTATTAATCGACAAAAAATTCGGTTCTCCTACAGTAACGAAGGACGGGGTAACCGTTGCCAAAGAAATTGAGCTTGAGGATCCCTATGAAAATATGGGTGCTCAAATGGTTCGTGAGGTAGCATCCAAGACGTCTGATCTTGCTGGTGATGGTACCACAACTGCCACCGTGCTTGCTCATGCGGTATACCGCGAGGGCTTGAAAAATGTGGCAGCTGGCGCTAATCCAGTCTACCTGAAACGAGGAATCGACAAAGCGGTGGAAGCCGGTGTCGCCAAATTACTTCGTGACAGCAAAAAGGTATCGGACCGTGAAGAAGTCCGTCAGGTTGCCACCGTTTCTGCAAACTGGGACAATGAAATCGGTGAAATCATTGCCGATGCAATGGACAAGGTTGGAAAAGACGGAACCATTACTGTAGAAGAAGCAAAAAGCATTGAAACCACCTTGGATGTGGTTGAGGGTATGCAATTTGATAAAGGCTACCTTAGCCCTTATTTCTGCACCAACAATGAGACTATGGAAACAGCTTTGGAAGATTGCTACATTCTCATTCACGAAAAGAAAATCAGTGCCCTGAATGACCTCCTTCCTCTTCTTCAAATCGTTTCCAAGCAAGGTAAGCCACTGCTTATCATCGCTGAGGATATTGAAGGCGAAGCATTGGCTGCTCTCGTAGTTAATAAACTTCGTGGCACCCTCAACGCCTGTGCAGTGAAAGCTCCTGGTTTTGGGGACCGTCGTAAGGAAATGCTCCGTGATATTGCTATCCTTACAGGTGGCCGTTGCCTTACCGAAGATCTCGGAATCAAGTTAGAAAATGTTCAACTTGCAGATCTCGGACAAGCCAAGCGCGTATCTGTAGACAAGGAAAACACTGTTATTGTAGAAGGAGCTGGTAAAGCTTCTGACATCCAAGGTCGTGTGAAACAAATTCGTCGTCAAATCGAAGAAACCACTTCCGATTATGACCGTGAAAAATTACAAGAGCGTCTTGCCAAATTGGCAGGTGGTGTGGCAGTGATCAATGTTGGTGCTGCAACCGAACCTGAAATGAAGGAAAAGAAAGCTCGCGTTGAAGATGCTTTGCATGCAACCCGTGCCGCTGTTGAAGAGGGAATCCTTCCTGGTGGGGGAGTTGCTCTTCTTCGTGCCGCGAAAGCGATTGAAAAAGCAGCAGAAGAACTCGAAGGTGATGAACAAATCGGTGCAGGCATTGTTCGTCGTGCGATCGAAGCTCCCCTTCGTAAGCTTTGCGACAATGCTGGTGTTGAAGGTTCATTGGTTGTACAACAAGTGCTCAAATCCAAATCCACCATGGGATACAATGTCGCAACTGACACCCATGAGGACTTGATCAAAGCAGGTGTTGTTGATCCGACCAAAGTGACCCGTACTGCCTTGCAAAATGCTGGTTCAGTATCTGGTCTCTTATTGACCACGGATTGCATGATTACTGACATCCCTGAGAAGGAGGCACCTGCCCCTGCAGGACATGGTCATGATCATGGCATGATGTAAGAAAATTTTCTTACTTCATTTTTGAAAAGGCGTTCCTTTCGAGGGACGCCTTTTCTTTTTCTAAAACACCCTTAAGGAGAATTATAGAATTGGTCCTGGTGAGGAACGGATTACACCGAGGACGAGGATTCGACTAAATCTTTGGAATAGCGGTCAGATTGTTCATCCGCATGGTAGGAGGAACGAACCAATGGGCCAGATTCTACTACTTCGATGCCCAGTTCATGAGCCTCAGTTTTCCATGAGTCAAACTCTTCAGGAGTCACCCAGCGGTCGATTGGGGAATATTCGGCACTGGGTTGGAGGTATTGACCAAGCGTCAAAATGTTTAAACCAATATGAGCAAGGTCTTGGATTGCTTTTCGGATCTCGTCCTCTTTTTCACCAAGTCCCAACATAATTCCAGATTTAATCGGGAACCCTCGGCTTTTCGAGTGCGATAACACATCGAGGCTTCTTTGGTAGTGAGCTGTTTTCCGAATGGGTCGCTGGAGGCGCTCAACTGTTTCCAGGTTATGGTTGAAAATATCAGGTTTTGCATCCAGCACCAAATCGAGAGACTCAAAATTTCCTTTAAAGTCAGGCACAAGTACTTCTATCGCAGTATTTGGGTTGCGGTGGCGGACTGCTCGAATGGTAGCTGCCCAGACCTTTGCACCCCCATCCGGAAGGTCGTCTCGTGCCACAGATGTGAGCACACAATGCTTGAGCCCCATCTTGGCGACAGCGTCTGCAACTCTTGGAGGCTCTGCTAAATCCAGTTCGGTAGGCTTTCCCGTTTGGATTGCACAAAAAGTACAAGCACGGGTGCAGATATTACCAAGAATCATCAGGGTGGCAGTTCCACGAGACCAGCATTCACCCATATTTGGACATTGGGCACTTTGGCAAACCGTGTGCAACTGGTTGTCGTCAACCAGGTTCCTAACCCTCCCATATTCAGGGCCGGAGGGCAGTTTTGCCCGTAACCAATTTGGTTTTCCAGATTTAGAGAACGAGTTACTCATTAAAATCTTTGAGTTCTGGGTGATTCCCTACAGTTTGTATATACTTTTGCGAGCCCTTTTCTTTTTGCAAAACTGAAAACCCATGCTTTTGGAGATGATCTGCCGAAAGGGTTTTTTGATCCCGTTTCTCAGAATGGTTCAGGGTTAAGCTTTGGGACTGTGGGACCCTCTTGATAGGTTCACCTGTAACCGGGTGTTTTTTGAGAGGTGCTTCCGTTATGGATTGTTCGACCTCAATGTATTCTGGACGCTTACTCTTGTTCAAAATAAGGTATTTGAAAGTAGGCATCAAAAAAAAGGTTTCGAAAGCTATGCGGTTTTCTTTTTCTTTGGAGGGAATTCAAAACCAATCGATCCATTATCTTTAAGAAGCAAGTTCGCATCGAATCTTCTTTTGGTTCTCCTGGATACAAATCCCTTGATAAGACCAGTTTTCTTTTCGGTAACTAACTTTTTAAATTCATCCAATGGAATTTCTTTGTCCAAAAGCTTTCGGGTAATACGAAAAGTACAGTTACCATCATCCGATATCCGTTTATTTTTGGAACAGAGAAAGGAGATGTCTGTTTGGTGTATCGATCCGTCGCAAATAGGACAATCACTAACCACGGGAGCGGTTTTGATCATGTCTTTCTCGATGGATTCTTGTTGTTCATCTTTTGAATTATCAAAAAGGAAGCTGATTTTGTAGTCATCTTCCATTTTAAGCATCGCAGAAAAACGCTTTCCTGTTTTTGAGATGAAGTCATCTAGTGGGCCTACCCGTTTGTTTTTCAGCAAAATAGCAACTTCGTCCACGGTTAGGCGCCGCCCGGCTATGTTTTTGGAAATTCTAAAATCTCCCGATGTGTCTTGGTAAGCGTTAAGCCCCTCAAAAAGAGGCTGGTTATCTAAGGGGGACCGTAGTTCAGTTTCCTTAAGAGAAGCCGTGGTTTCATCAAAACCTGTTGTTTTGGCAACAAAATCTCGAGTGAGGGAGGATATCTCTTCCATGAAGGCGGAACGGGACATTTGTCCTTCCTCGATTTTGCGCAGTTTTTGCTCCCATTCCCCGGTCATGGCAGGGCTGGTTAACACTTCCACACCAGCTGCATGTAGGAATTGAAAGAGGTCTTCAGCCTTTAAGGAAGGAAACATTTCGGTTCCTTCCCTTCGCAGGTATTTTTCTTTGATAAGATGCTCAATAGTTGAGGCCCGGGTCGCCGGTGTGCCTAACCCTTTTTCTTTTAGAGCTTCGGCAAGCTCTTCATCGTCGACCAGTTTCCCTGCACCTTCCATCGCGGACAGGAGGGTGGCCTCAGTGTAGCGGGGGGGTGGCTTGGTTTCATCTTTGATCAGTTCAGAATCCAAATATTTTGATTCCTGTTCGGAACCAAGGGCAGGAAGGTTATCTTCGCCATTTTGATCCTTTCCGTAAATTGAGAGCCAGGAAGCTTTTACGAGTACTTTGCCTTCAGTTTTGAAGGAATGGCCAGCCACCTCGGTCATTCGCGTGGTTATGTCCCATTCGGCAGGAGGATAAAAGACAGCAAGAAACCTTTTGAGGATGAGGTTGTAGATTTTCCACTCATTTGCATCCAATTTAGCGGGGCTCGTGGTGGTTGGAATGATGGCAAAGTGGTCGCTGATCTGCTTGTTGTTGAATACCCGTTTGTCGTTGGGGTTAATCCAGTTTTCGTTGAGAATGGTTTGGGCAAAAGGTTGCAGGTCCCCACTCACTCTGTGAAGCAGGTCATTGCAGGTCGATACATAATCCTCAGGCAGAGCTTTGGAGTCAGTCCTGGGGTAGGTAATGACCTTGTGCTTTTCATACAGTGCCTGGGCCAGCTGGAGGGTGCGGCTAGCCGGTAGGTGGTGCAGGCGGTTGGCTTCCCGTTGAAGGGTGGTTAAATCGTACAGCCTGGGGGAGCTTTGTTTTGATCTTTTCTTGGATTCTGAAACGGGGCAGAAACTGGCTTGCTGAACCTCAGCAAAAATAGATTGAGCAGTGCTCTCCTCCCAAATGCGATCAATTCTGTCCCGGTCATTCTGGTCGTCTTTTTTAAAATCTTGTTTCTGAAATATCCCTTGGTATACCCCGTTAGTGATTTCAAAATTTGCCCGAATAGAGTAATAGGTTCTGGGCTGAAATTTTTGAATTTCATGTTCTCTTTCAATAACCAAGGATAAGGTAGGCGTTTGGACCCTGCCAACAGTGGACACCTGCCGACTGCTTGCTTTGTTTCTCTTGATTGTTACTGCCCGTGTACCGTTGATACCAATGAGCCAGTCCGATTCAGATCTGCATCTGGCTGCATCTAGCAGGGGTTGCATTTGGGTCGAATCGCGGAGGTTTGTGAAAGCTTCGCGAATCGATTTATCAGTCATCGATAGAAGCCAAAGCCTCTTAATCGAAAGTTTTGAGCCGGATAATTCGTGAATGTAATTAAAAATGAGCTCACCTTCTCTACCCGCGTCACATGCGTTGATCACATATTCAACGTCCTTTCGTTTGAGCTGTTTTTTTAAGCTTTGAAACTTCTTTTTAGCAGTGGATACTGGCTTGAGTTCAAACTTGGGAGGAATAATGGGCAGGTTTGCAATTTTCCAGGCTTTCAGCTTTTTATCAAAATCATCGGGCATGTAAAGTTCGACCAAATGTCCGATTGCACTATCAATGATCCACTCATCATTCTCAAAATAATCATCTTTTTTGGGTACTTTGCCAAGGGCTTTGGCCAGATCTCTCGCAACGCTAGGCTTTTCAGCGATAATAAGTTTTTTCATCGACTTGTTGGATGTGGGTAAATTTGGAAGAAATCTGAGGGTGAAATGTTTGTTCTAAAGGAATCGGGGAAGTACCTCATCCATAGATTTTAAGAGGTGAGCCATTGATTCTTCAGTTTCATTTCCCATATTGGAAATGCGGAATGTTTTACCCTTAATTTTTCCGTACCCACCGTCTATGGCTAACTTTTTCTCGTTTTTGAGTGCTTTGACGAAACCAGCCACATCCATATCGAGGTTGTTGCGTACACATGTAAGGGATTTGGAAGCAAATTTTTTCTCTGGAAGTAGGACAAACCCTTTTTCCTCAACCCAATTGTGAACCATGGCATTGAGTTTGGCATGGCGGTTATGCCTTGCCTCCACACCTTCCTCAAAAATGGTATCGAGGGTGTATTTTAAGCCGTGAATTTGTGGAATTGCTGGAGTGCTTGGAGTCATTCCTTTCTCATGATTTTTGAGGAATTCCAAAAAATCAAAGTAGTAGCCACGCCCGTCAATTTTCTCAGCCCGGGCAAAGGCTCTTTCTGATACCGTAAGCAAGGCAAGCCCAGGGGGGAGGGCGAGAGCCTTTTGGGAACCAGTCAGGATCACATCAATTCCCCAGAGGTCTTTGGGTATGGGAACCACGGAAAAAGAACTTACCGTATCAATCACTGAGATTACCTCTGGGTATTTAGATAAAACCTTCATGATTTCTTCAAGAGGGTTCATCATTCCGCAGGAGGTTTCATTATGCACCAAGGTGATTAAGTCGTACTCACCGGTGGAAAGTTTTTCATCCAAGATTTGAGGATCGATGTGCTGTCCCCATTCCGCTTCCAATCCATCCGCTTCCTTGCCACACCTTTTGGCAACATCGAGCCATTTGTCAGAAAATGCACCACACATGCAGCAAAGGGTTTTTTTCTGACAAAGGTTTCGGACTGCGCCTTCCATAACTCCCCAAGCACTGGAAGTGGACAAAAAGACCGGGTCTTGGGTTTGAAAAAGTTGCTGAAGCTGAGGCTGACAAGACTGGTACAACTCAACAAAGTCAGGACTTCTATGACCCATAACTCGGGTGGACATGGCTTCATACGCCTCGGCAGATACATCAACCGGACCAGGAATGTGTAATTTATAATCAATCATTAGGATGGGGTGCAGGGGAGGAAATTATTTCATGAGTAAGGTTCTTTTTACCTACCAGCACAAGTTTGGGTTCCCAAACCGCAGCTTCGTCTGGGTTGAGGGATACAAAAGTTATAATTACGAGCAAGTCTCCCACTTTTCCCTTGTGGGCTGCAGCACCATTAAGAGCAATTTCTCCGGATCCGCGAGGAGCTGGAATGCAATAAGTCTCAAACCTCTCTCCGTTAGTTATGTTGCCTACCAAAATTTTTTCATGGTGTAAAAAACCAGAGGCATCCAAGAGGTCTTGGTCTATGGATAGACTCCCAGAGTAATCGGGATGAACGCCGGTCACTTGAGCTCGGTGCAGCTTTGATTTTAATAGAGTTACCTGCATGTTTTTACGACTAACTAAAAGGAAGCTATGAAATACCATAGCTAAAAAAAGTCAATGGATCAAAGGAGTGGCACGGGGAATCATGTTGAAAGTGTGATGAATTTTCATAACTTTTGGGCGATATGACGCAAACAAGCGGACTAATTTGGGTAAAGCAAAGATGGGGTGATTTCGAAAGCTTCGTCGAGGGTGTGTTGTATGATCGGGATCTTTCCATTTCTGCAAGGATATTTGGATTATTCCTCAATCCATTTTCTTACATTTTCTACGGCATTGTTTGTTCTCGGCTGTTTCTCTACTCTAAAGGACTGATTTTTCGTTCCACCCGCCTCGATGCCATGGTTATTGTTGTGGGAAACCTCACCATGGGAGGAACCGGTAAAACCCCCGTTGTCGAGCGTTTAGCTAGGGAATTACTCGCAAAAGGCAGAAAGGTGGCAGTTCTTAGCCGGGGTTACAAAAGCAAGCAGGAAGGGACAGCGGAAAAACAGCCGACCACTAAGGTAGTGAGCAATGGGGTTGAGGTGTTATTGGATTCGGAAGAGGCGGGGGATGAGCCGTTCATGCTTGCCCACAATTTACCTGGCGTTTTGGTGCTCACAGATAAGGATCGAGTACGGGCAGGTAGGTATGCCATTGAAGAATACGGTGTAGATGTCTTAATCTTGGATGATGGTTTTCAATTCCTGCCAATGCGGGCAGATATGAACCTCCTTCTCGTGGATCAGCTCAATCCATTTGGTAATCATAAGTTGTTACCTAGGGGGATTTTAAGGGAGCCTGTGCGCCATTTGTCCCGTGCTTCTTATGTGCTAATCACCAAATCTGAAATTGAGCCACAGCTTGAACTGCTTGAAACAATACGAAAACATAATAAAAACGCCGAGATCATCCGTTGTGCTCACAAACCGAAAGTGTTCCGTCAGATCAATGGGAAGAGCGAAGAAAACTTAAACTTTTTATTTGAGCGTTTTGTTGGTGTCTTTTGCGGGATTGCCTCACCCCGTGGTTTTGAACAGTTGATCCACCGAATGTCAGGTGAATTAAGGTATAAAAAAAGATTTCTGGATCACCACCGCTATGAAAACGACGAGTTAGACAGACTTTTTCAACAGGCCAAGAATGCGGGGGTTGAGGTGATGATAACTACTGAAAAAGACGCGGTTCGTATTCCAGCTGATTTTAAATCGGTCATTCCTCTGTATTACCTACGAATGGAAATTGAGATCGTTGAAGGGTATGATGACTTTGAGGAAGCAGTCAGTTCAATTTGTGAATTACGACCGAACGGTAAAAGCAAAGAGAGTAAGAAAAACTAACTTCCATAAGCCCGGACTGTATCTACCAAAGCATCCATACATTCAATTTTGGCACCAGGCCGTATGCCATGACCAAGATTAAAAATATGAGCTGGGTCATTTTGCATCGAATCTAATATTTTCCTGGTCTCATGAGCAACCGTGGTTGGGGTTGTTTCCATGAATTCGGGTGCCAGGTTGCCCTGAAGGGCGAGGGGAGCGGGTAAAATATTGCGCACCTGTGAAAGTTCAGTGCTGTGGTGAACGCCCAATGCACTGGCACCAGTTTTTTTTATTTCGCAAAGTCTCTCCGCTGATGCATTTGCATAGACTATGATCGAAAGCTCCTGGGGAATGTTTTCCACCACATGTTCTATCCACCGCAGGGAAAAGTCCCACAAATGATCCGAGGGACAAAGATTGTGCCAGCTATCAAAAATTTGCAGTGCATCTACACCACAACGAGCCTGCATTTTCAAATATTCGATTAGGGCGAGGGAAATTTTTTCCAGTAATTTCTGAAAAGATACAGGTTCTTTGGCAGCCCACGCCATAGCTTTCGGGAAGCCTTCGGCAGATCCGCCCTCCAGCATATAGCAAGCGAGAGTCCAAGGAGATCCACAAAATCCCAACAACGCATGTCGATCGCCCAATTCAGTCCTTAAAAGCTGTAAGGTTTCTGAAACATAAGAAAGTTTTTCCCCGATATTTTCGACAGAGAGTTGCTCAATGTCTTTGGCACAGGAAATTTTTGTGGTCATTTCAATCCCACCACCGTTCCTGAAATCGTACCCTTGGCCCATCGCTTCTGGGATCACGAGGATATCGCTGAAAACAATTGCCGCATCCAATTTAAACCGCCGAAGGGGTTGCAGGGTCACCTCAGTGGCAAGCTCCGGACTCTTGACCATTTGCAGAAACGAGTATTTTTCTTTCAACGCCCGATATTCTGGCAAATACCTGCCCGCCTGTCTCATCACCCACAGGGGAGGGCGCCCGCTTTGGTTATTTCCGGCTAATGTTTTAGTAAATAAATCCCGACCGCTCATAACGATTCACCCAGCCAATCCCGAGGACGCAAATAAGAATGGTAAAGTTCTTCTTCCGGAGAATCTTTTTCAGGAACCCATCCATAAGTCCAAGATACCTCAGGGGGCATAGACATAAGGATGGACTCGGTTCTGCCCTTTGACTGAAGGCCAAAGAGAGTACCGCGGTCGTACACTAAATTAAATTCTGCATATCTTCCCCTGCGATACTTCTGAAAGCTCCTTTGTTTCTGTCCAAAAGCAGTGGTCTTTCTTTTTTCGAAAATCTCAAAGTAAGTCTTCGAAAAGCAGTCTCCGACTGCCAGTACAAAGTCCAAAGTCTGATTGAAATTATCCAGCTTTAAGTCATCAAAAAAGAGACCACCAACCCCCCTGGTCTCGTTTCTGTGTGGAAGATAGAAGTATTCGTCACACCATTTTTTAAACCGGGGATAAAGTTCAAGGCCGAAGGGGGCACAAACATCTTTCGCCGCCTGATGCCAGAGGAGGACATCCTCGTGAAAGGGATAGTAAGGGGTTAAATCAAACCCTCCACCAAACCACCATTCGGATGGGGCTTCCTCTGACCCAGCCTCAAAATAACGGATATTGGCATGGCTAGTTGGTATGTAGGGGTTGTAAGGATGAAACACCACGGAAACCCCCATTGCCCGAAAGGGCAGGCCGCTTAGTTCAGGCCGGTTTTGAGTGGCAGATGGGGGAAGTTCATGACCCCGCACATCCGAAAAATTAACCCCACCTTTTTCCATCGCATCTCCCTGGGCAAATGCTCGGGTAATGCCACCTCCACCTTCTTCTCTGTCCCAATCTTCCTCAATTTGTTTACAAATGGGGTCAACTTCAAGAAGCGTGTCACAGATGCTTTGCTGCAATTTGAGGAAAGCATTGCGAGCAAGATCAGAATCCAAATGGTTCGGCATGGATGATTACTCCCAACGGGATCTGTCGCAAGATGGGTAGAAGTAAGGATGAAACAATAGAATCAATCTTCGTCTTCCTCGACCTCGCGGTTGAAAGATTCTTTGGCTTCATCCAGGTTTTCACAAATGGACCACTCCTCACAACCATCCAAATTGTTCCACATTTCTGAATCTTCACCAGTTGCTATAATTGCTCCCCTCATCGGTAGCTTCATATCTTCAATTTTTTCGGAAAACTCTCCGACAATCTCAATCGCTTCCTCTTCAACCTCCTCGAGGGAAGAAACATCAATAATGAGTTTGAGAATACCTTCGTTTATGGTGTTCCGGATTCTTTGGTCCATATTCTCCTTGATGTCATTAATCACAAATGGAGACAGCTCCGTGGGCAGTTCAAAGAGTAAGTAATCATCGACGAACTTGAAATAGCGGGCAGAGGAATCAAGGTTCATCACTTTGTACATGACCGCATCGGTTTTGTTTTGATCAAACGGTTTGGTGATGCAGTCTGCGAAACCAGCATCCAGTGCTTTCTTTTGTGCTGCTTGGTCTCCCATTACAATCATTCCAACCACAGGGGTGTTGAGTACACGATGGTTGGTCTTGAGTTTTCTTCGCAGGTCAATGGCTGTATCCCCAGGAAGAGCCATACTGATCAAAATCGCAGAGTAATGGCTGTGCTCGCAGGCATCCAGAGCACATTGATCATCCTTGGCTCCTTCGACTTGCCAATCACTCTTGGCAAACATCTCGGTGAGTTGTTTGATGATGTTGGGCTTATCGTCGACCACTAAGATACGGATGGTATTATCCGTAACATCCAAAACCTTGGTGCCATCTGCCTTTTTAAAAATATTGAAATCAGAATCTCCCCGAGGAGCAATTTTGTTCATCCGATACAGGCGGCGGCCGAGGGTACGAATCAGCTTAAGGGCAACTTTGGGGTTTTTGGTTACGATATCTGCGATGCTTTCTTCCACATGGCGTACCTTTGCTGCAGTTTTGGCACGAATCGCTGCATCCCTTTTCATTCCCAGGATTTCACTAAGCTCGCCAAAGATGGCCCCTTTCATATTGATCTCGCTTAATACGCGATTGTCACGAATGACTTCCAGGGTGCCGCTTTCCAAAATACAAAACCCTGTACCGAGTTCACCTTCTGGCAGGACAACATCTCCTTCCTTATATTCTTGAAGCTTGATCATATGAGATTCTTATCTTTGGCAAAAACTCAACCTGAATCAATTCTATTATATTCAGTCCATATGATATCTTCTTATTCCTCTTCTTGGAGAAAGTGAATCGACACACAGGGGATAATTTTTAATAAGGACGCCATGGGACAAAAGGGAAAAGATTTTGACTTCGTCGTTTTGGGTGGCGGTAGTGCGGGTTATGCTGCTGCCAGAACCGCAAACGAATTGGGAAAAAAAGTTGCCGTGGTCGATGGTGGAAGGGAGTTGAGCGGACTCTGTATCCTCCGTGGGTGTATGCCTTCGAAGACATTAATCTACTCAGCAGAGGTTCTTCATCTGGCTCAAAAAGGAGATCTTTTTGGTTTTCGTGGAGAAAAACCAGTGGCGGATCTTGCTGCCATGCAAAAAAGAAAAAGAGAAGTGATCCAGGAGTTTTCTGATTTTCGAAAGGAGCAGTTGGAAGATGGTAGGTTTAGCTTGTTCCGTGCAAATGGTTCTTTCCTCGATACCAACACCATTGCTTTAGATGATGGTCAGGTTCTCAGGGCGGATAAAATTCTTATTTCAACTGGTTCAGTGGTTCATACCCCAGATCTTCCTGGTCTTCTCGATTGCCCATTCAAGACCAGCGATGATGTGCTGGATCTTGATTACCTGCCCGAGGAGTGCGTTGTGCTTGGGGGGGGAGTGGTTGCCTGCGAACTCGCTCAGTTTCTTTCCCGTGTGGGGTGCAAGGTGACCCAACTGCAACGGAGCAAACATATCCTCAAAGGATTTTCTGACGAAGCATCCACAGTGCTCGAAAAGGCCTTTCGCACGGAGGGGATAGATTTGCTTACTGGTGTCTCCCTTCAATCCTTCGAGCATTTGAAGGGGGGGGCAACACGGGTGAGCTTTGAGCATAAAGGTCAATCTCGTCACTTGGATACGCGTTTTCTGTTCAACGCCCTGGGACGGAAACCCGCCACTGCCAAGCTGGGCTTGGAAAAGATTGGAATGGAGCGTTTGCCTTCCGGGCACATCGCAACCAATGCCCATCAACAGACGACCATTCCTTCCATTTATGCAGCCGGAGATTGTGCCGGGCCCCATGAAATTGTGCATGTTGCGATCAAACAGGGAGAGACTGTGGCAAAGCATGCATTTGGTGTATCCGTCGCCCCGATGCAATATGATCATTTGCTAACAGTTGTATTTACCGATCCCCAACTTGCCAGGGTCGGATTAACAGTATCAGAAATCAGGGACCGAGGGATGGAACCCATTTCCGCATCCTACCCCTTTGATGACCATGGGAAATCTATTCTTATGGAAGCAAAGTGGGGGTATGTCGCCCTTCATGCCGATCGTGCATCAGGGCGAATTTTGGGAGCGGAGTGTGTGTCCAAGGATGCGGGTGAATTGATTCATTCTCTCTCGGTAGCGGTGGCTCTGGGTGCAACCCCCTCAGATTTGCTTAAGGCAGATTGGTACCATCCAACCTTGTCTGAAATTTGGACTTATCCACTGGAGGACTTAGCCGAGGAAATTTCTTCTCCCCCAAACGAGCCCGCTTAGAATTCCTGCACAGGCAGAAAGGAATGCGGGTTAGTTGGAGAACGGGTGTTCGCTAAGAAGTTCGGCAGGGTTATAAAATCCCTGCTTGTTCTTGGTTTGGTCGCGTACATTTTTGATCTGCCAGGGAAGGATGGGCTCCCCTTTGTTGCCAAAAGAATTCCTAATAAAGGTGAGCACGGCAGCTGCATCATAGTCGTCGAGCAATGATTCAAAAGGGGTCATCGGGACAAGCCCTGGATAACTCCTGCCTTTTACTTCGATAGGACCCATCAAACCTTTTAGGGTAAGCTTGATCAGACGGTCCGAATTGCCATTTACCCATTTGGTGCCAGCCAATGGAGGAAAGCCGGCATCAGGGAGTCCCATTCCGTTTTCTTGGTGGCAGGTTCCACAATACCCTTCCTTTTCATAAATTTCGGCTCCCTTACTAAACAGGCGGCCTTCTGCCAGTGAGAGGTATTCGGGAATATCCACTCGGTGTTTTTCTTCTTCAAATAACGCCCCAGAGTTTTGCAAGGAATCCTCTGTGAATGCCAAACTAGAAGCATAGGTTTTATCGACACCTTTTGCTTTAACTTTCGACACAATTTCCATTCCATCGACCTGAGGGAGATAGGATGCTGAAGTAAGGGCTGCGAGCCGGACTCTTCCGTGAGGATCAATGGCCGCATCAAGCAATAGGTCCTTTTCGTTTTCGATATTGGATAAGTTTTGGCGCAAAACCTGGATGGCAGCGGTACGAACCCGGTGATCCTTGGATTTGAGAAGTTCCTTTAGAAGGCTTTGGTTGAGACGGTCTGCTCCCCAGCTCACCCAGAGAGCTTCAAGCTTATAGCGGTCATCAGATTGGGAATCTGCCCACTTCTTGGCTGCATTTGCAACATGGTTGGGATGTCGGCCGCGAAGTTCCCTGCGGGTGCGGTAGCGGGTTCTTAATTCAGGAAGTTTAAGGTTTTCTAAAAGTTCAGGAATGGACGCATCAACGATTTTAGCCGGTTGGACCAAGGGGCGGGA
>Ga0181577_10000677_pt1 | contig 27675 bp, 27 predicted proteins | sample 101ome_21_FD_132468 | JGI IMG/M metagenome (GOLD analysis project Ga0181577, IMG submission 132468) | Coastal salt marsh microbial communities from the Groves Creek Marsh, Skidaway Island, Georgia - 101413BT metaG (megahit assembly) | ecosystem: Environmental > Aquatic > Marine > Intertidal...
TCTGATCGCATCGATCCGGGGCATGCCTTGCCCTATCAAAACTTCAACCTGCCGTAACTTCACGACAATCTCTTCGGGCTTGGGTCTCTTAATCGCCATTCTTAGTCCTCCGCTTTCCTAACTATAGGGCCGGACCACTTCAAAGGGGGAGGCTCATGGCTTTGCGACAGCCCAAGACGGTTGCTTCATAGGGCGCCTCTCCATATAGCGAAGGGAAAGCCGGAGGCATCTAATGACCAACCATCTTTATAAAAACGACCTGCCAGACGGCCTCGAGCTTGGGCCGATTGTCGCCATCGACTGTGAAACAATGGGATTGAACCCGCATCGTGACAGGCTCTGTTTGATCCAGATGTCCAGTGGTGACGGAAACGTACACCTCATTCAGGTTGCCAAGGGCCAAACCGAAGCACCAAACCTATGTCGTCTGCTCGAGGATCGGGCCATTCTGAAGCTGTTTCACTTTGGTCGTTTTGACATTGCGGCCATGTACAACACTTTTGGCGCGTTGGCAGAGCCGGTTTACTGTACGAAAATCGCCTCCAAACTGGTGCGTACCTTTACGGATAGGCACGGATTGAAAGCGCTTTTGCAGGAGCTTGTCGGCGTCGATATCTCGAAGTTCCAGCAAATGAGCGACTGGGGCGCAGAAGAGCTGACAACGGCGCAGCTGGATTACGCGGCCTCAGATGTGCTGTATCTACACCGCTTGAAGGACAGTTTGGACAAGATGCTTGAGCGTGAGGGCAGGACCGCGCTCGCCGCCAAATGTTTTGACTTTCTTCCAACACGAGCAAAACTCGACCTCGCTGGCTGGCCCGAAACCGATATTTTCGCACATTGAACAGACTGGCTAATGGACACCGGCTATTCACAGTTTGTCCGATGGGCGAAGGTCATTCTTCCGCTTGTGGCTCTTTCACTTTTGGCCACGCTGTTCCTCTTTGCCGAACGGACGTCAGGGCCGGAAGGATTCCCGCTCGCACGACTTGATGAACTGGTGCGTGATCCCAAACTGACCGAACCACGTTTTTCAGGTATGTTTGGTGACCGCAGTTCAATCGAAGTTTCGGCGCGCTCGGTTCGCCCTTCTGCGGAACCAGCTTGGGATATGGAGGTGGAGGGTATCTCCCTTGCCGTGACCGCCGATGAAAACAGGATGACAGTTGTCGGTGGGTTGGCTCTGATAAGTGGTCAAAGGCAAAAACTCGATGTGCGCGGGCTTTCGCGGCTCTCAGTCAACGACCAATATTCCATCGAGACATTGGGTTTGAGCTTCGACCTGCCAAAGGGGACATTGACGTCGACAGAGCGGCTCGAAGCACGGACGCCATTTGGCGCTTTGGAGGCCGGTAAAATGCACGTTTCGGTCGACACTGACAAACAAAGCTTTCGTTTGGAATTCACGGGCGGGGTAGAACTGGTTTATACACCATGAGCAGGCAGGAGAGGTGAAAGATGAAAACGACGCTATTGGCACTCGCTCTGAGCACATTGGCCGTTCCTGCATTTGCGCAATCAACGGCTGTCGATCTTGGCCCTTATGCGATTTCTCAGGATGCCCCTGTCGAAGTGAGCGCGGATGCGCTTGAAGTAAATTCTGAATCAAACAGTGCTTCGTTCATCGGAAATGTTCTGATTTTGCAGGGTGACATCAGGATTTCGGCTGGGCGTGTCTCGCTGTTTTATGACCCTGATCAAGGGGAAGTCGTCCGACTGGAAGCGGAAGAGGACGTGATCTTCGCAACGCCGAGTGAGGCGGCCGAGGCGGCGGTTGCTTTCTATAACGTCGAAGAGCGGCTAATTTCATTGGAAGGCGGCGTACTGCTCACGCAGGGGCCCGCGACACTCTCCGCCGAACGTTTGGTGATTGATCTTTCGACAGGTACGGCAAAGTTGGACGGGCGCGTCAAAACCATCTTCACCCCTGGTTCAGGCGAGTAATGTAATGTCTTTTCTAAAAGTCACGGACGGAAACGGGGGGCTACAGGTAAAAGACCTCCGCAAGAGCTACCGCAAGAGGGTAGTGATCCGCGACGTCAGCCTGTCACTCGTCAAAGGCGAGGTCGTAGCGCTGCTCGGCCCTAACGGATCTGGGAAAAGTACCTGCTTTTACGCCATCGCCGGACTGGTGATCCCGGAAGGCGGGCACGTCTATATCGACGGTCAAGAAGTTACTACTCTCCCGATGTACCGGCGGTCACGCTTGGGAATTGGCTACCTGCCGCAAGAAGTTTCGATCTTCAGAGGCATGAATGTAGAGGATAACATTCTCTCTATTCTTGAAACCACGGAGCCTGATCGCAACAAACGCCGCGACCATCTGGAAAACCTTCTGGCGGAGTTTTCAATTGAACATATCCGCCGCGCGCCGGCACTCTCTCTATCCGGCGGCGAAAGACGGCGCGCGGAAATCGCGCGGTGCCTTGCGTCGAACCCGAAATATGTCCTCCTCGACGAACCTTTCGCGGGCGTCGATCCCATCGCGGTTGGTGAAATCCGGCATTTGGTTGCTGGGCTGAAGGATAGGGGAATCGGTGTGCTGATCACCGATCACAATGTGCGCGAAACACTTTCAATCGTCGATCGGGCCTACATCTTGCATGATGGAAAGGTTCTGATGAGCGGCACCGCCGAGGAAGTGATCCAAGATGAGAACGTGCGCCGCGTCTATCTAGGCGATTCATTCCGGATCGGCTGAATCCGAAAACTCGCATTCGACTCATTGACAATACACCTTGAGTTGTCGCCAAATGAAGGTGATGACGATGATTGGCAACACATCCCCTTCATACATGCAGCACAGCTGCACGAAGGGCATTAATCAATCAAACGTTATCGTTCTCATATAGGTAGATTTCGTAATGGCTCTCTGGGCCAAATGGATATTTGCCTCTAATAACAAGGAGTAACGATGCGGTACCAAATCAGCGGAAAGCAAATCGACATCGGTGAAGCCCTGCAAACGCACGTCATGAACGAACTCAGTACAACTGTGGAAAAGTATGCAGGAAGACCCACAGAGGCCACTGTAATATTTTCCAAGTCGGGCAGCGAGTTTGTGTGCGAAACCATCGTGCATTTGTCCACTGGCCTGACTTGCCAAGCCAAAGATCACGCCCACGAGATTTACGCTTCCTTCGACAGTTGCTGTGAAAAAATGGACAAGCAATTGCGCCGAAACAAGCGGCGGCTGAAAGATCACCACCGTCATCGTTCGGAACCGGTTGAACTTTCTGACGCTGGCTCTTATATCCTCGCCGCAACTGAAGATGACTCTAACGAGGGCGACGACTCCAGCCCCGTAATCATCGCGGAGATGGAAGCCAAAATTCCGTCGATCTCTGTCGGTGAAGCGGTGATGCAAATGGAAATCAGTCACCTTCCAGTTGTTGTTTTCAAGAATGAAAAGCATGGCGGATTGAATGTTGTCTACCGCCGCGATGATGGAAATATTGGCTGGATCGATCCAAAGGTCGCCGGCTGATCAGGAAAATAGCTAGTTACGACGCTCATGGAACTCTCAACCATTTTGAAGCCCGAGGGTGTAAAGCTCTTGGGAGCATCTTCCAGCAAGAAACGCCTGTTTCAGGACATCGGTGATCTTGCGGAGCAGGTCTATGGCGTCGATTCACAAGTCGTGACCGAGTGCTTACTCGAAAGAGAAGTGCTCGGCCCCACAGGCGTTGGCAACGGGATCGCCTTGCCGCATGCGCGGCTGGAGAGCGTCAAAGAGGTTTGTGGCCTGTTCGTCCGTCTCGAAAAACCACTGGAATTTGACGCCGTAGACCGCCAACCGGTTGATCTTATCTTTGCACTTTTTGCGCCGATCAATGCCGGTGTGGATCACCTCAAGGCGCTTGCTCTGGTTTCGCGGACACTGCGAAATCCGAACATCTGCACAAAGTTGCGGGCGAATGACGCGCCAACAATCCTGCACACGATCCTGACAGAGGCGCAAACGTCGCAAGCGGCCTAACCTATCGCCAGTTGGCAAATCCGAAAGCGACATAGTCTTTCTGATAAACAGCGCGCGCAGCGGCTTCAATTTCTTTGGAATCCTTTTAGGCTCCATATCAATACCCGCTTGGTACTGCTTCAAAAGAAGCCTCACCTGGAAAGGGTCGATCAATCCGTCGATCATGAGCTGAATAAGTCTATTCCGCTGTAATAGAGTCTGTTTCTCGACCGCGTAACCGCGTTCTCTCTTACCGCAATGCGATGAAAGGAACCGCGCTGTACTATGGCCAATTTTTGTTAGGGATGTTGGTACGCGATCCTGCCGCCGCAGCGGCCCAGCAGCAAAACCATGATGAACGACAGCATCACCTACATAGGCTATCGACGCACCATCATTTCTTGCGCGCATCGAGACATCGGTATCATCCATGTAGAATGCGTAGCCTTCGTCAAAACCGCCTAAGCGCCGCAGAAACTTTGCATCAAAAGCGCAATTGGTCCCAACAAGCTTGATGCATTCACCACGAAAAACACGCGCTTTAGAGCCGAACGGGAGTGTGCGCTCGTCGGCATTTGGCGCGACTGAAACGCAGGTTGATTGGTTTGTGATCCCGTTTCTACCAATCACCCGCCCCGTTGCGGCCGAGGCAGCGCCAGACGCAATGGGCCCGACGAGACGAGATAGCCACAATGGCTCTGGCCGCGCGTCGTCGTCTATAAACGCAATAATTTCACCCGCGGCGTGGGCAATACCGAGGTTACGCGCGGCAGAGATATTCGCGTGACTGAACGCGACGGTTTTGATGACACCAACATCCAATTGAGCGGAAGAGAGCGCCTCAGGCTCGGCGACAACAATTATTTCGAAGCTTGGAAAGCGTTGCTGTAGCAAGGACTTAACGACACCATTCAAATGGCTCGGTCGCCCGTGACTGACGATTATGACGCTGACACGCGGCGCGATCACTGCCGCCCCACTGCGCCCAAATACGGTGCGACTTTCGGGATGTCTTCGGGATTGTTCACCTCCCAGAAAGACCGACCTTGCAGGTCCGCTTGCACGCATTTGATAGGGATGCCGTTTTCGAGGAAACGCAATTGCTCCAGCCCTTCTCATTGTTTCAAGGGAGACTCAGGCAGCCTCAAATAAGCTTTCAATGCGTCAGGGCGATACGCATAGGCACCAATATGATGGAATACAGGGGTGATTTCTTCGTCATCAAACCGCCCTGCGGTGTACGGAAGAACCTCTTTGGAGAAATAGAGAGCATTGCCGTCACTATCCTGCACCAGCGTCGTCGCACCGACCCGACCTTCGTGCCTGTCCTCTCGCAGCGCGTCGAGCATGCGTCCGCTTGTCGGTAGGGCCGGTGTCGCAACTTGAACTTCAGGAGAGTCGAAAGCGCTTATTAGGGACTGTAAAATCCAATGTGGCGTCAGAGGTGCATCACCTTGCAGATTGACGACAAGATCAAAATCATCGCCAATTGCTTGCAGAGCCTCCGCACATCGCTCGGTGCCATTTCGGCAGGCCGATGATGTCCGAACAACTTCACCACCAAACGAATGACACTCCGCCTCAATAAGATCATCATCCGTTGCCAAAACGATGCGGGCAAGATCTGCTAGTGGTTGCGCCGCAAGCCACGTCCAATGGGCGAGAGATCTGTCATCACCGCTGGGCGAGACTAATCGCGCAAGCGGCTTTCCTGGAAATCGAACCGACGCAAACCGCATCGGTATTACAATCAAGGTCTTCATGAGGACGAGACTAATTCAACCCCCGGTGCAAAAGCGATGAAAAACGGGTTTTCAAAGCCGGTCTTGCCGTAGGAAAGGGGTGCATGGGTCTCAAACGCAACGACCTGCCCCCCTGCACCCTGTAAAACAGCCTGCCCCGCGGCGGTATCCCACTCCATTGTCCGCCCGAGGCGTGGATAGAGGTCGGCTTCACCGGTCGCAACGAGGCAAAACTTCAGCGATGATCCGGCGCTCTTGGTGTCGCTGTAAGAATATCGTTCCAGATAGTCGTCAGTCGCCTGATCCCGGTGGGATTTGGAAGCAACGATCCGCAAGGCCGAATTATTAGGTTTAGAGACTGAAATAAGCACCGTTTCGCCACTCTTTTGCGGGTCAAAAGGCCCCTTCTCTTCGATTGAAGCACCCCGACTATCAGTGATGAAAAGCCTTTCACGCGCGGGCGCATAAACGACCCCGCGAATGGGAACGCCAGCCTCCACATAGGCGATATTCACAGTGAAATCGCCTCTCCGGTTGATGAATTCTTTTGTCCCGTCGAGCGGATCGACGATCAGAAAAGTCGAGCCTGTTGTGTCGTGCGTATCGGCCTGCTCTTCTGTCACGAGCGCAACATCTGGGAAAGCAGCTCGTAACCCTTCGGAGATATGCGCGTCGGCGAGTTTGTCGGCGACCGTCACAGGGCTTTCATCAGACTTTGACTCGACCTGAAAATCGTCTCTTCCATAGACTTCCATAATCAGCGCGCCTGCCTCAAGAGCAAGGCGCCTCATCTCTGTCTCAAGCTTCTGAAAGTCCACCTGAATCTCCATCTACAAGTATTTAACTGAAACGATGATCGCTTTATGCGTGATCCCGTATTACGCTGCAACGCAATCATTCTCAGAGCGGCCAAACCTTCAGGAAATGTTTCAAACCCAGCGAAAAAGAAGCAGGTTGTCTACGCCTTCGAAATGGGCGAGTTGATCTTTCACAGCGTGGTGCGGGACATCCTGAAGAGCCACAGCAATGCTGTCGTCGGGCTGCTCCTGAACCTCATCCAAGCCACGCTTTTCGTTGCCGCTTTTTATGCGATGTTTTTGCTGCTGGGGATGAGAGGCGGCGGCATCCGAGGTGACTTCCTCCTCTATATTATGTCCGGCATCTTTCTCTTCATGACCTACGCCAAGACTATCGGCTCCGTGTTTGGTGCTGAGGGGTCAACCTACCCTATGATGCATCACGCGCCGCTCAATACGATCGTCACGATCTCCGCAGCGGCTATAAGTACGCTCTATCAACAGACGCTCACACTAGTTGTCGCACTCTTCCTCTACCATTCACTCATCACCCCAATCTCGATCCACGACCCTATCGGGGCATATGGCATGTTTTTGTTGGCTTGGATTTCGGGTGTGGCTATCGGCATCATATTCATGTCGATCCGGCCGTGGCTGCCGAACCTCGCGCCAATCGGGCAGACTGTCTATTCACGGGTCAATATGATTGCCTCAGGCAAAATGTTTGTCGCGAACACGCTCCCTGCCAGTATGGTCGCCTTGTTTTCATGGAATCCGCTGTTCCATTGTATTGATCAAGCGCGCGGTTTTGTCTTCATCAACTATTACCCGCACAATAGCTCGATCTCCTATCCGGTGTCGGTAACGGTTGGTTTGTTTATGTTCGGTCTGATGATAGAGTTCTTCACCCTTAAGAATGCTTCTGCGAGTTGGAACGCCGGCCGCTAGCAATTCGCAATCAGTATTTAAATTTGCCCGTTTGACCCGTTGCAGCCCCCTGCTTGCCTCCCTATATACGCTCTGATCTATCCAGAAGCCGTTTAAGGCGGAAGGAACCAACCAGAAGGCTCGGATGCCGAGAAGGGGCCGCGCCGATCAAACCGCCTAAGTGAGGGATTTGAAAAATGGGAAAAGTAATTGGTATCGACCTCGGTACAACCAACTCCTGCGTCGCCATCATGGATGGCTCCAAGCCGCGCGTTATCGAAAACTCTGAAGGTGCGCGCACTACGCCTTCGATCGTTGCATTCACTGACGACGAGCGCCTCGTGGGCCAGCCTGCAAAACGTCAGGCCGTAACCAACCCGGACAACACGATCTTTGGTGTGAAGCGCCTGATTGGTCGCCGGTTCGACGATGCGGATCTTGCAAAAGACAAGAAGAACTTGCCGTTCAACGTCATTAATGGCGGCAATGGCGATGCGTGGGTCGAAGCACGCAGTGACAAGTACAGCCCGAGCCAAATCTCTGCTTTCATCCTGCAAAAGATGAAAGAAACCGCAGAGAGCTACCTCGGCGAGGAAGTCACGCAAGCCGTTATCACCGTGCCGGCCTACTTCAACGACGCCCAGCGCCAAGCCACCAAAGATGCCGGCAAGATCGCCGGTCTTGAAGTGCTGCGGATCATCAACGAACCGACCGCTGCTGCGCTTGCCTATGGCCTCGACAAAAAAGAAACCAAAACGATCGCCGTTTATGACCTTGGCGGTGGTACATTTGACGTGACCATCCTGGAAATCGACGATGGCCTCTTCGAAGTGAAATCCACCAACGGTGACACGTTCCTTGGCGGTGAAGACTTCGACATGCGGATCGTCAGCTACCTTGCCGACGAGTTCAAAAAAGAGAACCAAGTCGACCTGACCCAAGACAAAATGGCACTCCAGCGCCTGAAAGAGGCCGCCGAGAAAGCAAAGATCGAGCTGTCCAGCTCCAGCCAAACCGAGATCAACCAGCCGTTCATCTCGATGGGTTCGAATGGCCAGCCGCTTCACCTCGTCATGAAGCTGACCCGTGCCAAGCTGGAAAGCCTCGTTGGTGATCTGATCAAAGCGTCGATCAAGCCATGCCAAGCCGCTCTGAAGGACGCCGGTCTGTCGACCAACGACATCGACGAAGTCGTACTTGTTGGTGGTATGACCCGTATGCCGAAGGTCATCGAAGAAGTGACCAAGTTCTTCGGCAAAGAGCCGCACAAGGGTGTGAACCCTGATGAGGTTGTCGCTATGGGCGCTGCGATCCAAGCAGGCGTTCTGCAAGGCGACGTTAAGGACGTTGTTCTTCTCGACGTGACGCCACTGTCTCTCGGCATCGAAACGCTGGGCGGTGTTTTCACCCGCCTGATCGACCGCAACACCACAATCCCGACGAAGAAGAGCCAAGTGTTCTCCACCGCCGAGGATAACCAGAACGCCGTGACCATTCGCGTGTTCCAAGGTGAGCGTGAAATGGCTGCTGACAACAAGATGCTCGGTCAGTTCAACCTCGAGGAAATCCCGCCGGCACCGCGCGGCATGCCGCAGATCGAAGTGACCTTCGACATCGACGCCAACGGTATCGTGAGCGTTTCAGCGAAGGACAAAGGCACGGGCCGTGAGCAGAAGATCACAATCCAGGCTTCCGGCGGCCTGAGCGACGACGAGATCGAAGCAATGGTCAAGGACGCAGAGGCCAACGCCGATGCGGACAAGCAGCGCAAAGAACTGGTGGAAGCCAAGAACCAGGCCGAAAGCCTGATCCACTCCACCGAGAAAGCGATCGAAGAGCACGGCGATAAGGTCGACCCGACCACCGTCGAAGCGATTGAACTCGCAGTCGCGGCCTTGAAGGACGAGCTTGAGAACGACAATGCCGACAAGATCAAATCTGGCATCCAGAACGTGACCGAAGCGTCGATGAAACTTGGCGAGGCAATCTACAAAGCCAGCCAGGATGAATCGGGTGGCGATTCGGCAGCGGCAGACGAAGCTTCAGCGGCCGATGAGGATATCCTAGATGCTGATTTCGAAGATCTCGGTGACAACAAGGACGGCCGCTAAGCCAAGGCGTAGCAAAGGCGAGACCGGCCCGGACCCCCGCGCCGGTTTTTCCTTTTAAGAGGGCATCAATCAATGGCGAAACGCGACTATTACGAAGTTCTTGGAATTTCTCGCGGCGCATCCGCCGATGAGATCAAGAAAGCCTATCGCCAAAAGGCGAAAGAACTTCACCCTGATAGAAACGCCGACAACCCAGACGCCGAGTCACAGTTCAAGGAAGCCAACGAAGCATACGAGGTGCTCAAAGACGGCGAAAAGAAAGCCGCCTATGACCGCTTCGGGCATGCGGCCTTTGAAAACGGTATGGGCGGCGGTCAACGCGGTGGCTATGGCGGCGGCAATGCCGATTTTGCCAGCGCTTTTTCTGATGTGTTCGACGACCTCTTCGGAGATTTCATGGGCGGTCGCCAAGGTGGCGGGCGCAATCGCGCCACCCGTGGTAATGATCTTCGCTACAACCTGAAGATCACACTCGAGGAAGCCTTCGGCGGACTACAAAAGACGATCAACGTGCCAACCTCGGTGGCGTGCGACTCCTGCAACGGCACGGGCGCAGAAGGCGGAAGCGAACCGGTAACATGCCCCACCTGCTCTGGCATGGGCAAGGTGCGCGCCCAGCAGGGCTTCTTTACGGTGGAGCGCACATGCCCCACCTGCTCTGGTATGGGTCAAACCATCAAGAACCCGTGCAAATCCTGCCACGGCGCAGGGCGCACCGAGAAAAACCGTTCACTTTCGGTGAACATCCCCGCTGGTGTGGAAACTGGTACACGCATTCGGCTCGCAGGCGAAGGCGAAGCCGGGCTGCGTGGCGGGCCATCGGGAGATCTCTACATCTTTATCGAGGTGGCCCCACATAAGCTCTTTGAACGGGATGGAACCAATCTTTATTGCCGTGTGCCTGTCTCTATGGCGTCGGCCGCGCTTGGCGGTGATATCGAAGTACCGACCATCGACGGCGGGCGCAGCCGCGTGAAAATCCCTGAAGGCAGCCAAACCGGCCGTCAGATGCGTCTTCGCGGCAAAGGCATGCCAGCGCTCAGGTCGGGCGGTGTCGGTGACATGTTCATCGAGCTGAACGTTGAAACGCCAGTGAAACTAAGCGCGAAGCAAAAAGAACTGCTGCGGGAATTCGCGGACCTTGGCGAAGAGAATAATCCGTTGAGTTCAACCTTCTTCTCATCGGTCAAGAGTTTTTGGGACTCGATGAAGGGTTAACCCGTTAACGGGGCGGTAACCGTAACTGGTTTACCGCCCTTATATGGGTCGCCGCAAGACATATGACAGAGAGCCGCTTTTGCCGCTCTCCGGCACCGCAAAACCGGCCGGAGCGCCAGTACAGGCGACCATTGATCAGCCATCCTACATCAAAGACCATCGATAGCGGCTGCGAGAGCGGTTTCTGATCGGCGGTCCTGATCCGGTACCCGACTACGAACTGCTTAAACTTCTACTCTTTCGCGCAATTCCCCGCCGAGACGTCAAGCCAATCGCCCGACACTTGCTTGAGGCATTTGGTGATTTCAATTCAGGCATCAACGCTCCGTTCGAACGCTTGCGTGAGGTCAAAGGACTCGGCAGCAGCGCCATCATCGAATTGAAAATTGTCGAAGCGGCAGCCCAAAGGCTGTCGCGCGCGCGGATGATGAATAAGCCCGTTATTTCCGGCTGGAATGCGCTCCTTGATTACTGCCACACGGTCATGGCCCATCGCGAGACAGAACAGTTCCGCGTTCTTTACCTGAACACCAAAAATATGATTTTAGCGGATGAGTGCGCGGGGTCCGGCACTGTCAATCATGTGCCCGTCTATCCCCGCGAAATCATCAAGCGCTGTCTCGATCTTTCTGCAACAGCCGTCATCCTTGTGCATAATCATCCGACGGGTGATCCCACGCCGTCGCAGGCTGATATTGATATGACTGAAAGAATCGAACATGCAGCGCGTGTCTTTGACATAGCGCTGCACGATCATGTCATCATTGGCCGAGAGCGAGAGCTGAGCTTTCGGGCAAGCGGTCTGCTGTAAGTCAATGCATCGCGAGATGAACAGGGCTGATAAGGCTGCCGAGCAGGATGAAATCACCAACCGCGTCGCAGCTCGGAATCGACAAGGACAAATCTAGCGCCTTCAGATCCGAGGCGGCGGCAAATTCCAAAGTTTGAGCCGAAATCTCGCGGCCGCAATTTTCGGCTGTGATTTCCGCTTCGACCGAGAATCGTACTGATTTGCTGCCATCTTCCGCACCAAAAGCAGGAATAGAAAACACTTCCGAGAAGTTAGCTTCAGCGACCAAATCCTCGCCAAAACGCTGCATCAAAGCACCGCCTGCACTGGTGTTCCCAACCTTAGTCAGGTGCAAAGGATCGCCGTACGTTGCACCATCGATGAATGCATGAAGCTCCAGGCCTGTAACTCCCTGCCAGAGCAAAACCGCGCGATGATAACCGTCAAAGTCAGAAACGAAGGTCGCGCCAACCGCAGTCGAGCCATCCATAAAGCTGGCCATGACAACGGACGCCTTAGCAAGGGCTGGAATTTGCGTCGAATAAAGGCCATCCGCATCGGTGGCGGCGGTGAACATCATCCCTTGATGGTGGATCGTGACAATTTGATCCGCAGCACATGGTGCATCAAGGTTTACCTCTACCATAGCACCCTCAGCCGCGGATAGCAGCATGCGCGGCGTACAGTCGCCTGTCGATGCTATTGTCGTCAGCGCCGGCGCATCAGATGTCACGCCAAAGCCCTCTGCCGCCACTGCTGCAAGAAGTTGTGGCTCCAATGTGGAGTCAAACGAGGAAATGGGTTTGGGAAGCTGCGCCACTAGCGCTGACGAGTTCTCAACCTGCGGCGCTTCAAAGGCGGGGAGTTCGACCATCGGCACCATCGCCACAGGAGCCGCCACAACCTCGGGCTCACCTGCGAGACGGGAAGCCAGAGCATCGCCGTTCTGCACTACAAAACCGATTCCAAGAGCCGCTGCGAAAGTCCCGCCGGCAACCGCAATCTTCCGAATCTGTGACATCGCTCGCGTCCCTTCTATGACTAGAACGGATACAATCTAGGATTTTAAAGTGTCCCAAGAACGACGCGACAAAGGAAAGATTACGGCGCGATTTGGACCGATTATGTCAACTTTCCGTGGCAGTGCTTGAACTTCTTTCCCGACCCGCAAGGGCAGGAACCATTGCGACCGGGATTGCCCCATGTCTGCGGATTGGCTTCGTCAAACCCCTCACGCTCTTCACCTGTGGCCTCTTGCTGCGCAACAGGCGTAGCACCCGCCGCTGCCGCCTGTAGACGGCGCTGCTGATCTGCGAGCTGCTGCATGAGAGCGCGCTGCTCTTCTTCGGTCATTGGGCGAATCTGCGAAAGCTTCTGGGTCACTTCCTGACGCAAACTGTCGAGAAGGCTCTCAAAAAGCTGGAAGCTCTCGGTCTTGTACTCGTTCAGCGGATCACGCTGTGCATATCCACGGAAACCCACAACCGAACGTAAATGCTCAAGGGTGAGCAAATGCTCGCGCCATTTCGCGTCGATTGTGTTGATCAGAATTTGCTTCTCAATGTTGCGCATCGTCTCGGGGCCAAAGGCCTCAAGCTTCTCCGCCATGAATTTGTCGGCTGCTTCGATCAGGCGCTCACGAACGACTTCCTGATCGACACCATCCTCATCACACCATTCGGCAAGGGGCGGCTTGATGGATAGGATTTCGGCAACATCCTTCTCGATGCCTTCAACATCCCACTGGTCGGCATAGCTTTTCGGCGGCAAATGGATGTCGATTAGATCTTCGATCACTTCGTGGCGCATATCTTCGACGATCTCGGAGAGATCACTCGCACCCATGACTTCGCGGCGCTGCTTGAAGATCACTTTACGCTGATCGTTCATCACATCGTCGAACTTCAACAGTTGCTTACGAATGTCGAAGTTGCGGCCTTCCACCTTCGCCTGTGCGCGCTCAAGGGATTTGTTGACCCAAGGGTGAACGATGGCTTCGCCCTCTTTCATCCCCAGTGACGACAGCACTTTATCCAAGCGCTCAGATCCGAAAATTCGCATCAGATCGTCTTCGAGCGACAGGAAGAATGCGGAGCGGCCCGGATCACCCTGACGCCCCGAACGGCCACGCAGCTGGTTATCGATCCGACGGCTTTCGTGCCGCTCGGTGCCCAAAACGAACAAACCACCCGCGTCAAGAACGCGCTGCTTTTCGTCCGCATGAGCCGCTTCGATTTCAGACCTCAGCGCATCGGGGTCAGCCTCAGGGTTTGCCGCGAGAGCTTCAAGCACCTTCATCTCGACGTTGCCGCCTAGCTGAATATCGGTCCCACGTCCGGCCATGTTCGTTGCGATCGTCACCGCGCCGAATTTACCTGCATCAGCAACGATCTGGGCCTCCTGCTCGTGCTGGCGGGCGTTCAAAACGTTATGCTTGATTCCTTCTTTCGTCAGAAGTCCGCTCAAGAATTCTGACTTCTCGATAGATGTCGTACCGATGAGGGTGGGTTGCCCCTTTTCATGCGCAACCTTGATCGCCGCGACGATTCCGTCGAATTTCTCTTTCACAGTACGGTAGACCTGATCATGTTGGTCATCCCGCGCGACGGGGCGGTTGGTTGGAACTTCAACCACGCCAAGCTTATAGATTTCCATAAATTCTTCGGCCTCGGTCTGCGCCGTGCCGGTCATGCCCGAAAGCTTTTCGTAGAGACGGAAGTAATTCTGGAAAGTGACCGATGCGATGGTCACGTTCTCGGGCTTGATCGAGCAGTGCTCCTTGGCCTCAATTGCCTGATGCAGACCATCTGAAAGGCGGCGGCCCGGCATCATACGGCCAGTGAATTCATCAATGAGCACCACCTGATCGTCGCGGACGATATAGTCTTTATCCTTTGAGAAAAGCAGGTGTGCGCGCAGACCCTGATTCACATGGTGAACCAAGGTCGTGCTTTCGGGATCATAAAGATTCTGCCCCTCGGGAAGCAAACCAAGCGCAGTCAGCCTCTCCTCAAGGAATTCGTTGCCTTCATCGGTGAAACTGACATTGCGGGATTTCTCATCGAGCGAGAAATGCGCTTCGGTCAATTCGGGGATCAGGACGTCAACCGCTTTGTAAAGCTCTGAACGGTCCTGCGCGGGGCCAGATATAATCAGGGGCGTCCGCGCTTCGTCGATCAAGATGCTGTCCACCTCATCGACAATCGCAAAGAAGTGATCACGCTGCACGAGCTGGTTTAGCTCGGTTTTTGTGTTGTCACGCAGATAGTCAAACCCAAGCTCGGTATTCGTCGCGTAGGTGACATCGCATGCATATGCGGCCTTCTTTTCCTCTTCCGGCTGCTGGGAGTAGGACACGCCTGTTGTCAGCCCCAGAGCGGAGTATACCTTCGACATCCACTCGGCGTCGCGGCGGGCGAGGTAGTCGTTGACTGTCACCACATGCACTCCACGCCCTGTGAGGGCATTCAGGTAGGCAGGGAAAGTTGCAACAAGGGTCTTACCTTCGCCGGTCTTCATCTCGGAGATATTGCCCTGATGCAGGAAAATACCGCCCATCAACTGCGTATCGAATGCGCGCAGGCCCAAAGCACGTTTGGCAGCTTCGCGGCAATTGGCAAAAGCTTCGGGAAGAAGATCGTCAAGCTTGGCGCCTTGAGCAACTCGCTCTTTAAGTTCTTCGGTTTTCTGCTTTATGCCTTCATCCGAAAGCGCCTCGAACTCAGGCTCCAGCGCATTGATCTTTTCAACGACAGGGCGGGTGGCTCTTATTTTTCGATCATTGGGAGTGCCAAAGACTTTTCGTGCAAACGATCCAATACCCAACTTCTTATCTCCGCTTTCCGGCGCCTGTAAAATTCACGATTCTGAGGAGGTTGCTTGTAGGTGTGGTGCCCAAAGCCTAAACAGGGACCTGCCAAGGTCCCCTCGGAACCTTAGTTCGATGTAAGGGGCGGGGTCTGGAGTGTCAACGTTACGCAGAAGCCATAAAGGAAAGGCCAATTTTATGATGAAATCCATTCTTCTTGCGACAGCCGCAAGCCTCGCCATTAGCGGGTCTGCGATTGCGCAAGATGCCGATGCAGATACCGTTGTGGCGACCGTCAACGGAACCGAAATTACACTCGGTCAGTTGATTATTTCGCGCGCGCAGTTGCCCCAGCAATACCTCCAGTTACCTGATGATGTCCTCTATGATGGCCTCCTCGATCAATTGATCCAGCAACAGCTCCTCGCTGATACGGTCGAAAGCACACCACGGCACGTTGCTCTGGCGCTGGTCCTTGAAGAGCGTTCCCTGTTGGCAGGGCAGGCAATCGAAGATGTATCTCTCGAAGCAGTCACTGATGAGGCGATTGCTGCAATTTATGAATCGCGCTTCGGCGCGGCAGAGCCAGAGCCGGAGTTTGACGCATCACACATCCTTGTAGAGACGGAAGAAGAGGCCATCGCCATTATTGCGCGACTGGAAAGCGGCGCAGACTTTGCAACTACGGCACAAGAGGTTTCGACCGGCCCATCAGGCCCGTCAGGCGGTGCGCTTGGTTGGTTCGGCATGGGGATGATGGTGCCTGAGTTCGAAGCAGCTGTCGTCGACATGGAGATTGGCGCAATCTCGGCCCCCGTACAGACCCAATTTGGTTGGCATGTGATCAAGCTAAACGACACCCGCGAAAAGCCAGCGCCTGATATCGACACTGTCCGCTCCGAACTTGCCAGCGAAATTCAGGAGCAAGCCATCACGGAGACTATTGATTCCCTCCTCGAAACGGCTGAAATCGTGCGGCCGGAAGGTATTGAAATCGATCCAGCAGTTTTGCAGAACATCGATCTCTTGAAAGACTGATAGATGACGATATCGCCACTGGCCCCTGCCAATTTCCCATCCCTTCCCGAAATCGACGGCGTCCGTTTTTCGACCATCGCTGCGGGCGTTCGATACAAGGGCCGAACGGATGTAATGATGGCAGAGCTGGCCAGTGGCAGCAGTATTGCCGGCGTCTTCACCCGATCTTCCACGCGATCAGCGCCGGTTTTGGATTGTCAGGAAAAGCTCGCCAACCCGAACGGGGAAAACGAGCGCGCTATCTTCCTTGTGAACTCTGGGAACTCAAACGCCTTCACGGGACAGTTCGGGGTGAAGTCCGTCAAAGCGATCACTGAAAAGGTCGCGGCGGCAACCGGAATCTCAGAAGCGCGCATCTTCACTAGCTCTACTGGTGTCATTGGTGAACCGCTGCCGCATGATAAGATCATCGCTGCCATAGACACCCTCGCCGGCGATCTGTCTGCCGGTGCCGCGGGGGCCGCCGCCAAAGCGATCATGACAACCGACACTTTCCCAAAAGGTGCTGCCGCTGAAATCGAGATTGACGGGAAGATGGTCCACATCTCCGGCATCGCAAAAGGGTCCGGCATGATCGCGCCGGATATGGCGACGATGCTGGTCTATATCTTCACTGACGCCGCAATCAGCCCAACGGCGTTGCAATCTTTGCTTTCCTCGCTCACGGACAAAACCTTCAACGCGATCACTGTTGATAGTGATACCTCGACCTCTGACACCCTGCTCATGGGGGCGACAGGTGCCTCGGGTGTCAATGTCGAAGGCAATGCTGCATTCGCGGACGCGCTACATGGCGTCATGCTTGATCTCGCGCATCAGGTGGTGCGCGATGGCGAAGGCGCGACAAAGTTTGTCGAGGTACAAGTCAGCGGTGCCGCCTCCGATGATGACGCCCGAAAGGTGGCCCTGGCCATCGCGAACTCACCGTTGGTCAAAACTGCAATTGCAGGCGAAGACCCCAACTGGGGGCGAGTCGTAATGGCCGTTGGCAAGTCTGGCGCGAAAGCGGACCGTGACCTTCTGACAATTCGCTTCGGTGATATCATCGTCGCAGAAAACGGATGGGTTTCCCCCAGCTACAGCGAAGAACAGGGCGCTGCCTATATGAAGCAGCAAGAGCTGGTCATTTCCTGCGACCTTGGCGTCGGAGGCGCACAATCGACTGTGTGGACCTGCGATCTCACCCACCGTTATATCGAGATCAACGCGGACTATCGCTCATGAAGGTGGTTCTTGTCTCTGCCGTCGCCCTGATAGACGTTGACGGCCGCGTCCTGCTCGCCCAACGGCCGGAAGGCAAGTCGATGGCAGGGATGTGGGAATTCCCCGGCGGCAAGGTTGAGCAAGGCGAAACACCGGAAGAGGCACTGATACGCGAACTCGATGAGGAATTGGGGATAGAAACATGGGGATCGTGCCTCGCGCCGCTGACCTTCGCGAGCCACAGCTATGACGAATTCCACCTTCTCATGCCGCTTTTTGCCTGCCGGAAATGGGGTGGGACACCACATTCAAAAGAGGGACAAACCTTAAAATGGGTGAAGCCGAACGAGCTGCGCAAGTTTGAGATGCCGCCTGCGGATATTCCCCTAATCCCGATTTTAAGAGACTGGCTATGAAAAAGGGCGGGTCCAATGACCCGCCCTTCCTATTTCAATCGCATGAAGATCAGAGCGAACGCTCGACTTCTTCACGCTCGAAGATTTCGATAACGTCATTCGGGCGCACGTCCTCGTAGTTCTCAAAGGCCATACCGCATTCCTGACCGGACTGCACTTCTGCAACCTCGTCCTTGAAGCGCTTGAGCGTTTTGAGAGTACCTTCGTGAATAACAACGTTATCACGCAGGAGGCGCACACCAGCCGAACGGCGCGCAACACCTTCAGTGACAAGACAGCCAGCCACCTTGCCAACACCGGACACTTTAAAGACCTCTTTGATCTGCGCGTAACCGATAAAGCGCTCGCGCACCTCGGCAGACAGCAGGCCACTTGCGGCTTTCTTCACGTCATCCACAAGATCGTAGATCACGGAGTAGTAGCGCAGTTCGATGCCTTTTTGGTTGGCCGTGTTCCGCGCAGAAGCATTCGCACGGACGTTAAAGCCGATGACCGGCGCGCCGGATGCCTCAGCAAGACCAACATCAGTTTCGGTGATGGCACCGACGCCGTAATGAAGAACGCGCACGCGAACCTCATCGTTGCCGATCTTTTCCATCGCCTGAACGATTGCCTCGGCAGAGCCTTGCACGTCAGCTTTCACGACGATCGGAAGTTCTGCAACATTCGCATCTTCCTTGGCTTTCGCCATCAACTGCTCAAGGGTCGTGGCGGCGCCAGCGGCAGCACGCTTCTCTTTGGCAGCATTGTGCCGGTATTCAGCGATTTCACGCGCCTGTGCCTCGGTCGAAACAACGTTTAGAACGTCGCCTGCCTCCGGTGTCCCGTTCAGGCCAAGAACCTCGACAGGAACAGACGGACCGGCCTCCTGCACGCGATCGCCCTTGTCATTGATGAGCGCGCGAACTTTGCCCCACTGCTCACCAACCACAAAGATATCGCCTTGGCGCAATGTTCCGTGCTGTACGAGGACAGTCGCAACAGGCCCGCGACCCACATCAAGCTGCGCTTCAATCACCGCGCCCATTGCGGAACGGTCTGGGTTGGCTTTCAGTTCCAGAATCTCTGCCTGAAGCGCGATTGCTTCCAGCAGCTCATCAAGACCTTTTCCGGAAATGGCCGAAACTTCAACATCCTGCACATCACCGGAAAGTTTTTCGACGATCACCTCATGCTGCAACAGATCGGTACGAACCTTATCAGGGTTAGCGGCAGGCTTGTCGCATTTATTGATTGCCACGATCATCGGCACTTTGGCCGCTTTCGCATGGTTAATCGCTTCGATGGTCTGCGGCATCACGGCATCATCGGCGGCAACAACCAGAACAACGATATCCGTCACCTGCGCACCACGGGCACGCATAGATGTAAACGCAGCGTGGCCCGGCGTATCAAGGAAGGTCAGCGCTGCACCGCTTTCCGTGATGACCTGATAGGCACCGATATGCTGGGTGATGCCACCCGCCTCGCCTGCAACGACCTTCGCATTTCGGATCGCATCGAGAAGCGATGTCTTGCCGTGGTCGACGTGTCCCATCACCGTAATGATCGGTGGACGGCCTTTCAGCAAATTCGGATCATCTTCAACGGTGTCGATGACGTCTTCAACGTCGGAGTCAGAAACACGCTGCACTTTATGACCGAATTCAGTGATGATCAGTTCTGCGGTATCAGCGTCGATCGTTTGGTTCTGAGTCGCCATGATGCCATTCTGCATCAGGGATTTCACGACATCAGCCACACGTTCGGCCATCCGGTTCGCCAATTCGCCAACCGTGATCGCCTCGGGCAGCTGCACGTCACGCACAACCTTTTCGCGCTCGACCTGACCGCCCATAGCTTTCTGACGAGCACGTTCCTGCTTACGGCGCATGGATGCAAGGGAACGCTGGCGTCCACCACCATCACCCGAAAGGGCTTGGTTCAATGTCAGCTTGCCGGAACGACGGCCCTCGTCATCGCGGGCGCCCTTGGGTTTGACCTGCTTTTCGCGTGTATCACGCTCGGGAGCCTTACGCGCAGGCGCGGCGCTGCCACGGGGGGCCGGGCGCGCTTCATCGGGTTGGGGAGCCGACGCCGCTGCTTCCACAGCTTTCCGCGCAGCAGCTTCTTCGGCCTTGCGCTGACGCTCTTCTTCCTCTTCCGCCTTCTTGCGGGCTTTTTCTTCGCGCTCGCGCTCTTCGCGCTCTTTCGCTTCGGCTTCTTGACGGCGGCGCTCACGCTCTTCAGCGCGCTCGCGCTCTTCGGACGCGCGTTGTTCAGTTTCCTCAGCCTCGCGGGCTTTCGCCAACGCGAGCGCCTTCATCCGGCGTTCCATCTCCGCATCGGAGATCCCACCGGGACGCTTTGCCGGATCGCTTTTAACCGGCTGAGCACCACCCGCAGTCGCTTTCGGCGCGGCGCCCGGCTTGGGAACCACAACCCGCTTGCGCTTGGTCTCAACCACGACGTTCTTGGTGCGACCATGGCTAAAGCTCTGCTTTACGTTCCCCGATTGGGGGCCGCGCAGACCAAGGGTTTTCTTTCCGTCGTTATCGCTCATCTAGCTACTTTATCCTTTCCGACAGCTGGATTGCCGTCGCCCTTATCGCGTAAACCTCGAAGTCTCGAGGCTTCCTCTACTACACGGTCGCTGAGTCCGCCAGTCGCGAGCGCGCCATGTATCACACTTTGCCGGCCAAATGCCAAACCCAATTCATCTGAGGTCAAGCAGCCAAAATATCTCGCGCCTTCTGGCGTCCAAAGCTTTGCCTTACCACGATCAGACCCGTCGCTGGCTTGTAACAGTACCCGAACATGGGCGCCGCCGCTTAGCCAGCCCTTGACCTTTTCAAACCCGCAGACCGCCAGCCCTGCCTTCCGTGCCAAAGCAATTAGATCGACAACACGCCGCGCAAGTTGGCGCTCAACTTCGTCAACCAATCCTTCCGGCACCGTAACGGGCGCCTTTGCAGAGCGCGAAAACTGCCCCTTCGAGGCCTGTGCTAACAGTTCGGCATCAGAAGTGACCCACATGCCGCGACCCGGCAGCTTTTCCAGAATGTCTGGAACAACCTGATTGTCCGGCCCGACAACAAAACGGATCAACCCTGCCTTTGGCTGGGTATCGCCTGATACGATGCACCGACGCTCCGATGCATCGCCTTTGGTTTTATTCGATCCGCCCCGCGCCATGCGTGCCACCAAACCGAAGCCACATTAGGCTTCGCTTTCCTCGGTTGCGGCGTTGGCTTCCTCATCAGCCGTTTCCAGCTCGGCGGGATCAACCCAACCCAGCATGACCCGTGCATTCATGATGAGGTCCTGCGCCTCTTCCAAGCTTACATCAAACGGCTCGAGAACACCGTCATCTTTGACGCGCTCTCCATCAACCGTCGTCCATCCACCTGCCAGTTCCCAGTCAGCGCAAGTGGCAAAGTCTTCCAGCGTTTTGACGCCATCCTCAGCAAGAGCGGCAACCATCTGCGGTGTCAGGCCTTCGTATCCGATCAGGCTATCCTCGGCGCCAAGCGCACGCGCCTGCTCCAACGCTGCTGTATTTTGCGCATCAAGCACATCGCGCGCGCGGGCCTGCAACTCATTGGCTGTATCTTCATCGACGCCATCAATGACCAACAGTTCATCCAGCTCGACATAAGCGACCTCTTCAAGGTTCGTGAACCCCTCCGAAACCAACAGTTGGGCAAAGAACTCATCCAAATCGAGCGCTTCCATGAACAACTTGGTGCGTACTTCAAACTCTGCCTGACGGCGCTTCGATTCTTCTTCCTCGGTCATGATGTCGATGTCGAGGTTGGTGAGCTGCGACGCTAGACGCACGTTCTGACCCCGACGACCAATCGCAAGCGAGAGCTGTTCTTCAGGAACAACGACCTCGATCTTGCCAGCTTCCTCGTCGAGAACAACCTTCGAAACCTCAGCGGGCTGCAATGCATTGACGAGGAAGGTCGGCATATCCTCATTCCACGGAATGATGTCGATCTTTTCGCCCTGAAGCTCGTTCACAACAGCCTGAACACGGCTACCGCGCATACCCACACAGGCACCAACCGGATCAATCGAGCCGTCATAAGAAATCACAGCGATCTTTGCTCGGCTGCCCGGATCACGCGCAACGGCTTTGATCTCGATGATGCCTTCGTAGATTTCCGGCACTTCCATCTTGAACAGCTCGGCCATGAATTCTGGCGCGGTGCGGCTTAGGAAGATTTGCGGACCACGCGGCTCGCGGCGCACATCCTTGATGTAACAGCGGATGCGATCGCCGGGGCGGTAGCTTTCGCGACCGATCTTCTCGTTGCGGCGCAGAATGGCTTCACCAGCACCGATATCGACGATGACGTTGCCGTACTCCTCGCGCTTGACCAGCGCGTTGATAATCGTTCCGGCGCGATCCTTGAACTCGTTGTACTGGCGCTCGCGCTCTGCCTCGCGGATACGCTGCAAAATCACCTGGTTCGCGGACTGAACCGCAATACGACCCAGCTCAACTGGTGGAATTTCCTCGACGAACGTGTCCCCAACAGCCGGTGACTCAAGATACTGCTTCGCCTGCTCCACGGTCATTTCGGCTTGATAGTTCTCAAGCTCCTCTTCATCGACCACGGTACGGACGCGGGTAAAGGTCGCCTTACCGGTTTTGCGGTCGATCGACACGCGAATGTCCATCTCCGAACCGTAACGAGACTTCGCCGCCCGCGCGAGCGACTCTTCCATCGCCTCAACAACAACGCCGGGATCAATCATTTTTTCGCGCGCCACAGCTTCCGCCGCGTGCAGCAATTCAAGTTGGTTGGCAGAGGTGATTGCCATCGGTCTTACTCCTCGTCACCGTCGATAATGGTCTCGACTTCATCAAATTGGGCCTCGTCAATCTGGCCCGCGTTCTTACGCCCGCGCAAAACGTCGCGGATCAGCTCATCTGTCAGCACAAGCTTCGCATCGGATAACCAATCGAACTTCAGCCCTATGGTCAGCGGTTCGCCGTGCTCTTCGATCTCGATCAAGACCTCTTCGCCCTCAGTGCCAGCAAGCGCGCCCTTGAAGCGGCGGCGGCCATCAATCAGCTCGGTCGTTTCAATTTTTGCGACGTAGCCGTTCCACTGGTCAAAATCCTTTAGCCGCGTCAAAGGACGGTCAATTCCCGGGCTGGAGACTTCCAGTGTGTAGGCTTCGAGGATCGGATCTTCGACATCCAAAACGGCACTCACGGCGGTCGAAATCTCGGCACATTCATCGACTTCGATCGTACCGTCCGGTTTCTGCGCCATGATCTGTAGGGTCTGCTCTTTGCCGCTCATCAAACGCACGCGCACCAGCTCATAACCCATGTCTTCAATCACAGGGGCAATAATCTCAGCAATGCGCTGATCAATGGCAGCTTTGGCGACAAGATCGTTCATGAGATCCATACAAATAAAAAAACGGGCGCGCGGCCCGTTGTTGCTTCCGGTGGAGCCTCGCTAGAGCGAAGCGCCGCTGTTATGCGTCGTATAGGACTTGCTTCCGGATTCTTCAAGCTCTTATTTAGGAGCCGTTCTGGCGCCCGATCTGGTCCATTATGCGGATCAGTTCACCGCTTATTCCGGGTTCCGAAAGTGCATGCCCCGCTAGCGGAACCATTTTCACGCGCGCACCCTGCCACCCATGAACAAGCCGGTAAGCTGAAACTGGCGGGCAGATCATATCAAACCTGCCCTGAACGATATAACCAGGTATACCGTGCAGGCGGTCAAGCCGGTCAAGGATCTGTGTGTCGCCATCGAGAAACCCGTTGTTGTAAAAGTAGTGGCACTCCAACCGCGCAAAGGCACGGGAGTATTCCGCCGGCCCCTCAGGTGAACGCCCATCTGAGTTCACCGAAGCAAGTGCGTTCTCCCAACCCGCCCAGGTGCGTGCGTAGCGCGTTTCGGTGACACGGTCGCCGCTGAACAAACGCCTGTGATACGCCGCGATCAGGTTGTCACGTTCCTCTTCAGGGATCGGGGCGACGAACCGATCCCAGACCTCGGGCCAGAAATGCCCAGCGCCACCCGCGTAAAACCAGTCTAACTCCGGCTGCGTCATTAAGAAGACCCCGCGCAGAATTAGCCCCTCCACCCGCTCAGGGTGTGTCTGCGCGTAGATGATAGCCAAAGTTGCGCCCCAACTGCCGCCAAAAACAAACCACTTCTCAACGCCCAATGTCTCGCGGATCAGCTCAATATCGGCAACCAGATGCCAGGTGGTATTGTTTTCGACTGAAGCATGCGGTTTGGAGCGCCCGCATCCACGCTGATCAAACAAAATCACCCGATAGATCTCGGGATTGAAATACCGGCGCATGGTAGGGCTACATCCACCACCAGGCCCGCCATGCAAGACAACAACTGGAATACCTTCTGGGTTGCCGCATTGCTCGACGTATACGCTATGCCCGTCACCAACGTCGATCATGCGTTGATCATAAGGATCAATCGGTGGATAGAGGGAAGCAGCTGCGCTCATTTGACCAGAGAATTTGTCCATACTCGTTCTATATAAGCCTTCACGGCGACAAACCATCAAAGGAATGGAGGAAATCCATGTCTACCATCAATTCTTCTACTGTCGATCAAGGCGAGATCGAAAAGTTCGAAGCTATGGCCTCCGAGTGGTGGGATCTTGAGGGAAAGTTCAAGCCTCTGCACATGCTGAATCCTTGTAGGCTTGAATACATCACTCGGCAAATTGCCGCTGAATTTGACCGCGATTTATCAGCCTCTAAACCGTTCGAGGGGATCAGACTTCTCGACATCGGATGCGGCGGCGGCTTGCTATGCGAACCTATGGTGCGCCTTGGCGCTACGGTCGTTGGTGCGGATGCCGCGGAACGCAATATTCCTGTTGCGCAAATCCACGCCGAACAATCCGGCCTCGAAATCGACTATCGGCACACCACGGCTGAAGCGCTCGCTGAAGATGGAGAGCAGTTCGATGTTGTGCTCAATATGGAGGTGATCGAGCACGTCGCAGACCCGTCTGCCTATCTCTCCGCTGTCCATGATTTGCTCAAACCGGGCGGTCTTCACATCTGCTCGACCATCAATCGCAACCCAAAGAGCTTTGCCATGGCGATTGTTGGCGCCGAATATGTGATGCGCTGGCTGCCGAAGGGGACACATGAATGGCACAAGTTTATTACCCCTGACGAGCTATACGCCCTTCTCGAAAAAGCAGGGCTGACACCTGTTGACCGCAAAGGTTTCAAGTTCAATCCGTTGATGTGGTCTTGGAAGATTTCTGACAACGACCTTTCGGTGAACTATGTCACAGCAAGCACACGCCCTTCCTAGTCTTCCTCAGATAACTTGATCCGAAGCTCTCGCAGAACGGGCAGCACCATCTTCACCTTTTCCGGTCCGATTTGCGACACAGCGTCGGCAATCAGTGGCGTGATTGCATATAAGGCTGCATCGCGCGCCGCGATACCTGCGGGACTGATCGACACCATCTTGCGCCGCGCATCGTCCCAATCTGGCCGGATATGCACCCAACCTGACCATTCCAACTTGCCAAGGGTATTGGTCATCGCGCCGCGCGTGAGATGAAAGGTTCGGGCCAATTGGGCGGGTGTCCGCTCTCCGCCGACATGGGCCAAATGGTTCAACACAGCAAAATGCGAAAGCTCCATGCCTTTCGGAAGCACACGCGCAACATTGGTACGGGCCAACTGATCAACAGCCAAAATCTCGCTAAAAAGCGAAACCGCCAGATTGTTGGTCACATTGTTCATCAGGGCCCCTTGATGTCACGATCACCCGAAAGCGACGGAATACGCTTTCGCGCCATCGCAACTTCCGCAAGATCAAGTTCAAAGTCATAAACCCCAATCTCCCGTCCGGCGTCCAGCAATACTTCGCCCCACGGCGAAACAATCATGCTGTGACCATAGGTTTCGCGCGCGCGCCCTTCGCTGCGAGCGTGCGTGCCTGTCTGTGCCGCCGCGACGACAAAACAGCCATTTTCAATCGCGCGCGCTCTCAGAAGTGGCTCCCAATGTGCGCGCCCCGTCGGGACGGTAAACGCGGACGGGACCAAAAGCACATCCGCCCCGTATTGAGCGAGCATTCGATAGAGCGAGGGGAACCGCAGGTCATAACAGATACTTAGTCCCAGCGTTGCACCTGTGACTTTCGCAATGACAGCGTCGCTCCCCGCTCGGAAGCCTTCAGACTCACGGTACCCTTCTGAATCCGAGATCTGCGCGTCAAACATATGTATCTTGTCGTAGCGCGCGATCGCCTCGCCTTCGGCGGAAATAACAAAACTCCGATTGGCAAATCGACTATCATCTGGAAGCTTCAGCGCCAGAGAGCCAAGCGCCACCGCAATATTGGATTTTTGCGCCTGCTCTCGAACTGCGAGCAGGAAAGGATCGGCTTCCTCGGTATACAAAACCGCGTTCTGATGGGTACGGCTTGTTGAAACACAGTTCGTGACTTCAGGCGTGCAGAATAGCTCTACCCCGCGCTCTTCAGCAGCACGGATTTCCCGCAAAAGGGCGGTTAGATTTTGCTCTGGGTCGTCAGACGAGCAGAGTTGCGCAACAGAAATTCTCACGAAGCCAAGAGTGGATCAAGCTTCCCGCTGTTTTCAAGTGCAGAAAGGTCGTCGTACCCGCCGACATGCACTTCGCCCACAAAGATCTGTGGTACGGTGTGGCGTCCGTTGGCGCGGTTCATCATCTCTTGCCGGCGCTCGGGTTGCTGCAAGACATCAATCTCCGCAAAGGCAACGCCTTTCGCGTTCAGCAGCCGCTTGGCCGCATGACAAAATCCACAAAGCGGGCTGGTATAGATTTCGATCGTTTTCATTGATGCCTCTTCTTTTAACACATGCAGATTTAGGCATCTTTTGTGGCGCGCGCTAGGGCCAAGATGCAAACCTCCTTTGCGCCATGCGCATAGCATGCGCGCGTTGCGTCAGAGAAGGTAGCGCCGCTTGTCATGACGTCATCAACCAGAATGACCGTTTTACCCGCAACTGCGTCGGGCTGCGAAATCGCGAAAATGTTTTCCATCTGCTCCATCCGTTCAGCAAATGTAAGCTGCCTCATCGCTGGGGAGTGACGCCTTCGCAAAAGTAGGTCTGGAATGTGCAGATCATCCGTCGCAAGGCGCTGAAGTTCTGCCGAGAGCAGTTCGGCCTGATTATATTTTCGCAGCATATGCCGCCGCCAGTGCAAAGGGATCAGGGCAAGCAAGGCTGGATGCGGCGTGAGCCGTTGGCGCGCTTCATAGAGCAGGCCGGACATAAAAGCCGCAATCTCGAATCGGTCATGATTTTTCAATGACAGAACGACCCTGCTCGCCAGCCCATCATAGACCATCACACTGGCACCCGCCCGCCACGGTCGCCCATAGCCGTAACAATCCGAACAAATCGCGGAGGCATTCGGATCTTCTCCGGGCAAGGGTATGCCACACTTGTCACAAACGAGGCCCGCGCAGATCGGCATGTCTCCCCAACATGCACCGCAAATCGTTAGCTTTTGATCTGTGTCCTCACCACATGCGACACAACAGTGAGGGTATAGAATGTCGCGCCCCCTTTGCATCAGAGACAACATCGAATAGTTCAAGCTCATGTCAGGCACTCCCGAACTTTTCGACCATCCCGCTCGCAACCTGCGCCGACGCCGCGCAGA
>Ga0181577_10000683_pt1 | contig 27587 bp, 38 predicted proteins | sample 101ome_21_FD_132468 | JGI IMG/M metagenome (GOLD analysis project Ga0181577, IMG submission 132468) | Coastal salt marsh microbial communities from the Groves Creek Marsh, Skidaway Island, Georgia - 101413BT metaG (megahit assembly) | ecosystem: Environmental > Aquatic > Marine > Intertidal...
CAGAGCAACGTCAGGTAATATGGCGTTCAACACATACAACAAAGACGTAAACACTCGTCCTACAAGCGGATTGATGTATCCTCGTGTGAGAACACGTAGGCGTGGATAAGATAAATATTAGAAAGAACAGGATTTAGAGAATGGCAAATAGATTTCCACTAATAGTAGATACAGATGACGGTAACAAAATTAAAGAAATACCAGTTGGTGATCAACTTGATCTTGCTAACAGTGGTATTGCTAACTTAACACAACTTAGTGTATCCGGTGCATTGAGTAGTTCTACAATAAGCACAACAGGCGATATAACAATTGGCGGAACTGTAAATGCTGGAACTGCTGAAATTACTACATTAAATGCTACAAATATCAATTTAGGTGGAGAAAGTGTTGGTGTTCCAGTGCAATCAGATTGGAATGAAACAGATAACACCAGTTTAGCCTTTATTTTAAACAAACCTACAGTTGACGTTGGCGTAGATGAACTAGGAGACATCGGAGATGTTACAGTTGATTTACGACAAACTGGCGATTTTTTACAATGGAATGGTATAAGTTGGAGACCACAAGCCGTTGCTGCATCTTCAGAAGATATACAAGATGCAATCTTTGATCAAAATGAACCCGGAAGTTTAGATATTCAAGATGATCCACCTAGTGGAAGAGGTAGTCTAGTACTAGGAAAAGTTAAAGGTTCAGGAGATTATGGTATTATCACTTATACACCACCTGATGCTTTAATCAAAGGACAACAAGATAATATCAGTGAATTAGTCAACGACTCACAATTTGTTAACGAAGCATTCCTTACTGCGGTTGATAGTGTAACTGGTAAGTATTTGAAAGCAAATGACGTAATTGGTTTTGGTAGGATTACCGGAACAGTTAATACAGGCTCAGGACAAGTTGAATTAACATTTGACGATAGTGGTTTACTAACAATTGAAAGTGATACACTACAAACTGTTACCGACAGAGGCGCAACTACTACTACAACATTGGAAGCTGATGCATTTAATCAAGCACCTACAAGCACTAGTACAAACACATTAAAAGATGTTAGCATAGAAACTTTGAGTATGCTTACAAGTATCACAGGTACAAACTATGACATTACTACAACCAACGGTAGCATAAGTGCAACTAATGGAGGTATTACTGGTAACAATGGTACATTTACAAACCAAATAGATGCAGGCAATATAAGGATTGCTGTTAACGCTTTGTCAAATACTGCCGGCAATAATGTTGAGATCAACGGAGGCACTGCTAAAGTTGATATTCAAGGTAATGGTTTAAATATGCCAAGTGCCGGAACCCTACCTACTAGTCCATCAGAAGGTGACGTATTCTTTAGTAACAATGGACTGTATATGTACGTAGGTGATGACGGTGCAGGTGCAGCAGACTGGGTTATGATAGGTGGTCCTGGCAACGGCACTGGTAGTTATGGTATGCAATTACCTGCGTTTGAGAACACAGACTTTCCTAGTTTAACAAACGAAGGCGCTTTGATTTACGACCTAACAGATAGTCTTGTAAGAGTTTGGAACGGAACTAGCTGGGCTGCATTATAATCTAGTTTCTGATAAATATATAAAACGGAGACTATGATGGCAGTACAAACTATAAATGTTGGAGTTTTAGCAAACGATGGCACAGGCGATGACCTGAGAGAAGCCTTTATCAAAGCAAATCAAAATTTTGATGATTTAGATCTTAGAGTTTCAGCAGTAGCTGAAATTCAAGGAGAAAACATAGGCTCAGCAGGCTATGGTGTATTTGCAGAAAAAGTAAGCAATAATCTGCAATTTAGAAAACTTTTACCTGATCCATTATATGCAGATTCAATCGCAATAAGAGTAAGCGATGATGGAAATTTATTATATTTCAGTACACCTCAAAACCAAAGTAGATTTACAGATGGTGTAACAACTATTGCAACACCTGTTTCAACTCCGATTTTTTTAGTAGGAGAAGAAGGTGCAACAGTAAGTGTTAGTACAACAGGTCCTACAATAACAATAAACAGTAGGATTTCAAGAGAAACTGCTCCTCATCTTAATGCAGCATTTGATGCAAATAACAATAGTATTTCTAATGTATCTAGTTTCAACACAATTACAGCAGATGAGTTTGAAAGAGCATTAGGATTTGATTTTGGAACAATACAAACTAATATTTCTAATAAAATAGAATATATTCTACTTAACACAGAATTTGATTTTGGATCAGACTCAGGTCTATTTACTGAAGCAGACGCAAGTGTAGACTTTGGTGTTCCAGGAAGTGATACATTTGCGGAAGGTGCATAAATGGCATTACCAAGTTGGACTTCGGTTAACGGTGAATTAGCCACTGTAGAAGAAAGGACTAATGTAAGTATTACATTACCTTTACAAGATACTATAGGTATTACAGTAAGCGTAATATCAGGACAACTTCCTCCCGGCTTAAGAATTGAAGATTACATTATCAAAGGTACTCCTTTTGAAGTAGGAAAAACCACAGACTTTGAATTCGTCATACGTGCAAGCAATGCTGAAGGTATAGCTGATAGAACATACAAAATAATTGTAAATGGTGCTGACGAACCTATTTGGCAAACAGCAGAAGGTGCATTACCTTTACGTAAAACTTTTAGAAACCAATATTGGGTAGACACATTAAACACTAATTGGGGAATCAAAGCAGCAGAAGACAGTGCGTGGACCGATGTTACTGTAACCGTAGTAGAAAATATTCCTTCAAGGGAAGAAGGCGTGGCAGGAGATTGGGTGTTTGTTAGTTCTATAGAACAGGTATGGACAAAGATTATTTCACGTTGGTATAGAGCTAATGAAAACAGTGTGCAAGGTTTGTTTGGTCCAGACTACACTATAGTGGTTGGAGACACTGTTCCAAATCCAAATATAGACGAGTTATGGTTTAACACCAACAAAGACAACAATGGATTAAATCTAGCTCTTAAACGTTGGGATGAAGATAAACAAGTTTGGGCACAACAAAAATACACAGTAAGTAAATCTGCTCCAATATCTCCATTTGATGAACAAGTATGGGTGCAAGTATTTGATGATACATTTGACTTTGTTTTAAAAAGTTATGATGCAAATGATAGAACTTGGGAAGTGATTAAATTTGTTGATTATGGTCCTACACCTCCTGACAGATTAAACACAGCGTTTTTTGTTTTAGACAGTGCTCCTGTAGATTTCCAATTACAAGCAATCGATAGTGATTTACGTGCAGGCCAAACACTAAATTATTATATAGCACAAGACGATGGCGAATTACCTCCTGGTTTAACATTAAGCACAGATGGTAAAATAAGTGGATTTGTTGATCCTATATTAGGATTAGATATATTTGCAGATCAAGGTTATGACATTGATCCTTTTGACTCTGCTCCAAGCGATCTGTTTGTAGTAGACGACAATGGATTTGACAGCTATTTTTATGATACAACGTTTTATGGATTTAGTGAAAGAACAAGACTGCCTAAAAAATTGAATAGGAATTATACATTTACAGTCACAGTAGAAGATGATACTAGTTTTAGTAAAAGAGAATTCAGTATCTATGTTGTAGGTGATGATTTCTTACGTGCAGACAACACTATCATGAAAGCAGGCACCGGATTATTTACAGCAGATAATACATTCTTGCGCAATCCTATTTGGCTAACACCAGGCAACTTAGGAGTCAAAAGAGCAAACAATTATACAACATTATATTTAGATGTGTACGATCCAAATGCATTACTTGGTGAAATAAGTTACAATATTCAACCATTTAATGATGATGGAACAGAAAGCGAACTGCCTCCTGGATTAGCACTAGATGGTCTTACAGGTGAACTTGCAGGAATAATTCCATATCAACCAGCAGTCAGTAGAGAATATAAATTTACAGTCGAAGCACTTAGACAATTTGTAGACACAGATGATATTGAAGAAGTTACAACAAGTATTTTTGAAGATACACTAAGTGGTGTTACCTCTTTAAAGATTAATAAAATTAGTAACAATGTTGATGATGACGGTGTTACGGATTTAGAAAAACTTATTGGACAAGAGATTACAATTGACAACAAAGGTTATGTGATAGAAACAGTTGACGGTGATCCTGCAGAATATGATGTCTTGAATTTAGCTAGAGAGTTAGAACCGTCTTATAAGTATAAAAGATTAAGAACTGCATTCAAAAACAGAATAGGGCAAAATTATATATATTTCATCGACGAATTAGATGGTCGTGAAGAAGTGTGGAAAAACAGAAAATTAAATTACAGCACATCAGAATCTTATCAACTTTTAGATAATGCAACCGATATTATACCAGGAAGTACTACTGCAAAGATATGGCACAAAATGGTAAGATACACAATAACAGCAGCAGACAGTGCAGGAAACTTAGAATTTAATTATGGTGCTATAGGATTGAATGATCCAGGATTAGAAACAGATAGTGATATTGAAGATGCTTTAGAAGCTTGGTTAAGTTCGCAGGGAATTGACATTGAAAATTTATACCATTTAGAAGAATTAGATGATAAAATCATTTCATTTGATATTCCAAGAAATTCGGCAGTAGAAAATGTAATCTTAAATCAAAATTTATTTCATACAGATGATAGTGTATTAGACAATATAGAAATTACACGCAGCCGTCAATTCTTTAAAGTGTTTGTTGACAACAATCTACAAAGACAGTATTTGTTGTCAAACAACGAAAATGAACTATCTGGTGTACAAATTACATTAGGAGCGCAAGCGCAGACATTAATTACAAAACGTATTAATGTTACACAAAATGAAGATGTTAGCACAATCAAAACATTTACAATTAATGTAATTGGTGAAGTTGAAAGCACAATTAATTGGATAACTGATGCAAACCTAGGAACTCTTGTTGCAAATAGACCTAGTTACATACAGTTACAAGCCACAACAACACTAGCTGGTGCAAATTTAAGATTTGATTTAATAGATGGAAGACTACCTAACGGACTTGAACTTAAAACCGATGGAGAGATAGTTGGTAAAGCAAAACAGTTTCCAGACAGCAATGGATTAGGGCTAACAACTATAGATAATCGTAATATTACATTTGACGGAGGCACTACTTCATTTGATAGAGAATTCAAATTTAGGGTTATGGCTAGAGATAGATTCGGTTATAGTGCCGAAATAAGAGAATTTACACTCAATGTAATAGATACTGACAACAAAGTGTATAGTAATGTATATATTAAGCCGTTTTTGAAAAGTACGCAACGCACTGCATTTAGTAATTTTATAAACGATTTTGATATTTTCAAACCAGAATACATTTATAGACCATATGACGAAAGTTTTGGAGTTCAAAAAGATTTACGAACATTGGTTTATGCAGGTATTGAAGCCAAATCACTTAGAAACTTTGCGGCTAGTGTTACACTAAATCATAAAAGGAAAAGTTTCTACTTTGGCGAATTAAAATCTGCAATGGCCAAAGTTCCAGGTACAAATGATGTATTATATGAAGTTGTGTATGTAGAAATTAAAGATCCTCTACAACCTACAGTAGGAAACACAGAACTTTATGTACAAAGTAGGAAAGCAAATAAGTTAAGTATAAACAGCGTAAAACTTGAAATCAAAGATGATACAACTGCTGCTGAGGAAGGTGCTGAATTATATGCAATTACAATGCGTGAAGGCGATCCTGTAAAGTTTGCAGCAGTATCAAATAGAATAACAATATTTGGTAGGACTGTTGATTACAGCATAGATGCAACAGGACAAATAGAAATAGTGCTACAATCAGGCGATGTTGTGGTATTACGTCCTTCAAGTTCTTTAACAAGCGACAGTGGTGATCCATTTAGATTTAGACCTGACGGAGATGCCATCAGCGTTGATAACACCGGAATGCAAGCAAGTCAAAGCCAAAATGTAAAACGTTGGATCAGTAACATTGGTAATATGCGTAAACGTATTAATGATATAGGTGCAAACGATAGAGAATTTTTACCACTATGGATGCGCACATCACAAGAAGAATTAGGTAATGAATTAGATTATGTAACAGCAATGCCATTGTGCTTTGTTAAGCCTGGATTTGCGCAAACTGTGATTGAAAATATACAAAATGCACAGTTTGATTTTGCACAATTACACTACGATATTGATAGATATATAGTAGATAGAACAGAAGAATCGGATCAAGAACAATTCATAGTTTTTGGAGATTACAAATTAAATGTATAAATACATTTACTAGAGAGGATTAATTATGGCAAGTAACATTGTACCAGACACAATAGATGACGCTTATCCGGTTGCAGGACAGGATAACGATTCACAAGGTTTTAGAGATAATTTTAACATTATCAAAACAAACTTCACTTATGCAAAAACAGAAATTGAAGATCTACAAAATAACACAGCAAAAACCAATGCGGAAAATAACTTTTTTGAAAATACTCTCTCTAGATTTACTTCATTAAAGCAATCTGTAAAACACGGTGCAGTTACAGCAGATGAAGATAAGCAATTGTTTTGTGGTACAGCACAGCATTTTGAAATAACTGTTGAACTTGATAATCGCACAGTAACTATTGTTGATTGGCCAACAAATGACGAATACACTGAAATTGTAATGCATTGTAAGGGCGATGGTGTTGTTGATAGAATTCTAACGTTTGCTGGACAATATAGCACAGGTTTGCCAAGCACAATGCGTGTAGAAGATACAACCGAATTTGGTGGTGCAGCACAAATTACTCTTTCTACTACAACCACAACCACTCAAGTTGTAAAAGCATTTTCATATGATAACGGCGAAACAATTTATTTACAACATATTGGAACATTTATTTCAACATGATTCATCCTCATGAACAGGAAATAAAAAATTATACAGACGCACAGCTTGAGCAAAAATTACTAAAGCTCAATCAAATGTATTTTATGACTGACAACCAAGATATTCGTCAGCAAATGATACTTCTTATTGATGGCTACAAATTAGAACTTGAAGCACGTAGAGCAGCAGCAAGATTAAAACAAGAAGAAGACCAAGGCGATAATCCTCTTGACGATTTAATCAATGTAAGTTAAAATAGGTATATGCTATTGAAAACTGATGACTTAGGTATCCCACGATTTAGTAATCGCGATTTGATCGATATGATTTATAGTGGCAATGTGGAAAAATGTCACGTTGTTCTGTGTGATCAAAATGATGATGTAGATAAATTTAACACTGCAATGCAAGCGCAAGGTATGAGCCCATTGCAAAAGTATATTCCACTAGATGTAGACGAAAAGACTTTTGACGGTGTATGTCAAAGTGAATGGTTTATGCCCGATGCATACAAAGAACTAGATGTTGTTGCACATTTGTACAGTTTATGCGAAGGCGATGACAAACGTTTCCACAGAGTAAATGAAGAACTAGCAGAGTTCCAACGTAGAGAAATGTTTGATTTGTTGCGTTATATGATTTATCTTGTAGATTTTATGCGTGAGAACGACATTGTGTGGGGTGTAGGACGTGGATCAAGTGTAGCAAGTTACGTGTTGTACTTAATTGGCGTACACAGAATTGACAGTGTCAAATATGATTTAGACTGGCGTGAATTCCTAAGATGAAACACCTTGTAGAAATGGGTCAATGGTATATTACCCATACTTGCAATCTTAGTTGTGAAAATTGTTTAAGTTATAATAATTATAAAATCAGTGGACACGAACGTTGGGAAGACAATGAAGAATTTGTTAAACTATGGAGCGAGCGTGTTTATATACAAGATTGCAGCATTATAGGCGGAGAACCTTTTGCTAATCCTGACATACACAAATGGGCAATGGGTGTACGCAAATACTTTGATACTAAAGATTTAAAAGTTTGCACAAACGGAACATACTTAGAACATCACATAGATAATATTAAACAATGGATTGACAACGGTATTGTGTTAGAAATACAATATCACGATCCTATGCACAAACAAAAAATAGACGTTGCTATAAAACAAATACTAGGTAGCAATACACATAAAATTTCAGGACGAGATTGGCACGGAGAGCCAGATTACTATGAGGAGTTTGACGATATATACTTTGTAGATAATCGTGTTGCTATAGTGGTTGTTGCTAGTTTTGAATTTTATACACATACAATCAACGGTGTAGGTGATGCAGAATTTACACACAAGTTTTGTGCGTGGCGTGACTGTCATTACTTTTACCGTGGCGAGTTGTACAAATGCGGTGCATTGGTTGGCGCACAAGGTATGGCAGAAAAATTCGACCTACTAAACAAAGACATAATTACACAGTACAAGCCAGTAAATGTTTTTGACAATGATTTAGGCAGTGCAATTAAACAACTGCAAAAAAGTGTACCACAGTGTGCTATGTGCAATACAAAGAAAATGTTGAAAAAAACTTTTCCTGTTGGCATAAAGAAAGTTGACTATGAACCTATACCTAGTGCAAGCCAGTGACAATCACGGACCAAATAAGTTTTTGCCGCTTGCAATAGGTTATCAATGGTGCTATGGTAAAAACGACAACTGGACACTAAAAGATGTTCTTATAGAAAAAACAGAACCTGTAGATTATGTAGCAACTATGGAATCTCCTGATTTAGTTGCTATGAGTAGTTATATATGGAACTGGGAATACAACAGAGAACTAGCAAAGCAAATCAAACGCAAGTTTAGACAGTGTAAAGTTATCACAGGTGGCCCACAAATAAACAAGTATGATCCTGACTTTTTTGACAAGCACCCTATGTTTGATGCATTTGTACACGGCGAAGGTGAAGAAGCATTTAAAAGCATACTAGCAGACGAGGATTGGGAAAGTATACCAAATGTACAAACACTGTATCATATGCCAGAACCAGCAGTGCGTAGGAAGAACATAAACAATATACCTAGCCCTATACTAGAAGGGTTTTACGAACCTATTATGGCAAAGTATCCTGAAGACACAATGTTCCAAGTTACTTGGGAAAGTTTGCGTGGCTGTCCTTATCATTGTAGTTTTTGTGACATCGGTGAAGACTATTGGAATAAACTTACACTGTTTGATATGGAACGTTGTCGTGCAGAAATAGAATGGATGGGCAAAAACCGTATTGAGTATGTTAGTGTGTGCGATAGTAACTGGGGTATGTTAGACAGAGATTATGAACTTACACAACACGTTTTAGAAACAAAGAAAAAATATGGATATCCCAAGTGGTGGGATGCTACATGGAGCAAAAACAATCTAGATAAAAATTATGCTATTGCAAAAGCAGCTCACGAAAGCGGTGAAAACATATTCAAAGGTATAACTGTGGCACTGCAAAGTTTTAATGAAGACACATTACAAATAGTAGATAGATTTAATTTAGATTTTGATACACTTAAAACATACTTTGACAAATACAAAGCAGATGGCATTCCTACATACAGTGAATTAATTTGGCCACTGCCTGGAGAAACATTTGATACACTAAAATCTGGTATTCAACAACTTATAGATGCTGGACAAGAAAACTATTTGATGATACACCCGCTGGTGGTTACAGACAACTCTCCAATGGGTAATAAAACTTATCAACAGCAGCATGGGTTAGATGTTCGTAAAATTGCGCTAGACACAGTATACTTGGGTGCAGATGAAAAGTATATTACAGAGTACACAGATGTTGTTTATGCAACAGGCACAGCTGATCACGAAACTGTAATACAAGGACACTTGTACAGTTGGCTGGTTATACTGATGCACTACTACGGTTGGGGACATTATCTAAGCAAATACATAAAAAACACACAAGGTGTAAGCGAAACAGACTTGTATTTGCGATTGTTTAACTGGATAAAGAAAAACAAACATACTTGGTTATACAGTGAGTATGCTGCAACAAAGAAATGCTTTGAGGATGTGTATGCAAAACGTGCATTGTGGGGCAGACAAGTATTAGGCACCGATGATATATTTTGGGAATACAAAGGTGCGAGCAGTATTAAAATACACGAAAACAGATTTGATTTCCAAAGAGAAATGGAATGGTTTTTAAGCGAGAACTTTGCAGGTATAAATACTCGTGCGATTATGACGTGTAATTTATTAATGTGCAGAGATAGGGATATGGAATATCCTTTTAATATGAGAGTTGATAGAAAAGTTGCAAAAGCAATGTATGGCGTATATGCAAACTATGTAACTATCGATCATCATGACAAAGGAAACACTGACAATTATTTTAACACAGCATATCATTATCAAAGGAAAAACGGATATTGGCGCTGTTCAATATCTGAATTTTGGACTTGACAACTATCATAAGTAATTGTAATATAAGTAAGGAGAAAAGCCAATGAAGAACAAAGGTCGTAAGACTTATAGAAGTATGCAAGGCAAAGTAGTTGATCTTGATTTGCTAATCAAGCGCAACGAACTAACTCCTGCTGTAGGAAATGCAAAAGTAAATGCTAGAGGCGATGAATTAGGTCCTGGTGGTAAAATCGTTAGAAAACGTGAAGAAGTAATGAAAGAATATTACAAAACAGCACCAGTTGTACATCAATCAAAGAAGAAAGAATTATCTGAAGCAGAAGCAGCAGAGTTAGAAGAATTCGATGCAGAACCTGTTCCTCCAAAACCTGCTCCTAAAGTTGAAGCAAAAAAGCCTGCTCCTAAAAAAGCAGCACCTGCTAAAATTGTAGAAGTAGAAGAAGATGAATGGGTAGAAGACGAAGAAGGCAATTTTGTAAAAAAAGGTGATTAATGGAAACAGAAGGTCTAGGTGGCGGATTTAAAATTACGCCTAAAATCAAAGGCAAACTCAGCCCTATCAAAAATAGAGTAATTGTTAGTGATATGCACTTTGGAGAACAAATTACCAAGGGAGGTCTTATTCTAACAGGAGATGATGGTACACACAGAGGTATCTATCCACGCTGGTGTAAAGTACACGCAAAAGGTCCAGAAAACAACGACGACTACAACGTAGGTGATTGGATTCTTGTAGAACACGGACGTTGGACACGTGGCGTTGACGTTGACGAAGGTAAAGGCGAATCCACATTGCGTATGGTAGAAGCTGAAAGCGTAATGGGATGGAGCAAAGAGAGACCCGAAGGTATAAGTATCGGCGAAGAGGTATAAATGCAAATATTAAAAAACATTATTGTAATCATTATTGGATTACAAATTATTGGCTTGTTAAGTGTACTTGGGGTTCTTATGGTTCAAGAAATGGAACTTAGAGATATGGAAATCCAACAATGGATTGAAATAGGAAGTGAAACTATATAATGACAAATCCATTTGAAGACATTGAACGCTTTGGCTCAGCGTGTGATCAAGAGCCTAACGAAGAAAACTATAAAATGTATCTAACACTCATTGATGAAGAAATGGGTGAACTTATAGATGCAGTCACAGCAAATGATCGTGTAGAACAACTTGATGCACTAGTTGATATCCTTGTTGTGACTATGGGTGCTATCAGAGCAGGTGGCTTTGATGGCGAAGGTGCATGGAAAGAAGTAATGGCTACAAACTTTGCTAAGATTGATAACGATACTGGTAAAGTTCGAAAGCGTGAAGATGGCAAGGTACTGAAGCCAGAAGGATGGAAGGCTCCAGAACTTGCACAGTTTATAGGAGACTAATATGGTAGCAAGAACCGCAAATATTGCAAGTCGTGCGTATGACGAAGGCTTGCGTAAATTTATGATCAATATGTATAACCACACTGCACTAGGATTAGCAGTAAGTGGTTTTATCGCCTACCTTGTTTTTACAACAGGTATGGTATATAGTATGGGCAGCCTTATGTGGCTGTTTATGTTTGCCCCGCTAGGTATGATTTTATATTATGGCTTTGCAGGACAAAACTGGAGCCTACAGGGCATTACACGTTTTTACTACATTTTTACAGCAGTAATGGGTGTAAGTATGAGCACTATCTTTGTGGTGTATACAGCGACGAGTATAGCTCAAGTATTTTTTATCACAGCAGCAACATTCGCAGCCGCCAGTCTATACGGATACACTACAAAACGTGACCTCACCACAATGGGTAGTTTTCTCATTGTAGGCTTGATTGGCATTATTATTGCTAGTATTGTAAACATCTTTCTAGCAAGTTCAGCATTTGCATTTGCAATTAGTATTATTGGTGTGCTTATTTTTGTAGGAATGACAGCATGGGATACACAAACTGCAAAGAACTTATATCTTTCTGCACCTAATATGGATGTAGCAGAAAAATATGGTGTGCAAATGGCATTGAGTCTTTACTTAGACTTTGTAAATCTATTCCAATTTTTGTTGGCACTTCTTGGCAATAGGGAGTAGATAAATACACTAAAGGAGACTGCCGTGGATAAAAAAGCAATCACGAAGGCAATTATTAGAAGTCAACATTGCCAACGCAATTGGGATTTGACAAAACAAATACCACAAGAAGATTTAGATATTTTAGAAACGGCAGTTAGCCAGTGTCCTAGTAAACAAAACGTTGCATACTACAAAGCAATTTTTGTTAAAGATAGAGATAAAATTGAACGCATTTATGAAACTACAGATGGTTTTGTAAAAAATTTCCATACAAATGAAACTGTGACCAACAGCCAAGTTCTTGCAAACTTGTTAATTGTGTTTGCAGAATCAGATGAAGAGCCAAAAGAAAACATATTCGGTGATGTGTTTGTTCCTAGCAAAGATTTAGAAAAGCCAGAAGACTTGCTCAAAGACAAACATATGGCTGTGGGCATTGGTGCAGGGTATGCAAACATCACAGCAAGTATGTTAGGGTATAGCACAGGTTGTTGTGCTTGCTTTGATCCTGCACAAGTTGCAGAAATATTAGGCATAGATACTCACATACATTTGTTAATGGGTATTGGCTACAAAGACGAAACTCGTCCAAGACGTGAACATCACGCAGAGGATTTTGTTTTTCCAACAAAGAAAAAACAAAACATACAAGTGGATAAATGCTAAACGGCCGGGTACTTGACACAGGCAAAATATTAGTTCCAACTTTACAATGGTACATAAGCCATACTTGTAATTTAAATTGTATGAATTGCAGCAATTTGAATAATTTTGCTATTTCTGGTCACGATACTTTTGACAATGCATTGGCTAAAACTTGGGCTGAAAAACTGCACGTAAATGACTTTTGCATTATTGGCGGTGAACCTTTTACAAACAATGATCTAAATACTTGGGCATTAGGATTGCGTGAACACTTTACTTGTAGAGATTTTAGAATTGTTACAAATGGTACACTGCTAAAAAAGTTTGCCCAAGATATACCAAATTGGATTGCAAATGGTATAACAATAGAAATGAGTTTGCATAAAGAAGAACATTTTGCAAAAGCATTTAAAGACATAGACGAAATATTACAAGGTAGATACAAAAAAGTTAACAAAACAGAATTGCAAAAATTAGGTGTAATGAATCATATTGCTTGTGGTTATGAAGATGCAATCCTTGTAGATGATTTTCCTGCATTCGTAATTAATTACAAAACTAAATTTTACCGTTGGGGTGTACGTGGTGTAAAGGACGGAGTGTGGCAATTTTACGACAGTGATAGAGAATTAGCACACAGTAATTGTTGGCACAAAGATACACCGTATATATTCAAAGGCAAAATGTACAAGTGCGGTACAGTTGTAGGTGCGACAGATTTTGTGAAAAAATATAATGTAAGACAAAAAGATAAAGACCTTATCGAAAGCATTAAACCTATCGATCCTATGAGTAATAATTTGGCAGAAGAAATACAACAATTGAATAATAGTATTCCTCAATGTGCTATGTGTCCAATTAATTACAAAATAGAGCAGATTTCTCTTGACAAAAAGAAAATAATGTACTAAAGTAGTTATAGTAAACAAGCATAGAGGGTATCATGTCTACAGTTATTGAATGGGGTCAAACCGCAACTACTAAAGCAATCGTTGAAAAATTAGATGAACTTATACCATTAGAAGGTACAGTTACTAATCCTGTAAAAAACAAACATTTAGAAAAGTTTCGTAAAGCACAAAACGTTGTTTATGATATCTTTAACAATGGTTTGATGAATAGAGGCAAAGCACTAAAAGTTTTAGGACTTATGAAATATGATCTTTTCTTAGACGAATATAATTCTAGAGGTGAGTTGCTATGGGCCGCTAACTGGAATAAAAATAACGAAGTTGTTGAAGCAGCATTTACACCAATTGTAATGGCAGCAGCAAAGGAACAAGGTATTGTCTAAATACGGTCCAAGAGTGTATTCTAGTGATACTATTAATACAAAAAATCACTGGGCTGTTGGTATGATTTGGCTTGCAAAAGGCAGCCAAGGTGTGTATAATATAGAAATGAAGGACAATGGTTTTAGTTGCGATTGTCCTGCATTTAAGAAATGTAAACATATAAAAGCAATAGAGGAAAACTTTTAATGGCTGTACACGCAATGATTGATTTAGAAACTTTAGATGTAACGCCTCAGGCAAGTGTTCTTACTGTAGGAGGTGTAAAGTTTGATCCTAATAGTGATGCAGAACCGTACGGTGAATTTTATTACAAACTTGACTTGGACGCACAAAACAGTCGCAAAGTAAATGACAGCACTATTGCTTGGTGGGGACAACAAGATCCTAAAGTACAAGAAGAAGCATTTAGTGAACATGATAGAACACATCCTACAGTGTTTTTAGACAGTCTACCTAAATGGATGGTAGGTGTAGATGTACTTTGGGGACATGGATACGGATTTGACATCACAATCATTGAAGATATGTTACGTCAATCGGGAAAGCCTATTCCCTGGCAATTTTGGCAAGTTAGAGATAGTCGCACATTATTTTCAATGGCAAAAGTAGATCCACGCAAGAGTATGCAAAGCGATTTGCACAATGCACTAGCAGATGCATATTTCCAAGCAAAAGGTGTGCAAATGGTATACAAGGAGTTAGGTATTGCAAAATAGTCCGATCAATACACTGCAACAGTTAATGACAATCACAATGGAAGAGTGTGGCGAACTAACACAACGTTGTAGTAAAATAATGCGCAAGTATGAAACTTTTGACTTGATCGAAGAGGAACAACGTGTTAAACTACTTGAAGAAGCAGGTGATGTTTTTTGTATGCTTGAACTTATGAGCGAACACGGAATATTTGATTGGCGTGAAATTATGAATCGTGCAGATGTTAAGAAACAGAAACTTGAAAAGTGGAGTACATTGATTGATGATTAAAAACTGGGATATACATGAAATAAAGAATGAAATAGATAGAATATATCTAAAGGAATCTGATCCTAATATGGATGGAATATCAACTTTCAATTGCAAAAAAGATCTATATCGTATAAAATGGTATGTAGAAGAAGCACTTGCAAAGTGTCATAACTATGAAGGTGAAACTGAGTTTGTTAGAAAGCACGAAAAAATACAAATGATAAAGGCATTAAGCGAACGATGAAAGAACTATGGGTAGAAAAGTATCGTCCAAAAACAGTAGACGGTTATGTGTTTAGAGATGACGCACAAAGAAATCAAGTCAAGACATGGATCAAAGACAAAACTATTCCGCACTTGCTGTTTAGTGGCAATGCTGGCATTGGTAAAACTACTCTTGCTAAACTACTTTTTAACGAACTTGATGTAAATCCATTAGACATATTAGAGATAAACGCAAGTCGCACAAATAGTGTAGATGATGTTCGAGACAAGATTGTTGCGTTTGTGCAAATGATTCCATTTGGTGACTTTAAGGTTGTGTTGCTGGACGAGGCTGATTACTTGTCGCCAAACGCACAGGCAGCATTGCGTGGTGTTATGGAAGAATATCACAGCACAGCAAGATTTATTTTGACTTGTAACTATCCAAATAGGATTATTCCAGCGATACACAGTAGATGTCAAGGCTTCCACATTGCTAAGATCGATCAAACAGAGTTTACTGCTAGAGTTGCAGAGATACTAATCACAGAAGGCGTTACTCCAGATTTGGATGTGTTAGACACATATGTAAAAGCAACATATCCAGACTTGCGCAAGTGTATCAATATGGTACAAATGAACAGTGTAGAAGGCAAACTTGTAAGCCCACAAGAAGGCGATACAGGTGAAAGCGACTGGAAACTGGATATGGTAGAACTGTTCAAGGCAGGCAAGATCCACGATGCACGTAAGTTGTTGTGTGGCACTGTGCGAGCAGAAGAAATGGAAGAAATTTATCGTTGGTTGTATGACAACATTGAACTGTTCGGAACAGACGAACAACAAGACCAAGCAGTGCTAATTATTAAGCAAGGATTGGTAGATCATACATTGGTTGTAGATCCAGAAATTAACTTAGCAGCAACATTGATTAGACTAGGAGCATTATGACATATATTGTAAATGACGCTTGTATTCGTTGCAAGCACATGGACTGTGTAGAAGTGTGTCCAGTGGATTGTTTTTATGAAGGCGAAAATATGCTGGTTATTAATCCAGTGGAATGTATTGACTGCGGTGTATGCGAACCAGAATGTCCTGCAGATGCTATTCTACCTGACACTGCACCAGGCACAGACGAATGGGTTGTATTCAATCAAAAATGGTCAGATATTTGGCCTAACATTACAGAAATGCGCCCTGAAGATGTGCCAGATGATGCAGATGAGTGGCATGGCGTAGAAAATAAAATGGAGTATTTTTCAGAGGCTCCAGGAAAAGGAGACTAATGTTAAGTAAACAATGTAAAGCACATTTAGAAGAAGTAGGTGAAACTGGTTTACAACATATGGGCAAAGCACTTTTGGTTGCATTTAAATTGCAACTACTTGTTCCTGTGGTAATTATTCATAGTGTTGCACCTAGATTTTTCACAAAAACAGCAACTAACACAATGAGAAATATTCTAAATGACAGAAAACAAAAAACTGATAAATGATATTGTAAGAGTAAATGTATTAGAAGAAGAAATAGCGTATTACAAAACGCTGTTACAACCTGAAGATACAGGACATATACACACAACAATAAATTTTTTAAGTCAAAGACTATCAAACATTAAAGGAGAGTTAGCCGGATGGCCGTTCGATTAGTAAGTTACACAAAACCAACACCAGAGTTTGTACAAGAAGGTATTACAGACAATGATTTATTAGACCTTGTTGCGTTTTGTGCTAGGGTAAGCAATCCAGCAAACCAAATGAATTCCGAAACCAGTGAAAAACTTGTAAAATATTTGATTAAACACGCACATTGGAGCCCATTGGAAATGGTGAATGTGTGTATGGAGATTGATACCACACGTGATATTGCACATCAAATTGTACGTCACCGTAGTTTTGCTTTCCAAGAATTTAGTCAGCGTTATGCAGAACCTGGTGAAATGGGTGAAGTATTTGTAACAAGCGAAGCAAGATTGCAAGATAACAAAAATAGACAAAATTCAATTGAACTAGATTTAGGTGCAAAAGGCAATGCTGAACTAATTACAAAATGGGAAGAAATGCAACAAGATGTTTGCTATACAGCAGGTCGTGCATACGATTGGGCTATTAGCAATGGTATTGCTAAAGAAGTAGCACGTAAAGTATTACCCGAAGGACTTACAAAAACTAGATTATATATGAATGGTACATTACGTAGTTGGGTACATTACATTGAGCTAAGAGGTGCTAATGGAACACAAAAAGAACACATGGAAATCGCTTGGGAATGTGCTAAAGTCATTGCCGATATCTTCCCGCTTGCAAAGGATCTCAATGCCACAAACGATGGAAGTTGACATTGAATGGTTTGAACGCTACGCTTGGTGGCCTACACGAAGCAGTTGGAGTAAAAAGCGTATTTGGTTTAAAAAATATTGGGTAGGCGAGATTTATTATGATGCAATGGGTAGACCACCTATAAAGGAAAAAAGTTGGAAACTAATCTATACTGAAAATGAGTATTTGATGTATCTGTTAAAACAGGATGAAGGCAAATGGGATCATCCTTTGGACAATAGTGTTTTTAAAAGTGTAAGGGCTAAGTAGCCCTTACTTTATGCGTCTCCGTAAATAGCGAGAACTTCTTTTACCGCTTCATGTCTTTCGATATCTCCTTTGTGGAAACGTACAGTACTGATTCTATCACTTTGTCTTTCTTCTAAGTGACGGATAAAATCAATTAGTCCGTTGTCTTTTATTCTATCTGCTTGGGCTAAATCACCTGTAACTACCATTTTACTATCTCTACCGATACGTGTTAGCAGCATTTTCATTTGATTAGGTGTTGCGTTTTGCATTTCGTCAGCAATGATATAAGCATCTTTAAACGTTCGTCCACGCATATATGCCAATGGTGATATTTCTACCACGCCCTCTTTTATCATGCTTTCAATTTCACCTGAATAAAAATATTCTCTAAACACATCAAAGATAGGTCTTGTCCAAGGTGCCATTTTTTCTTCTAGCGTTCCTGGCAAAAAGCCTAAATCTTCATCAGCACTAACTGCTGGTCTTGTTACAACAATACGTTCTACTTCACCTGCAATAAATGCTTTTACCGCTGCCTGACAGGCTAGTAATGTTTTACCTGTACCCGCTGGACCAATACCAAAGACTATGTCTTTACCCGAATCCAGTAATTCTAGGATATATTCTTCTTGGCTGCGATTTCTTGGAAGTAAGTCAACTTTATGTTGCTTTTTTGGAAGGAAGTTGTTTAGTTTTACTACGTTAGTAGATGATTTAATATGTGCTTGCCTTTTGGCTCTAGCTTTACCCATTTAGTACTCCTATGGCTGGAACAGGGCGATATTTTCCTTTGCAGGAAAATCCTTCCCTGCTAAGGTATTTACTTTCGGACAGCAATCATTATATGCGTACTGAATTATTTTTCTTTATAAACACAATGTGATAAATATACTAAAGCGAGGATAGTCATGCCAAAAATATTAGACACATTAGATGTAATTGAAAATTTATCTTCAATCTATGAAAGTGATAGAGCATTTAGTATACTTAAAGACTTTGAAAGAGTTATTGATGAATTAGGAATCTATGTATACAAAAATTGGGATGAAGGAGAATTGGTAGCAGGTCCTGAAATAGATCGCCATTGGGTAAAATGTACATTTATGTGGCCTGAAAAAAATATGCCCGATCCAATGGGCGGTAAAAGGTTACTAGACTATGACTGTAAAATCAGTTATGAAAAAAGTCAAATTATGAAACCTCGTAAAATTAAAAAGCCAGATGATATTCGCCCTGGCACTAAAAAAGGCAAATTAGATAAATTACCTGTATGGTTAGTACACATCGAAATGCCAAAGAAATTAATAATTAGTATATACGGCGGTGATGTAGAAAAGATCGAATTACCTGATGCAAAAACACAGACAGCAGCACCAGCACCAGCAGCAGGTGCAATGCCTCCTCCAATGCCAGCAGGTGATGTAGGTGGAGCAGCACCAGCACCGGTAGCAGATACAGGAGCAGTATAATGGGATTACGTGCAGGAGACTTACACGATTTAGTAAGACCAGTTTTTGAAGTAGATAGTTATCGTAGTAAAATGGGCAGCGATGAAGATATTGTTGTAGTTAGCTTTAGTGTTATGGAACAACAGGCTGCTAAAGATCTAGTCGATTTCATTGAAAAAGGTTACAATTTTGTATTAGATGCAGATGCAACACCTGGTGAAATAGATGAAGGCATTTATAAAGTTTTTGTTGAAATAGAACGTAATCAAAAAATTCCTGTACAAATAAGTGAGCTTTTAGACGGTGTAGGAAAACTTGCTGAAGTTGACGGTTTTAGATTTCGTTATTATAAAAGTTTTAATAGTCAGATAGCAAATCTTTCAAATTTACAAGAAATGATTCCTAGCGACCCAAATGGCTATGATCAAGTTGTAAGTGAAAGTGGAGTAAATAATTTTAAAGATTTTTTTAATAAAAGTTATGTAGAAAATATTGAATTGTACGGAGATGACCTTTTAATTAAAAAATATTATGCAGATCCACTTGCATTCAAAATAAAAGATTTTGACAATACGCATCAAATCAATGAAAACATAGAAGAAAAAATAAATGTAGATTCGTATCCTGAGATTATGTTTTTAACTAAATACCTTGGAGACTATAACGTAATGAAATTTGGAGACAAAACTCTTACGTTTGAAAACGAAGGACATACGCTTGTTGTTGAAAGACTACAGTCTTAATTGTAATAATTGTGGTAAACCGTCACACTGCGGAATTCCGCTGTATGAAGAATTACAAAACTATAACGAACCGCCAACAAAAATAAAAACTTGTGATACCTGCAGATGCGGTAACTGCACAGCCAAAAAGGAATAATTATGGCCAAAGAAGACTTTGAATTTGATTTTGAACCGTGGATGGCAGAAGAACTTATCCACAGAAGCGATTGGGAAGATTGGTACGAAGCCATGCTAGAGATTCTTCCATTATGGGATATTAATACTATTCCAAGAGTAGCAGGATTTATTGCACAATGTGGACATGAGTCAGGTGGCTTCCGTGTGGTAAGCGAAAACTTGAACTACAGTGCAAAAGCATTAAATGTTATTTTTCCAAAGTATTTCAAACGTGCAGGAAGAGATGCAAATGAATATCACAGGCAACCTGAAAAAATCGCTAATGTCATTTACGCTAATAGAATGGACAACGGGGATACAGATTCCGGTGACGGTTGGAGGTTTAGAGGCGGCGGCCTTATTCAGCTCACCGGTCGTTACAACTACACAGAATTCGCAGAAGATGTAGAAATGTCAGTAGACGAAGCAGTAGATTATGTGCGTACCAAAAAAGGTGCATTGGATAGTGCTTGCTGGTTCTGGGACGAAAACAACATTAACAAACACTGTGATAATATGGACATTCTAAAAATGACCAAACGCATCAACGGTGGTACCATTGGACTAGAAGATCGCAAAAAACATTGGGCACACGCATTAGATGTATTAGGCGGCGATATGGAAATGGAAGTAGAAGAAGAAAAAGAACTTAACACTAACCAAACTATACGTCAAGGTTCACGTGGTCCGTTAGTTGCAGAAGTACAAGAAATCTTAGGTATTAGTCCTGCTGATGGTATATTTGGTCCAGGTACTGCAAGACAAGTTAAGGAATGGCAAAGTGCAAATGGCCTAGTAGCAGATGGTATTGTTGGACCAAATACACTGGGAAAGTTGTTAGGGTAGGTGGTTTAGGTATGGGCATGAAACTTGCAGGAGTAATGTTTTTGATAATGTGTGCTATGGGCGGCATAGGTTATTGGTATTACAATGACACACAAGAACGCATGGCTATACTACAAGAAAACAATGCTAAACTAGAAATAGCAGTCGAAACAAATGAACAAGCACTTGAAAGTTTACAAGCAGATTATGCAAGTGCGCAAAATGAAATAGCCAGTTTAAATGATGCGTATACTGCTATCCGTAGACAAAATCAAAGACTAGCTGACAAACTACAAGAAATAGATCTTACAGCAGCAGCAATAGCAAATGCAGAAGGTATTGAACGTGCAGTAAATGCAGGCACTGTAAATGCAGGTAGATGCTTTGAACTTCTGTCGGGGGCAGAACTAAATGAAAAAGAAAGGACAGCAAAAAATGACATCGCTTTTAACAAAGAGTGTCCTTGGCTTTACGATACTTATAAGTCTCGCGGCCTGCTCGACGAAACCCCAGCAGATTGAAGTAAGTGCTAAACCAATAGAAAAACCTACATTACAACTGCCACCTGTTGACGAACTCAATATGCGCAAAGTAGAATGGATTGTAATTAACGAAGGTAACGTTGATACTGTTATTACTAAACTCAAGTCAGAAGGACAAGCCTTTGCACTGTATGCACTAACAGGTGATGGGTATGGAAACTTAGGATTAAACTTTAGTGATATACGTGCATTAGTTCAACAGCAACAAGCCATTATTGCAGCGTATGAAGGTTACTACGAACAAGCAGAAGAAGCAATGGATAATGCTGTAACAAAAGAATAAATACACATATAATAAGAGGGCTTTATATGTGGGAAATGATTGAAAGAATGGCTAGTGATCGCTTGTGGATTTACACGGCGCTTGCTGGTAGTGCGTTTGGTGCAATATTTGTAGCATACATCAGCACAACACGCATTGGTCTTTGGGGTTATGCCCAAATAGATAGAGCGATAGATTATCTTGTAGAACGTTGGGGACTTACATGGCTAGAACAGCCCGAAGACGCATGGCGTAAAAAGTATCCAAAGATCACAGCAAAGATAGATTCAATTGAGGCAAGATTAGACAAATTGGAGGGTAAGAATGCCAAGAAAAAAACCTGAGGAATTAAAAAGCGGTGGAGCGGCATCCGCACCTAAGCCAGCAACTAAACCGGCAGCACCTGCTCCTGCACCTGCTCCGGCAGCACCAATAATACATCAACCTGCACCAATGCCATCAGGTTATCATCCTGCAGACAGCAACGGTGATGGAAAGGTAAGTGCAGAAGAAGAAAAAATGTATCTAGAGTTCAAACGCAAAGAACTTGAAGATCAAGATGCAATGCGCGATGCACAACGTAAAATGGCTTGGTTTAGTTTAGCAGGTATGTTGTTATATCCTTTTGCAGTGGTCCTTGCAGTTTTATTAAAACTAGATCAAGCAGCAGATGTTTTAGGCAGCATGGCAAGTGTATACTTTGTATCAGTTGCAGCAATTGTAGCAGCATTCTTTGGGGCACAGGCAGTAGGCAAATCAGGTTCAGCAAAAAAACGCTAATACCTAAATAAGTAATAGTATGGACTATTACAAAACACTTGGCGTGCCAAAAAGTGCTACACAGGATGATATAAAACGTGCTTATAGAAAATTAGCAAAAGAACATCATCCTGATCGTGGTGGAAATCAAAAATTATTTCAACAAATCAATGAAGCACACGATACACTAAAAGATCCTGACAAACGTAAGCAATACGATAATCCTCAACCACGTGCAGATTTTAATATGAACGCACAAAATATGAATGATATTTTTAGTAGTTTTTTTGGTGGTGGTATGCAACAGCGTATGCGTAGAAATGCTGATATGACTATTAATATTAGAGTGCAACTACGTGATGTTATGACAGGCAAAGACATTGTCGGAAAATATAGATTGAGAAATGGTAGAGAAGAAGTTGCTAATATTAGAATACCACCAGGTGTTGAAGATAATTTAGTAATGCAGTATAAAGGATTAGGAGACGATAGCATACCAAATGTTCCTAGAGGAAATTTAAATGTAAAAGTCACTGTAGAAAAACATAAACATTTTGTAAGAGATAGGTCGCATTTAAAAACAAAATGTAGTATAAATGTATTAGAACTTATTTTAGGCACAGAAGTAATAATAACAAATTTATTAGGCGAAAACGTAAAAGTTAAAATCCCACCAGGCACAAATCCAGGAACAATTTTAAGTATAGCAGGCCACGGCTTACCTGACATGAATGGCAATCGTGGAGGAAATATGTATTTAGAAATAAAAGGAATCACACCAAAAATAAATGATTATGAAATTTTAGATAAGGTAAGAAAATTAAATGATGGAATTAGTACTAGCACCTGATGGTAGATTAGAAACTAAATTAGAAAGATTTGATTTAGAAGCAATGCATCCAGCACCTGTTGCTCTAGATATGATCGAGCTAATGAATAAGCACAGCGGATTAGGATTAAGTGCAAATCAAGTTGGTTTTCCATGGCAAATATTTGTTATGAGAGCATTAATTAATAAAGCACATGGCGATCCACTTGTAGTAATAAATCCAATTATCAAGGGATTAAGCGAAGAATTAGAAAGAGGTGTTGAAGGATGTTTAAGTCATCCAGATTTGATACTAAAAGTAAGACGTCCTGTCAGTTGTATGGTAGAATTTGATACCTTGACAAGTGATTATAAAAATGTTATACATACAGAGGCAAGATTTGACGATATTGATGCAAGAATATTTTTACACGAATATGACCATTTGTTTGGAATACAATTCATTGATAGAGTTAGCAAAATGAAACTGCAAATGGCAGAAAAGCGTAGACTTAAAACAATTAAAAAAAGGAAAGTTAATGGTTGAACCAAGTAAAGAATTGCAAGCAGTATTTGATAAAGCTGTAAAAGATGCAAGAAATCTTAACCATGAATATGTAACTTTAGAACATTTACTTTATGCAATGTTATGTGAACAAACATTTAGCACCATTATTAACGGATATGGTGCCGATGTAGATCATATGAAAAAAGAACTAGAACTGTATTTAAAAACAAAATTAGATGATATAAAAAAAGAAGGCAATGAAAAATATAAGCCTAAAAAAACAAGCACAGTAGAAAGAGTTCTTAACCGTGCATTCACACAAGTTTTGTTTCAAGGTAGAAATGACATACAAATTAGTGATATTTTTATTAGCGTTCTTACTGAAAAGAAAAGTTGGGCGTTTTATGTAACCCAAAAATGTGGTATTGAAAAAAGTAAATTCCAGAATTATATGAACAGCGAAAGCGAACTTTTTGAACACGAAGATGAAGCAGTTAATCAAGGTGCTGCAAACAGAGCATTGCGTGACTTTACAACTGACCTAAATGAGCAAGTTAAAGTTAATAAAATTGATCCTGTAATTGGACGGAATGAAGAAATCGAACAGGTTGCACTAGCACTTGGTCGACGTACAAAAAGCAATGTTCTAATGGTAGGTGATCCTGGTGTTGGTAAAACTGCTATTGCAGAAGGACTTGCTTTCCAGATTGTGCAAGGCAATGTGCCTGAATTCTTAAAAGAATACAAGGTTTACAGTTTAGATATTGGTGCAATGCTTGCTGGATCAAAGTATAGAGGCGATTTTGAAGAACGTTTTAAAATGGTATTGCAAGGACTTAAAGGCAAAGGTAAAACCATTATGTTTATCGACGAAGCACATATGATCTCAGGTGCAGGTGCAGGTGGTGGCAACAGTGCAAATGACTTGGCTAATATGTTGAAACCAGCACTTGCAAAAGGTAACATTAGTGTTGTTGCAAGCACTACTTGGGAGGAGTATCGAAAGTATTTTGAGAAAGATCGTGCATTAATGCGCAGATTCCAGCGTGTTACTGTAGACGAACCAAGTGCCGAAACTACATTAAAAATACTTAAAGGCATACGTAAATATTACGAAGAGTTCCACAGTGTTTTAATTGACGATGAAGCACTACAAGCTAGTATCGATTTAAGTGTAAAATATCAAACTGATAAAAAATTACCTGACAAAGCAATTGATTTGATTGATGTAGCTTGTGCAAGATTTAAAGTACGTGATATTACAAAAGATAAAGTTGTAACAAAAGACAGTATTCAATACGAACTTGCAAAAATGATTAAGTTGCCAGAAGAGCAGGTTAAAGAACGTGAAAGCGAAAACTTAGCACACTTAGAAGATAATTTAAAGAAAGTTGTTTACGGACAAGACAAGGCAATTGAAGATATTGTTGATAAAATCTTAGTAGCTCAAGCAGGACTTAAAAGTGAAAACAAACCAATTGGTAGTTTTGTGTTTATGGGTCCAACAGGCGTAGGTAAAACAGAACTTGCTAAACAGTTGAGTACACAAATGGGTGTAAAACTTGTGCGTTTTGATATGAGTGAATATCAAGAAAAACACAGTGTATCAAAGTTAATCGGTTCGCCTCCGGGTTATGTAGGTTATGAAGATAATGCAGGTGGATTGTTAATCGAAAAATTACAAGAAAATCCTAATTGTGTATTGTTGCTTGATGAAATTGAAAAAGCACATCCAGATGTTAGCAGTATTTTGTTGCAGATTATGGATAACGGAACTGTTACAGGCAGTAACGGTAAAGAAGCAGATGCACGTAACTGTACATTGATCCTTACTACAAACTTAGGTGCGCAAGATGCAGAAAAGAATGCAATTGGATTTGGTGATAGCTTTGAAAAAGACTATGAAGATACTAGTTTGAAAAAGTTCTTTACGCCAGAGTTCCGTAACAGACTTGATGGTGTAATTACATTTGGAAAATTAAGCAAAGAAGTAATGATGAAAATTGTTGGCAAGTTCTTATGTGAACTCAAAGAACAAGTTGTTGCAAAAGACATTGCTATCACAATTACAGATGAAGCATTAGACCATTTGGTAGATGCAGGCTTTGATAGGAAGATGGGTGCTCGTCCTTTACAACGTGTAATTGATAACGAAATTAAGCGTCCTTTGTCAAAACTTATGTTGTTTGGAAATTTACGTAATGGCGGTAGTGTAATTATTGATTATAGAGAAAATGAGATACAACTAGATTGCAAAATTGAAGAACATGAAACTATGTGAAACAAAAAAGTTACACTACGACAAGTATTTTTATAAATTTGTCGTAGTAAATAAATGTGCTCATTTTTTTAGAACCGAATTCCAGCCTAATGGAAATTTAAAGTATTGTCAGAAAAGGTTAGACGAAACTAATGAACATTTTAAACCTAACAAAGATTACATTGAAATTCCATTAACCAATGACTGGCGATGGAAAGATACTATTCCTACACAACATTTTTTTGACGCTATTAATATCTATAGACACCTAAAAAAACACAAAAATTACAAAATTAGATGTGAAGTTAATATGTTGCACATTTATAGCAACGATAGAAAAATGTTAATTGATTTGTCTAATAAAGTACAACAACCATACTCTGAATTTTGGGAACCTAATCCAGAAAATATTGAGTTATTATCAAGCAAAAACAATCTAATAATTGTAAACAAAAAACCTGAATATGAATATAAAATTACATTAGGCAAAAAACCAGGACTTCCTAGTTTAGCACATTGGATTGACAATAATCCCAACCTAGCTAAGATGGGAGAAGTTGCAAAACAAGAATGTTATAACAACGGCTGGGTTAAAGGTTATCATTTTCATATACGTGATTCTAAAGCATTGAGTTTGGCGCAGTTGCTTGTCGGTGATAATATACAAAGAATAGATAAATTTGTGTATGTGCCTACATAGATAAATACTGTATGGAACATTTTATCAATATCATTTACAAAGAAAATGCAGATTCTCACGGAATAGCTGAGTGTATTACAAGTGGATCAAATATACTTACAGAAAGCAGCATTGATTTTTACACAGGTGAATTAAACACCAATGAAAAAATTATCACAATGGCATTGCCTGAAGCAGTTAAAGATATTGATAATGCAGCGCAGGATATTGCTATGAGGCTTTTTGAATTTGGTTTAAAAGAATTTGATATTGAAATCACAGAAGACGAAACTATTGCTAGAACGCTAAGACGTGGTATGCGTGGAGATGATGTAAAGCGCATACAAAGAGAAATTGGTATGCCGGCAGCAGACCAAGATGGTATTTTTGGTCCAAAAACAGAACGTGCTGTAAGAGCATTCCAGCAAAATGCAGGTATACAAGTTGATGGTATTGTAGGACGCCAAACACAAAGTGCTATTTTAAAATATAGAATGCCGGGCACAGGTATTGATGTACAAAAACCAGGTCCTGCATACATTGATGCACCATATCCTAAAACACAGCCTCCAGTAG
>Ga0181577_10000686_pt1 | contig 27495 bp, 42 predicted proteins | sample 101ome_21_FD_132468 | JGI IMG/M metagenome (GOLD analysis project Ga0181577, IMG submission 132468) | Coastal salt marsh microbial communities from the Groves Creek Marsh, Skidaway Island, Georgia - 101413BT metaG (megahit assembly) | ecosystem: Environmental > Aquatic > Marine > Intertidal...
CTAGAATCCCTATACAAGCACTTAAAGGCTAACGAGGGTGTAACAGTAATAGAGGAGAAAACCCGATTCGTATGACCTATAAGGAATGGGAGCCTATCGCCCTTAGGTGGCTGGTAGGCTTTCTTGTACTCGGGCTTGGGGCCATTCTAGGAAAGGGCCTCCTCTGCCCCTGCTAACAGTAATGTAAGACTCGGAGGCTGTGGGGCCAATTGCCCATTTAGGGTTTGGGGACCTTGGGGTAGGTGCATGGGGTATGACTAATAATAAGCAATAGGGGAAAAAGAATGTCCCATTTGTCCACTAATTATCACACCCCGAAAAAGAGAGTTTTTACCCCTCGATGGGAATCCCACTAGGATTTACTAAGAGTACTGAGAGTCCATCTGAGAAATTCCAGTAGAGAGCAAAGTCGCCCTTACAAAAAAAGTTGGGTCCCCCGGGAAACGTTGGTTTTACCCCTGTTACCCCTACAAAAAAAATTGGGTGCCCCGTAGAAAGGGGGAAATACCCCCGAAGCGACCGTGAACTAACGGTCGACCCTTACGGCTACCTCTGAGTAACTGGAATGGAATCCGAGACTACTAGCTCACCAGAAACGGCGAAGCCCCCATGTGCGGTCTAGTGGGGCCAGGGCCCTAGGGCAAAAGAGTCGTCGACCGATACTAAAGAACCTGAAAGAAACTTGGAGTACTTACAGAACCAACACGAACCGCTACTACCCCAAAGAACGGCGAAGCCCGCCTTGGGAGACTTGCGAGGGCCAGGGGCCCCCTTGAAACAAAATTAAATTACCTTGTATAATAAAAAGACCGGGGAGTGCCCGGCCGACCTTAAAGTAATATACTATGACAATAACACACGACACCGAGCCGACACTAAACGGCCCTATGAGTAGACAAGAGTTCTTACAGAAGTTAGAGACTAAGATGAACGCTGGTATGCATTTTGTAGAGCGTACTAAGTCCAAGAACCCGGTACACCCTTATAGCTACATGGGAGAAGGTTACATTATTATGCAACTGACAGACAACGGTCTAGTACTATACGATAGTGTAAGAAACCCCGAGGCTTATATGAACGCTACCGACGATTGGGGGTATGTTGTAGGGCGCCACTCTAAGGAAGGTGAGTTCTTTCTGAACGATGCCCCTTGGGGTGAGGTAAGGGAGACTCTCGACAGTATCTGGAAGTTGATGGGAGGGCTTTAAGTAAGGTGCCAATATAATATAGCGTTGATATGGAATTATGGAATGCATTAGTTGAGTTGAGTAGCTTAGGTAAATTTGGAGCGGTTGTAATTGTAGCGGCATTGGTAAGCGTTATACTTGCGTGTGGATTTGTTGTATACGATACAGCGATTGATACTTACAGAACAGTTGGACAGTTACGTAAAAACAAAAAAACAAAAAATTAAAAAAATCAATTATTTTTTATAGTGAACAAAATTTTCCGAGCTGAAAGTGTTTAGAGTATGTGAATTATCTAAGACTTGTAGTGGAGATGGTGCGGTTCATGAAAATAATTGAAAAATTAAAAAAACTGATTTTTTATTTAGGCTGACAAAATTTTCCCAGCTGAGAAACAAAAATCTTTTTTTTCATAAGTAATAAGAGTTCTAGTAGGATAAGAGACTGGAATTAGAATAAGTAAAATATAAATGTGAGACTGTGAATAAGAAATTTGACTTAATTAGATTACACAGAAGTGGTGCTGCAGGTTGCGGCGCTTTTTATGGTTCCGGCTTTGACTTTTTTACGGGTGCAATTGTGGGAGCTATGTGGCTCATTGGAGAAGTGATTAGTTTTGTGGTCTTCGATGATGAAACAAATGAATAGTATTAGAGTATAATACGTATATAACATTAAATTATAATATTAAAACAAGATGGCAGAAATTAATGCGAATGTAACTAAAGAAACAATGATGCTCAAGTTGATGAGCGATGTTTTTAAATCAGATGCGAAAACAGTTGCGACGGTTTTGAAAAGTATTCCAGATGCGGAGTCTGATGCTTTAATTGAAGCAGTACTGGAATCAACATCACAAGAAGCTTTAGATGAAGCTGTGACTAAGTTTACCCAATACGTTAAAGACCTAAACCTATAATATGTCTGTAAGACCTCAATACATTTACAATGCAGAAGTAGTTCGAGTTGTTGATGGTGATACTATCATTGCGAACGTTGATGTTGGCTTTGATATGTGGAAGCGTTGTAATATCCGTTTGTATGGTATTAACACACCTGAGACAAGAACACGAGACCTGCAAGAAAAGGCCAAAGGCTATGAGGCTAAGGATAGACTGATTGAATTGCTAGAGGAGAACGAAAACAAGTTTGTTTTAGAATCCAAAGGTCTTGATAAGTACGGTAGGTCTTTAGGTGTAATATGGACGGGCTATCATGAAGTTGAAACGTATGCAGATACTTCAGGTACACGACCTATTGAAATCAGCTTGAATGATCTATTAGTACAAGAAGGATTAGCCACTGAATACTTTGGTGGAAAAAGATAAAAATCAAAAATTTAAAAAAATGGAATTTCTAAAAAAACTATTTAATTTCTCAGACACTATTAGTGGCACTGATTTTGTAATCCGTTGGATTGCTTCACTTATCATTCAATATCCAGGTGGGTTCTTATTAGGTATGGGCTTAGCTAGTAGTAACATGGGCTTAATGACCTTAGGTCTTTTATTAGCCATGGTTGGTATTGTACTGCAATTCTCAACCCTAATGAAAAGGTCTAGAGCTTTATTCTCTAATAAACTCCATGTTCTTTACTTCTATATTGGTTATGTATTGATTAGCATCTTCCAGGGATTTGCAGCAAACATTAATCTACTAGTTAATTTAGTGACTGCGTTGGTAATGTTGTCAATGTTTGGATACGCTATTTTCAAAAACTCAGGCACTCCACCATCTGAACATTTAGGGTAACATATTATAATATTCAATTATTATGTAAGAGGACTTCGGTCCTCTTTTTTGTTATTAACATACTATGTTACTTTAATGTTAAACAAATGTAAACTTTTGATATATAAAATATATGAAAAAGTTTATAACATACATACTATTTGCTTCTTTATTATTCTTATCTTCATGTGCTACTTCTCAGTCCGCACATGAACCAAATTTTGGGTGTTCTTATAGTAAAGATTGTAGAATCATAGCAATACATTCACACATTTATTAGTATCAATAGAGGCAAATTTTGCAAATTTTTATAATCCTATAATATTAGATGATATATAGTTTATCGAATTTGTGTGGTCCATAATGGTTACACTCAATAATAGATATGTCATATTTGTTCTAAAGAAACCTTAACATAAGTTAGGGTTTTCTTTTTTATAAACAATTCTATAATTTAAAGTATAATCATAGTAATACTTAATATACTTAACTATGAAATTTAACAAACCAGACAAAGCAACGGATACGTGGCAAGTGCTGCGAATTCAAAGTGAATTTGTAAAGGGGTTTGATACCTTTAATAAATTGGGACCATGTGTTTCGGTATTCGGTTCTGCAAGAACAAAGCCAACAGATAAATGGTATAAAGAAGCACGTAAATTTGGTAAGCTTATGGCTGAATCAAACATTGGTGTAATTTCAGGAGGTGGTCCTGGAATCATGCAAGCTGCGAATCAAGGTTGTCAAGAGTCTGGTGGTACATCAGTAGGTGTTGGTATTGAATTGCCGTTTGAAGCCGAGATGAATCCTTATATTAATGTGGGCGTGGAGAACAGATACTTCTTCACACGTAAAGTCATGTTCATGAAATATTCTCAAGGATATGTAGTCTTTCCAGGCGGGCTCGGTACACTCGATGAACTGTTTGAAGCGCTTACATTAATTCAGTGTGGTCACGTACATCAGCAACCTATCGTTCTTGTTGGTAAGAAATACTGGAAAGGTTTAATGGGCTGGTTGATGGATACAGTTAATGCTTCGGGTAGAATGAGTCTTAAAGACTTTGACTTATTTAGAATTGTAGACTCTGCTGAAGAAGCTGCTGAAAAGATTATTGAATATCATGAGAAATTTAACCCTGATGGTAGTGTAAATTTCTAATTTATGAAATTTAAAAGACTTACTGACAGAGCTCAGGTTGATTTAGCAGAATATCTGAAATCTTATATTGAACAAGTTGGTCCCGAAAATGTACGATTGTATATTGGCTGTGATAGTCAAAATAAATCAGCATGGACCAACTACGCTACAACAATTGTAATACATATTGGTAATACCGGTTGTCACGTCTTATACCAAAAAGAAAGAGTGCGTCCACGTATTGAAGACTTTTGGACTAGATTATGGAAAGAGGTTGAACGTTCGGTTGAGGTTGCTTTATATCTACAAGAACATGGTATCGAAGTAGACAATATAGACCTAGACCTTAACGATGACCCTAATATGAAATCTAACAAATTAGTCGCCGCGGCAAGAGGATATGTAGAATCCCTTGGTATTAAAGCTAATATAAAACCAGATTTGTTGCCTGCAATTTGCGCGGCAGATCATATCGTTAAATAGCAAACATAATTGCATTTGACCATATAATAATAAAATAAACCAAATAAGAAATATGTCACTACACGACTCATTTGAAAAAGGCGGAAAAGCACCAGGTGGAAAGCGCACGGGCAAGACACCCTTTATAGACCAATTCGGTGAAGACTTAACAGCTCTTGCAAAAGAGGGTAAGCTTGATATGATTATTGGTCGCGATGCTGAAATCCTTCGCATCTGTCAAATCCTTGCACGTCGCAAGAAAAATAACCCAATCATCTTAGGTGAGCCTGGTGTTGGTAAGACTGCAATTGTTGAAGCGATTGCACAGCGTATTGTACAGGGTAAGGTTGCACGTACTTTAATCGGTAAGCGTCTTATCTCTCTTAACATGACTATCATTGTTGCTGGTACTAAATACCGTGGTGAGTTTGAAGAGCGCATGAAGAATATCGTGGACGAGCTTAAGGCTAATCCAGATATTATTTGTTTCATTGATGAGATTCATACTATTGTTGGCGCTGGTGGTGTTTCAGGTTCTCTTGATGCATCTAATATCTTAAAACCTGCATTGGCACGTGGCCAAGTGCAATGTATTGGTGCTACAACCCTTGACGAGTACCGTGAAAACATTGAAGATGATGGTGCGCTAACACGTCGCTTCCAAGAGGTGTTCATTGAATCACCTTCTGTTGAAGACACTATTGAAATCTTAGGTCGTATTAAAGACAAGTACGAAGACCACCATGCTGTTGAATACACGCAAGAAGCTGTTGAAGCTTGTGCTGTTCTAAGTGACCGTTATATTTCTTCACGTGAGCTACCAGACAAGGCTATTGACCTTATGGATGAAGCTGGTGCAAAGCTACACTTAGAAGAAGTTAAAGTACCTGCGTCTATTAAAAAGATTGAGGTACAAGCCGAAACTTTAAAAGAAGAAAAGTTAGAAAGCGTTAAACAACAAGATTACGAAAAAGCTGCGACCTTCCGTGATAAAGAATTAAAGAAGCGCAAAGAGCTTGAAGATGCTATTACTAAATGGGAAAAGTCTCTTAATGAAAATCGTAAAAAAGTTACGCTTGATATTATTGCTGAAACTCTTTCTCAACAAACAGGTATTCCAATTTCAAGATTATCTGGTGACGAGTCTAAAATGATTAAGCAATTAGGCGAAGAACTTAAGAAGCAAATCATTGGGCAAGATGAGGCTGTTGAAGCGCTTGCTAATGTGATTAAACGTTCGCGTGCTGGGGTATCTTCTTATAAGAAACCAATTGGTTCATTCATGTTCTTAGGTCCAACAGGTGTTGGTAAAACTGAAACAGTTAAAGCACTTACACGCTACATGTTTGGGTCTGAAGACAATATGATTCGCATTGACATGAGTGAATACCAAGAGAAGCACAATGTAGCCCGTCTTACCGGAGCGCCTCCAGGATACGTTGGGCACGAAGACGGTGGGCAGTTGACTGAAGCTGTTCGTCGCAAGCCTTATTCTGTAATCTTATTTGATGAGATTGAAAAGGCACACCCTGATACCTTCAATGTATTGTTACAGGTATTGGATGATGGTCGTCTTACAGATTCTTTAGGTCGTGTTGTAGACTTCACTAATGCTATTATTGTGATGACTTCAAACGTAGGTGCTAAAAAAGCCGCGGACTTTGGTGGTGGTATTGGATTCTCTAGTGCGTCTTCTATTGCAACTGAGAAGGCTAAGATTGAATCTATTATTGACAAGGAATTGAAATCTAAGTTCACACCTGAATTCTTGAATCGTCTAGATGAGACTATTCTATTCAATCAATTGAATGACGTGGATATGATTAAGATTGTAGATATTGAGCTTAATGAAATTCAAGAGCGAATGGCTGAACAAAATATTTCTATCAAGTTTACCAAGACAGCTAAAGAGTTCTTAGTTAAAGAAGGATATGACCCGGCATACGGTGCACGTCCACTTAAGAGAGCTATTCAAAAATACGTTGAAGATATTTTAGCAGATGGTATACTAGATGGTATTATTAAAGAAGGTGATAAATCATACTCTATATCATATAAAAAAGGTAGTGATAAACTTTCTATAAAATAATAAATTATGACAATGGAAGACTTTAATACAGACGATTACACGAATGATGCTCATATCCCACGAATAGAAATCGGTAACATGGAAACGATTAAGGACATTGAGCTTGAGCTTGCGACGCATCATGATGATTTTTATAGAAGGCTAATCACTTATATGATTGAAGCTATTGAAAATCGACTACCGGAAGGTGAACCTGTTGCAATCCTTATTGATGAAGACGGTGTTGAATACGATATGGATTTACCACGTGAAGGTTTTCTTAAATCGCTCGATAAATGTATGGAATACTTTACCGACATTGAAGAGTATGAAACTTGCTCATTAGTGCAAGATATGATTAAGATTGTAAGAGACGCACAATACTAAGAAAGAAGCCCGGCAAATAGCTGGGCTTTTCTTATTCCAATATATAGGATACACTATAAACAATATCCTAATTTTACATATAATAAGGGTAATTAATAAGATTAATATTTGATGGACTACTCAAACGAATTTAAGAAGTATGCAATGAGCGACCATAACTTGAGCTCAATGAATTTGCATTACGCACAACAACAAATCGAATCGTCTATGACACCTTACATTCTTGAAGAACGTGAGATGCGTATGACGCAGATGGATATTTTTTCAAGGCTCATGCGCGATCGTATCCTTTGGGTTGCTGGTGGTGTTAACGATAATATGTCAACAGTTGTACAGGCTCAATTGATGTTCTTGGATAATGCAAGTAAAGACGATATCACAATGCATATTGATTCACCGGGTGGTTCTGTTAAATCAGGTCTGTCTATGGTTGACGTAATGGAATACATTAAGTGTGATATCCGTACAGTGAATACTGGAATGGCCGCGTCAATGGGTTCGGTACTTCTAGGTGCTGGAACTAAAGGCAAGCGTGCTTCACTGCGCCACTCAAAGACAATGCTTCACCAATCTTCTGGAGGTTTCCGTGGAAACATTCAAGATGCTGAAATCGATTGGCAAGAATGGCAGAAGGTCAACCACGAACTATTCGTTCTATTAGGCGAGTACTGTGGCAAAGACCCCGAGGTTGTAAAGGCTGATGCTTCAAGAGATCTTTGGCTAAGTGCTGATGAAGCATTAGACTATGGTATCATTGATGAAGTAATTAGACGATAAAATATGCTTATAGTAGGACTACACACAGGACACGATTCAGCAATTGCATTAGTTGAAGATGGAAAGTTAATTGCAACTACATCTGTTGAAAGATTTTCAAGAACTAAGAAAGATAGCTTTTTAAATAGGGCTTATGTTGAATTCTTTTTAGACACTTATGGCTACAAACTAGAAGATGTTGATGAATTCACGTTTAGCGCTTTTGAGAATTACTTAATTCCATGGGTAAAGCTATATTCACCACTGGACCAGAAGTATCCGTTATCTTGGTACGGTACTTGGAATAGACAATCAAATGCATTAAACCACATAGAAGGTGAAGAAAAGGTTGAGAAAACAGAATACGGCTATACATTACCATCTGTTATTCATAGGCTTTCAAAACCTTACTCTTCAGCAGATATTGAAACTCATAACTTCTTTAGGCTCAATATTAGAATTGAAGGTATTGACAAAACATTTAAAGGTATGTTTGTTGACCATCATTTCTCACACGCTGCAAGTGCATTTTATACTTCTGATTTTGATGAAGCTGCGATTTTTACAGCGGATGCATCTATGCACGATACTGAAGCTTCATCAGGATATTTCGTAGGACGTGGAACTACACTTCAACAGTTTAAAAATCCGGGCTATATGTATGGTAACTTCTATGACGTTGCGACTGAACATTTAGGTATTGGTCCTGGTGTTACTAAAGCTGGTACTCTTATGGGTTTGGCAGCATACGGTAGAATCAGTAAGAATGCTTATGACAACTGGAAGAAGTGGACAGCGCCTCAATACTCAAGAGAAGGTGATAGAGTTGAACACCGATATGTTGATTGGTTATTTGCTCAAATGAGTGGAAGATTCCCATATGTTGGAGAAACAAAAAGAACTGATATCGTCAACGATAAACCAGGTGCTGCTGGTATGTACACTAGAGAATGGCAAGAGCCATTTACAAACGAAGAGTCTATTACTCAAGAAGGAATGGATATTGCAGCGGATATTCAATTTGTAGCCGAGCGCTCTCTTGTAGAATACTCACAACAATTATTTGAAGAGACTAAATCTTTCAATAGAGGAAATCTTTGTGTTGCTGGTGGTACGTTCTTAAACTGTAATGCTAATTACAAAATCATGACTGAAACTGATTTTGAGAATATGCATATGTTCCCAGCATGTGGTGATGACGGTACAGCAGCTGGCTCTGCACTATGGGTTGCACATGGATACTACGGTTTACCTAGACAGAAATATACAACATCTGAATTAGCGTATACTGGTGTAGTTTGGACAGATGGTCACCTTACTGGAGGTCAGCCATTAGACTTAGATGTTATTGCTGAAAAGCTTAATGATGATAAGATAGTATGTTGGTATGATGGTAGAAGTGAGAATGGTCCACGTGCATTAGGTCACAGATCATTTATTGTTTCTCCAAAGAATCCTAAGATGAAAGACGTACTTAACTCGCGCGTTAAGTTTAGAGAATGGTACAGACCTTTTGCACCTATTGTTCTTAAAGAAAAAGCTAGTGAATGGTTTGTAATGGATTTTGAATCTCCATTCATGTTACACACGGTCCCCACTAAACGACCATTTGAAATTCCAGCCGCGGTTCATATTGATAATACCGCTAGAGTTCAAACGCTTGATGAGTCACACAATCCTAAGTTGTATGACCTTATTACTAGATTTGAAAAGCTATCTGGAATTCCTATTGTGATTAATACGTCGCTCAATGTTAAAGGTCAACCTATTGTGGAAACACCAAACGATGCAATGCAATTATTCAACGAATCAGATGTTGATGTACTTGTAATAAATAACCAAATGTGGTTCAAATAATATTAAGCCCGGGTTAGTCCCGGGTTTTTTATTAGAAACAATAACATACTCTAACACTATAATACTAAAAGAGTGTAAATGATTAAAGGCCCGTTCTCATATAGCGGTAACAAGACAAGAATCTACAATGCTTATTTGAAACCTGTTTTACGTAAGTTTAATAGGGTGCATGAGCCGTTTGTAGGTTCAGGTGTTTGCTTGTACAATTCGCTTAACGGTGGAATAGCAACCGACCTAGACCCGGCTGTTGTGGCGCTTCATAATGCATTAGCTGATGAAACTTTACCGGACAAGATGTTGTCTTGCTATAATGAATATTTTGCAACCGGTCACACCTCTGAAAACTATTTAGCACTTAGGTCTGTATTCAACAAAGACTGGAAGGTGAACGGATTCACTTCTGAAAACATACACCAACTTTACGTACTTTCTCAGATTGCATTCAACTCGCTTATACGATTTAGCAGTTCAGGTTTTAATGTACCTTTCGGTGAGAAGCCGTTAGATGTTGAGCGTATTCGATTACATTGCAAGTTGTTCAAAGAGAAGGATATTCAAGTTACATTATCACACTATAATACTATTGACTTATCATCCGTTGATAAGCTAAATGACATTATCTATTTAGACCCACCTTATATTGCAAGCAAGTTCCAGTATGGTGGTTGGACTAAAGACGATGAACTTGAGTTGCTTGATTTTATAAGAAGGTTGGACGTACAAGGTTACAAGTTTATTCTATCCAATACATTCTCACACAAGGGTCAAGTTAACAATGACCTGATTGAATGGTCAAAGAACTATAATGCATATGTTATAGATATGAGTTACAATGCTTGGTCTGCTCGTGTTAGTTCTGTAGAGCGAGAAGATGAAACCATTGAGGTTCTTATTACAAACTTGAATGACGGGTTTGGTGACCTTGTAGATGCACATGCTAAAAAATTGAAAACTGAAAAACTTTTTTAACAAACATTTTTTTATGTCGAATTTATTTTGTATATTTACAATATGATTGAAGAGCTTACATTACTTACTATGCACCTAAAATCTTTACGACTTAATGGTAAAGACGATGAGGCTGATGAGCTTCAGTCTATTATTGATAACATTAAAAACGGCATGCCAAAAGGTACATCGCATGGCTCAGATTAAAGTAACGGGGAACAGACCCAATAAGACTAAGATTAAAAAGTGTACACTGGCTGTAGCTAAATCACTTGGTATTGACATTGACGTAAATCTACGTTTCATGGACCAGCAGAGTCCGGACAAATATGGATTTGCTGCAAAGATTATGGGTTCACATTACGTTTGTATTTTTAATGACTGTCCTGATGAAGCATTAGGCAAAGTTATTTCACATGAGCTTATTCATGTTTGGCAGACTCTACGTGGTGACTTATCATTTGATTATGATAATATGATATTCACTTGGAAAGGTGAACAATATAACCAAGCTCGGCTAGATACTATGGACTACTACGACCGACCTTGGGAAGCTGAAGCAAAAAAACTTGAAAAAAACTTGGCCGAAAACTTTTTTATGTCGTAGATATTGCTTATATTTACAATATAATCGTTTAGGCGATATATAACAAAACAAAAACTTAAAGACAATGGCAAAGCAAAGAATTTCAGATGTGGACTTTATAGAAGCCCTAAATGGCTTAGATGCGACTGGTTACGATCGTATGAGTTCAAGTGGTCAAGAGACTTTAGACGCTTTTTTTGACAAAGCTGAAAAAGGTATTAAGCAACGTGACTTAGACAAAATGGTTGACGACCTACAATGGGAGTATGACCGTATGGGTTCAGATGGTCAATACTACTTTGATATCTTAAAAAATGCAAAACTTTAAAATAAAAGGGGATATTTATCCTCTTTTATTTTTTTATGTCGAAAACTTTTCGTATATTTATAGTATAACAATGGGCAATGACGCCCGCTTAATAAATTCAAAAACATGGTAGCAACACTATCTAACAACGCAATCGAGTCGCGCAAGCTCGAAACCCTGAACGCACAAGCACTACGTAGAACCGTTAATGCTCGTGAGATTGAAATTATTGATGAGAACACTATTTTCTATAATGGTGCTCAAATCAAAATTACAAGTGGTGCATTCAAATCATTAATGAAAATGGTTGGAATGAGCCAAACCTTTATTAAGAAGTTTGAGAAACTTTTTAATCCTAAAGCCAAAGCTCAATTCATTAACACAATGAAAAATGCAATGGCTTCTAACTCTGGTAACATGCCTAACATTACAATGGTATTGAATCCAGTAAACAAAGTTATTGTAGCATTTACTAAAGATGCTTCTGAGCTTATTTCAAACACAAACTTTGTTGAACAAGCTGAACGTATTCTAAATGGAGGTAACTTTGGAGTTACTCAATGGACTACGGACCCAACAACTGGTATTGTCACTCTTAATGCTGTTAAGAATGGTACTGACTTTGCAGTTGCCGGTGACGAAAAAGATGTCTTCACTGCGGGTATCACACTTAAGAACTCACCTATTACAGGTTTCCAAGTGTCACCTTATGTTAGTCGTCTTTGGTGTACTAATGGTCTTACAACTAACTTAGCTGAAGACAAGTTCAATATGACTAACTTGAGTGACAAATCATTGACACAATTCAATGAGTACATTCAAGGTCTTACTCGTCGCAACTTTATGCCTTCTGAGTTTGATACATTGGTTAACAATGCTCGTAGAACTCCAGCTTCTTTGGCTGAACTTACTAGTGCTACAAATGCTATTAAGAATGCAGGTGCTGGTGAACGTGCTGGTCAATGGGTACCTCTTCAAGAAAACCTTCTTGAGTATTCTCGTGCTGGTATTGATGCTAAAGACTTTAGCTTGAAGCAAATGCAGAATGCAGAATCTGACCAATCAGTTTGGAGTGTGGTTAACTCAATGACTCACTTTGCTTCACATGGACAAGACCATGTAGAAGGCTTCCAAGCTCACGATGGTACAGACCTTATGGTTCGTGCTGGAAACTTACTTGGTAAGAAATCTGGTTGGGACTTAGGCAACCGAGTTGCTTCTCCTTTCAAAGGTTTGAATTCATACCAACATGGTGAGGTACTAAACTAATAACATATTATAAAGAGGGCTTCGGCCCTCTTTTTTTGTTAAATAGTTGGCCATATATTTTTTTATGTCGTAAATATTTCGTATATTTACAATGTAATTAAGAGAGAGTATTAACCTTTAAATTAAATATTATGCCTATTACTTATTTGAAAAACCAAGTCTTCCTTAACGGTTTAGAAGTTTCAGACTTTGAAGTTGATGGAATCGACACTCGTGACTATCCTGATTTTTGTGATGCTTACATTGCAGATGCAAGTATTCTTGAAAATGGAAAATGGCGCGAAGCTACTGAACGAGAACTTGACGAGCTCAATAACGATTCTGATTTAGTTTACGAGCAAGTTCAAAACTATTTGTACTAATGGCTAAGAAAAAACAAAACAAGGTCGACGGCTATAATGAACGTCACCTTGACCAGCTTATTCGTCGTCGTATGATTCAAAAAGATCATGGCGATGACAATAAGTATTCTCGTAAAACCAAACATAAAAAAGATTATGGCAAAGAAGAAAGCTAGTAACAAGTCTCGTAGTGTTAAAGACGCTGTGTGTGCATCTTGTATAGGTTCCTTTAAATTTAAGGACCTTACTAAGGTGAATATTCAAATGCATAAAGGCTATCCAGAAAATGGATACTACTCAGTATGGGTTTGCGAAAAATGTGAACCAAAGTTTGAACTTGAACGTAGAGCACCTAAAGCAAATTAAATGGCACATAAGAAAAAGCGCAAAGAGAGTGTGCGAGTATTCGTACATAAAGGGGTGGGTTATACACCAATACACCAAGACGAACACAATGCATGGATTGTTGAATATGACATTAAGAAAAAACATGCTAGTGGTGGTGTAAAAAAAGTAACCAAAAGCTTTTTAGATTCGCAAGAAATTGCTATATTAGCATTGTAATAATTGATAACACATATACATGAAACAAACTATTTATATTGACCTTGACGGGGTTATAGTAGACGTAGAAAGATACATTAAAGAAACTTATAAACCATCTTACATTAAAGAACACGGAATCGGTACCTTAATCGATAATCACGTAGACATCTTTAATCATTCAAAACCTATGGTGGGTGCCGTCGCGGCGTTCCGACAACTTGCTCAAAAGTATAACGTATACATTCTATCAACTGCTCCGTGGGACAATCCAGAATCATGGACTGCTAAACGACTATGGGTCGAAAAGCATTTAGGTAGCGAAGCATATAAGCGACTTATACTTTCACACAATAAAGGCCTACTTAAAGGCGACTATTTAATTGACGACCGACTTGCAAATGGTGTTACAGAATTTGAAGGTACACATATTCACTTTGGTTCTGAAGGCACTCCTGATTGGGAAGCTGTTATGCAACTATTTGAAATAATCCAAGAGTAATGACTATAGTAGTATTTAGAAAGCGGAAAAACTCAAAGCCTCAAATGGTCGTATTTACTCAAACCAAAATAACACCTGACGTAGTTATTGATTCGGCTAAACGTAAACCACCTATACCTCACAATTGGATTTTAGACGAACTTGGAAGCGGTGGAGAGGGTCTTATTGAGTATTACAAAAAAAAGTACAAAGGCATCAAAGTTTTTTACGATAAAACTTTTTAATGTCAACTATTTTGCCTATATTTATAAAGTAATTAAAAACAAACAACATGACAAAAGATTTCACATTCAACGCAAACGAAGTAACCTGTAACGGTAGCATGGGCGGAAGTGCTTTAATTCTAAATCAAGAAAATGAGGCTAAAATTAAAACATTCATGATGACCCATTTCATGATGACTGACCGACACACTATCCTAAAAGAGATGGAAGATTCAGGTATGGTAGACAATGGTTATTGGATTATTGGTAGACGTGCAAATAGCATTGATGCCGTATATTGTAGATTTACAACAGGTCTTTTGTCGTATGCTCTTAAAAAGTTTAGAGAAAACGGTGACACATATAAAGCACAACGTGAAATTTCTGAAATGTGGGTTAACGCCCAAGTTAAAATGATGACCGCTAAAGATATCATTACAGTGCTTGAAAAAGCGTTGGCTGATTGTGCCCGTGCTGACTACTACTATGAGTTTGAAAAAGTATGGTAAATGCGAGTTAATCAATTAAGACTTGAGCGCTTGCAAGACGAGCGACACTGTGTAGATATTGAAACATCTGAGGTATACTTTATAACAGACCTCCAGATTGTCAATGAAGAAATATGGGTTGTTACGGCCACTCGAGTTTTTAAAGATACTGATATACTCACACTGCAAGAAGCCGCGGATGCAGAACGTGAATTTTTAAGAATGCGCAAACAAAATAAAATAGGTTAATGGAAACTAACTACGGATACTGCTGTATCAACATGACGCTCAAAGAAGAGAGCAACACCTATATTGGACGCTCAATGATTAAGCGTACCTTTATGGAAAAGGGTATTGCATATGCAAGTCAATTAGCTTTAGCTAATGTACGTGACCTTATTGAGATTGTAAAGTGGAATGAAAAGAAAGGTATTAAGCTGTATCGTATGTCTAGTGATATGTTCCCTTGGATGAGTGAATACGAACTAAAAGACCTGCCTGACTATAATAAGATTTCAACTCTTCTTAAAGGTGTTGGTAATCTAGCTAATAAGTACGGTCAACGTCTTACATTCCACCCAGGACCTTTTGATGTACTTGCATCGGCTAATCCAAATGTTGTTACAAAAACAATACGAGACCTCAACCAACACGGTGAGATTATGGATTTAATTGGACTACCGCGTACACAATACGCAGCTATTAATATTCACGTCAATACAACCCAAGGTGGTAAAGAGGCTTCTATGCAACGCTTCGTTGAAAACTTTGAACTATTAGATGATTCAGTAAAGTCGCGATTAGTTGTCGAGAACGATGATAAAGAAAAGCAGTATGCGACTGAAGACCTTTACGAAGGTATCTACAAAACTATAGGCGTTCCTATTACATTCGACTATCACCATCATTGGTGCCACCCCGGTTCTCTCACTCAAGAAGAAGCTCTTAAACTTGCGTCAACCACGTGGGGTGATGTAAAACAACTTGTACACTTCTCATCATGTCGTACGATACACGAAGACGCAAGCCAAACTAACAAACGAGCACATGCTGATTATGTGTATGACTTTATTGATAGCTATGGTCTTGCATTAGATGTTGAAATAGAAGCTAAGGCTAAAGAGCTAGCAACCCTTAAATATATAAATGACTTTGTAAAATAATATAACATCATGAAAAAATCAAAGCTATCTGGAACTAAAGAATTAGTTTGTATAAATTCAAATCCAGAAAAAAGCAAATATTGGAAGTGGGCACCGATTGGTGGTTGTGATGAAGTTGTGGTTGTAGATATAAATACAACTTCGGTACTTTGTTATAAATGCACTTCACGTTCTGCAAAAGGTTAAAGAGAGGCTTCGGCCTCTTTTTGTTTTGATATATAATTAATGAAGTATATTAAAGCCTTTGAATCATTTATTGCTATAAATGAAAAATACATTATGACTGAGCTTGAAGACGAGCTAGGTATTGTATTAGACTTATGGGATAATGGAGACCACTTAGAATTAGGTAAAATTGAAGTACCTAAAAAGTTAAGAGGCACGGGCGTTGGTACTAAAGCTATGGAACGTATTATTGCGTTTGCTGATAAAGAAAACAAGGATATCAGACTTACACCCTCTAAAGATTTTGGAGCTTCTTCAGTTACAAGATTAGAAAAGTTTTATAGAGGATTTGGATTTGTAAAAAACAAAGACTTAAAATACAAGGACACTATGGTCCGCTATGCTGAATAGATATGAAGCACATTAAATTATTTGAACAATTTGAAATGATGTCTCTTTATGAAGAGGTCAATTCGATTATGGGCGGTGAGCTTTCAGAAGCTGAAATACAAGATATGCTCAATGAAGGTTTATTCGGTTGGCTTAAAGGTTTGTTTTCAAATCCTAAAAAGAAAAAAGAATTAGATAGACTAGCCGCAAAATTAGTTGAGACAAGAGTAGAGATTGCTAAGATTGATATTCAAGAAGACGATATTGAAGCGCTTGAAAGTGAATTAGAAGATAAGGCTGACCCATATTCTAATCCAAATGCAAAGGCTAAGTTTACTACTAAATCAGGTTTTGATAAGAATGACCCTACTCAAATTAAGAAATCTCAATTACAAAAACTAGAAGAAGAAATTCTAGCGCAGATGACTGCCATTGGTGAAGAAAATGAAAAGCTTGGTAAATACGTTAGTAAGGTAAAGCTTGATTCTAGAATGGAGTCAACTGAACAGGTTATGAAATTAGCAGACGCTCAAATGAAAAAGGTACTGACTAAAATGTATAGAAAGGATAAAAAGATTTCTAATGAGCTTAATAAAGAATTAAAAAAGAATTAAAGTGATATGAAACTTTTAAAACTTTACGAAGAATTTCTTAATGAAAAAAGACCTGAATTTCATGATTCAAAGGCGCCAGATGCACATGGCAGGTTCAAAGACCTTTCAGTTAAAGACCTTGCTAAATGGTTGATTGATACTCGTAATGGTGATGTCAAAAAGATTTCAAGCTCTCTTACACAGCAGGTTGTATTTAATAGAAATGACGACCCTGAATATGCTGAAAAAATGGAAAAGACACGTCAAGAGGTTTACAAGCAATTAGGTCGTGAAGATTTAATGGAAGCTGATGCTAAACCAGGTCCGGACAAATATATGACTGGACTTGATAAAGAGGACGAAGAAGATAAAGAAGAGCAAATCAAGAAACAGCGTGAAATGGACGACGATGATTCTGATGCTTACAAAGAAATGCCAGGTGATAAAGAGGCTAGAGAAAAAGGTCAGGTAAAAACATCTAAGCATGTTAAGAAATACCATGAGCTTTATGGTGAAGAAACAGATGAAGCTCTTTCAGACTACGAAGATAAAGACGCTGATTACGATAAGCTGTATAAAAAATACAAGTATAAACCAAGGAATAAAAGAAAGAAGAAATCTCTTGTAAAAGAGGAGTCTGAAGATGGTTACAGACTTAGAATACTTGCAGATGTTGGTGGTGACCAAGCAACTGATTGGTTAGCTGACAATCCGATTAACTTTGACAAGCTTAAATTTGCACTTAGAAATAAAGCATTTACTAAATACGATTTAAGAGATGTTATTCAAGGTAAAGCTTCTAGGTCTATCGAAAAGAAAGTAATGAAAGAGATTTCTGAATCTTTAATTACCGAAAAAGCTGAAGGTGACAGAAGTCCTTTAGATAACGCAGATATTGAAAAAGCATTAGCTAAAAAAGCAAAAGAAACAGGTGTGCCTATTGGTCTTATTAGAATTATTATGAGACGTGGAATGGCTGCTTGGAAAACTGGACACAGACCGGGTGCTGGTCAAGAACAATGGGGTTACGCGAGAGTTAACTCATTTCTTACTAAAGGTGATGGCACTTGGGGTGATGCTGATTCGGATGTTGCTAAAGAAGTTAGAGATGGTGGATACGATAAAAAATTAAAGAATTAATATGTATATAATTATTCCAACACTGTTAATCGCTATTATATGTTTTATTGGTGGCGTTTATTTTGAGAGGTCAAATTCTATTGCAAAGGTACGACCAATTAAAAAGGCAATGGCTAATGTAAACAAGGGTCGAACTATTGTTGTTGATAGAACAAATAAATAAACGATATATAGTATAATACTATTAAAAAATATTAAGCATAAAATGGCTAAATTAAAATCATTTGAAGAATACATTGCTGATATAGATTCTGCAGAAGAAATTGAAAATGCAGAGGTAGCAATGGGCGAGCCGACTGAACTAGAGGACGAAGAAACAGTAACGTCTGACGACCAAGAAGAAGGTGGTGAAGAGGCTGAAGAAGAAGTTGCTGGTGAAGAAGCTGGTGAAGAAGCTGAAGATATGGAAGCTGACACAACACCAGGTGAAGAGGACGAGCACATTAATGGTGAAGAAGTAGATTCGGAACCAAAAGATATTTCGGCTGAAATCGAAGACGAAATGGAAGATGCAGAAGATCTTGAAGTAGAGAAGATTGAAGAGTCTGAGGAGTCTGATGATGACGACAATGACAAAGAGTCTGATGATGACAAAGAGTCTGAAGAAAAGGTTGAAGAAGTTACTGAGATGTTGAAAAAAGCATATGAAGCTTGTAAAAACGAAGCAAAGGTTTGGGAAGAAGATATGCATGACGAACATACTATCGAATCATACCTTAAAGAAAACGCGGCGCTGGTTGCAACTCTAGCAATGAATGCACTAAAAGAAATGAGAGAAGACATGACTCTTGAAATGCATGAAGCGGCATGTGAAGAACTTAAGGGTGCTTATTCTAAAAAAATGGACGAGCTAAAAGAAGCTTGGACAGCAGAAGGCGAAGAAATTGAAGATAGCGAGGAGTAATTCAAGCTACGCAAATTCGATAGTTTCTATATGAAACATTTAAGAAAGGTCTGTGTATAATACATGGACCTTTTTTATTTTTATAATGCCAAGAATTAATATACAAAACGTTTACATGGAAATGGCGTATTCAGTTGCTAAACTGAGTTATGCTAAACGACGTCAAGTTGGTTGCCTTATTGTTAAGGATAACCAGATAGTTTCGTTTGGTTACAATGGTACACCTAGTGGCTTCGATAATGAATGTGAAGATATTGTACCGTGTTCTGAAGGGTGTTGTGGTGAATGCGATATGGCAACTAAGGTAACCAAAAGAGAGGTCTTGCATGCTGAATCAAACGCATTAACAAAAATTGCTAAGTCAACACTGTCGTCAGAGGGGGCTGACTTATACACTACAACGGCACCATGTTTTGATTGTGCAAAATTAATCATTCAATCAGGTATCACTAAAGTATTTTATAACGAAGGTTACCGCGATATGTCTGGTGTTGAACTTTTAGAAAAAGCTAATATTAACGTAATAAAAACAGATGTCATTTACTAAGAAATATTTAGACCAAACCGAAAAGATTATTTTAGATATTGAGAACAGACCGGACCAAGTGTATCGATTACACGCTAAAGCCGATGCGTTTATCGGTACAGGTGACAAACATTCAATAAAACTTATAAATGAATTTCTTAAAGCGTACGATGAAAATCCTAAACAGGACTTCAAAGAAATTACAGAAAAATACAAATAACATGCAAGAAACAGAAACAATTATGTCTGAATCTAAAAAAGTAAGGTATCAATGGATTAAGGGTGAAAGGATTGGCCAAGTAGTCACTGTTGCTGAAGATCAAAAAGATGGTAAGTGGCTGTACTTTGATAATGACACTCGAATTAATCCTGAATTGATTAACGAGTTTATGATGCCTATTAAAAGTGATAGAGACATCTTACCAATGTCTAACAATACAACAACGGGACCTATTCAAGACCAAACTCCAACGGTTGCAACAAATACTTCAGATGCTGTAGTTACCCAAGGACCTACAGTACCCGAACCTTCTGTAATGGGTAAGATGATTATGAAGATGAGTAAGAAGAATGTTGTTAACGTACCTCTTCAAATTAATCTTAATATTCCAACACCTGCACTTTACACTATGTTATCTGAAGGTATGGAAGAGGCTGACTTAAACGAAGAGATTATGGAAGTAGCACTCCAACAAATTGAAATAAATAACTTAACAGAATATCTAAAGGAGAACATCTCCACATTTTTATCAGAATACTATTCTTAAATTAAACTAAAATGAACAGAAGACAAAGAAGAGCGCAGCTTAAAGCTGCTGGTATGTTACGTGTTAAAAACATGTATGGTCCATTTACAGAAGTGGGTAAACTATGGTACAACAAAACACGCGAAGAAGGTATTAAACTACATGCAGAAAATACTAGACGTTTAGAAGTTGCACGTGATGAATACTTTGCAAATTTAGATGCTCGTATTAGAGAGTCTTACAAAGAAGCTGGTTACTCAGATGCTAAAATCGAATTAATGATGGAAGCATGGATTCTTACAGCTATTAAAAGCGAAGACACTTACAGAGCTGACCGTAAAAAAGCTAGAGAGCTCTTGAAAGAAGCTGCTCAAATGAAATAAGCATATATAACTTATGCAACTAATTACATTAGAAATAGCAGATAACGGCATCATCAAAACTATTATTGATGATAACATTAATGGTGCTGGTGAATCGTTTGAATCTAAAGTTGTTTACGATTTGGAAAGACACGATTCAGTAGACAATAAAATTGAATTACTACACACTCTTGCAGAAGACATGGGTGTAGACCTAGGTAATTCTAAACAAGCTAATCAGATTAAAATAATTAGCGACTGGGGTGAACATTATGTACCCACAAAATCAGAAGCTCAAGAAGCTATTAAGATACTTAAAGAAAGTATTAAAGAGCTTGAGTCTTTAGTAAAGTAATGGATATTAAAATTGAGTGTGTTTGGTGTAATTCCAAAATGGAGTTTAATCGTTTCGTAAGAAATTACGACGATAACTCCTATGTGATTAATTACATTGACATCTCAAATAAACTAACGAAGGCCGACCCCAACGCGAGGATTCCATCCGACCGTATGATCGGTCTTCATATCCATAACCAATTAAAGATGTACAATTCTAAATTAAATAAATTTGAACACCACCCTAAGGTGATTATTTATTTAATAAAACATCTTAATAAAAATACAGTCACCGGTTTAAAAAGCACACTCGAATATATCTTAGAGGACCACAATTTAACGGTTGATTTAACAGTTATCAATAGAGACGATTTCCCTAAGAAAGGTGTGCTTAGCCAATTTGAGTCGGTTAAGTTTATTGATAAATGATACACCATCGTCTATTTCCAAAGGGTGAATACTGTCACGCTTTAATAGCTAGTAAAGCAAACCCTAATATTTTATTTCAAGTACGAGGTCTTATCTATGATGTTCACATGGACCCGTATAATCCACAATATCTTATTAAGATAGTACGTTTTTACGATGACCTTAACTTCATTAAGCGTTATTTTATAGGCGAACGTTTCCAAAGAAACTTTAAAGGTAAAGACTTTCATTTCAAAATGAAAAGAAGCCAATTCCAAACTCGTGAGCAGTTTGAAGAATACATTAATAAAGAGAAGTACATGCTGGTTGCGGATTCAGTTATGTGTACAAAGACACTTGGTGACTCGACCAAGCTCTATAATACAATCCAATCTTTCTTAATAGAGAAGTCCTTACGTGACATCTATGACGCTTCCACACGGGTACAATACCGTACTGGTAAATACCACTTCAAAAATCAAGACGAATTTAAGCTTGCTATTAAGAGATTCTTAAAAGGCAAGATTGAAGTTACCGATGAATATCTAGAAGACTTAATGAATAGACCATCCTTCAATGATTTAGATGATATTAAAGCCTGATATATAGTATAAATATATTCTACTAAATGGGTTTAATTTCATCTATATCTAGTGCTTTTTCTAATGCTACTGATTCTGCTAAAGATGCTGCGACTAAAGCAGCAAATGCCGCGGCTAATAGTAAAGATGCCAAAAACATGGGAGGTAATCTTAATAACTTCGTAGATCAAAGTGAAGGCGGTGCTGTTAGATTCTGGAACGCTTTAACAGGTGAGGTTGTTGAAGGTGAAGCTGCTGTTCAAATTAAGACACTCATCGATGAGTCTAAACCTGTTCCTGAAAACACAACGACTATTAATCCTGGTTCAGTTGAGCCTACTGTAGCTTCACAGAATGCATTGTATGTTGCTAAAGCCAATTCAGAAAGCTTTGAGGTAGAAAAACCAGGTAAAGCGAATACTACTGAAACTATTGAAGGTAAAAAAGATGTACCGTTTTCATTATTTAACCACTGGTCTTTAATGAATTATGCAGGTGGACCTTTAGAGTCATTTAATGATTATACACATTATAATGGGCCATTAGGTTCTGGTTCAAATTTAGAAGCATTTAGAAACCCAACAGCTACTTATATCATTAATCAACTTAATGAAAAGAATAATCCTGGCTATAAATATTCATTTGCTGATTTTGCATTAGCTAAACATTACGGTGATATTTCAAATAATTACATGGTTACCCTTAGAAGGTTTCCAATGCCTGTCGAAGATAATATTATTAATCCTAATATTATTGGACCAGATGGTAGTGTAATTCCAAACGCCATGCCTGATTTAGCGAGAGCTGTATCGTGGATGTCTGATTCGACGGGTAATAAGTTAGATGATATTCTTAAATTTAACGTAAGTACTACATGGGAAGAAGTTAAATCAAAGATACAAGAATTAGGCCAGGAAGACCAAGGTGGAAAGTTGGGTGGTATGATAAAGGGTAACTCCTTTGCATCGGCGGCTTTAGGTGCTGCTAATGGTATGGATGCTGTTGCTACTCGTAATGCTAAAACAGGTTATGATGCGACTAAAGGTACATACCCAAACCATGTATTTGGTCCTATTAATGTTATTGATAAAGTAATGGTTAGACAAGCTGGTCTTAATTTTACAGGAGACTTTAGTTTATCGTTTCACTACAGTTTAAGACAGCTTGATGGTGTTTCACCTAAGATTGCATTCTTAGATTTGTTTGCAAACCTACTAGTACTTACTTATAATAATGGTAATTTCTGGGGTGGTTCTTCGAGGTATATTGGAGGTTCAGGTGCTTTCAATAAACCGTTTGGTGACTTTGAAAAATTAAAAGCAGGTGACTTTGGTGGTTTCCTGGGTTCTATTGGCGGTGACCTTTTAGATGGTGCTACTAATGTTATAAGTGATATTAAGAACAACGGATTGTCCGGTTCTAAATTAGGTAAAAACTTAATCGGCGGTGCTTTAATGGATATGTTCGGTACACCTCAAGGTTCTGAAGCTCTTAATGCGTTCTTAACCGGTGACCCAACCGGGCAGTACCACGTGACTATTGGTAATCCTTTAAACCCGATTGCAGTTATCGGTAACTTATACTGTGATTCAACTGACTTTAAGTTTGGTGGTGAACTATCATATGAAGGTTTCCCTACAGAGCTTACCGTAACCGTTTCACTTAAACCAGCGCGTCCAAGAGATAAAGCCGATATTGAAAGAATGTTTAATGGTGGTAAAGAGCGTATGTATCTAACACCTGAAGGTGGTGTTAACACTAACCAGAATACAAACAATTCAGCATACGGTAATGCCGACGGACCTGAACAGGCTGACATATATAGAAAAATGACAAACGGATAATGAATTTCAAATCTATTAAAAATAAGAATATTGTAGATGGTAAGGTTGTAATGACTGAACCTATCGTGCTGTTTTTTGATCAGGTTGATATTCTGATTGAACATACTGTGTCTGACAGAGAAGCGGGTCGACCAGACTTAATATCTCTTAAGTATTATGGTATTCAATCCTTAACCGATTTGATTTTAAAATTTAATGGTATATCTAATCCATTTTCTATGAATGAAGGTGATGTGATTGAGATTCCAGTCAATCAAGATAAATTTAAAGCATTTGTTAAACCAGGTAGAAATAATGGCGAAACACAAAAAGAGAAGTTCCTTAAACAACGCAGACTTACTGAAAAAGACAAAAAGAGATTTGAGTTTATACAGAAGACTGCACAAGTTGAAGCACTTCCACCAAATATGCTTAAGACTAATCAAGTCAACAAAGACGTTCGTTCAGGTATTATTACAGACCTTAATCCTAGTCAATCATAATTATGGCATTAGATAGTCATATACTTACTATACTAGAACCTAGTATTAAGCTAGATGAAATGAAAGCACCTAATGCAGGTGAAGGCGCCACTTGTGATAACTTCTCTGGACTTGGTGGTGGCGGTGAAGTACCCCATGTTAGGATAAACGATTATATGTTTACCTTAACGGATATTCAAGCATTTAACCTAAACCTTAATGGCAGGTACCCGGAACTTACTATGAAAATCACGGACGAACAAGATTCGTTTACGGTTGATAGATTTCCTAGAGACGGCGACTTGCTTAATCTTAGAATTGAATTAGACGAAGCGGGTACTTATAAAGATATCCGCATGGACTTTAACATTTTAGAATTTAGAGGTATCCCGACGTCGCCTAATGAAAAGTCAAAGGGTAAATCAATGTATTCGGTTAGAGCTATTGCTAAGATACCTGGAATGTATACAGATGAATGTAAATCATATGGTGAAAATACTTCATTAGAACATGTTAAAGCAATTGCCACAGACTTAAAATTAGGTGTAGCTACAAACATAGGTGGTACTGATGATGCTATGCGAAGATTCTGTGCTTATCAGACTAAACTAGAGACTTTAGCAAATACAGTATTACACTCTTATATTACAGATGATGCGTTTCAAACATATTCTATTGATCCGTATTACTATATCAATTTTGTAAATCTTCAAAAGATATTTAATGCACCTGACGATGTAGATATTCACGAGGCTATTGCTAATTCAAATTTAGGGGACCAAGGTGGTGAACCTAAAACAGGTAAGGGTTCTAAAGAGGTTCAACTTATTTTAACTAATAACCATCTAACAGCTGGGTTTAATACACACATAGCTAAGCATGCTTTGGTTAATAATTCTACAAAGATTGCATTAGAAAATGGTTATAAAAGAAAGATGCAATACTTTGATGTTGATGACAATGAATTTGACCTGGTTGAATTTGATGTTGAGTCATTGACTAGCGATAATATTAAAGACATTGAAGAACCATTAAAGGGCAGACGTAACTCAGAGGTTGATGAATACAATACACACATTAAGCAAAAATATGTAGGTATACAGAATGACAATACACATCTGAATTACAACTTTGCTGCGATTAATAATATCCAGAATATGGTTGAACTGGATAAGCTGTATTTAGAAGTTGAGCTTGCACAGCTTAATCCGGCAATCTACAGATATATGAAGGTTCCAGTTGCTATCTATAACTATGGTCAAATAAACAATGCTGTTGCAGTGGACCATAATAAAAAAGCCAGAGAAGGTGATTTCAAACCACAAACAGATGAGATTACTAAAGATGGCGGCGATAATGAAAACGATAACAATGCTGATACAACTTTCACGTTAGATGAATTCCTAACAGCACACTACATTGTTATGGGTATTCAATATAAATATTCACCACTTACCGGATACACACAGGTTCTTAAATTAGCTCGAAGAGAGTGGCCTGCAAGGCTAAACAATATGTGATATATAACAAATGGCAGGCGAACAAAGAAAAGCATTTACAAAAGGACACTTAAGGTCTAATTCTAAAAATCCTTACCAGGATCCGACCTATCTTACATTTACATTAATGTTTGATAATCAAAGTCCCCTGTTTAATGAGCAGGTTGCTGTTCAATCACTAAAGGACCAATACGGTGATGAAGAACGTTCTGAAAAATTAAAGAGCTTTATTAAAACAATCAAGCTTATTAATTTAGAAATGCCTTGGTATTGGAAATCTATTACAGGTATTGACAGGGTGATGGACTTTAATATGCTTGAACCTTATTGGGGTGGTGATGATGCTAAGCTTGAAATTGAATGTAATGAATCTATCAATCTTGCAATATCAGGTCTAATGGACCTTTATAGAGAAGCTGTATATAATTTCAAAGGATGGACTCAAGTGCTACCTGAAAACTATAAGCGTTTTAATTTATATGTTACAGTGTCTGAGGTTAGAGAGATTCAAACAACTAGAAAAGACAGAACCGGAAATGAGGTTGCTATTAATGATGCAATTACAGCGGATAGTAAACCATATTTTATGTTTAAGTTTACAGGATGTCAATTTGATATAACGTCTGCTAAAGAAACTTTTAGCGAACTAAATTCAAGTGAACCCTCTCAACCATCTCCTAAGATTAGGATAACATATAAAAGCGTTGAAAAGTGGAATGCCCAATACCTACAAGGTCTTTTATCAGAAGTTGTTGATGACGGTCCAGGCGTTGGAACTGAAACTGCAAACCCAACATTTGCTCAAAGGGCGGCGGATGCCCTGAATGATGCTTCAGCTACTGTACTAGATGGTATTACTAACTTTAATCCTATCAATGAATTAACAAGACCTGATAACGTATACGGTTCAGTATTTGACCAAGCGTTTGAAAGAGCTGTTAATCAACTTGATGCCGCGGCAGGTGGTATTGCTTCAATCCCCGGAAACCTTTTCCAAGATGGACTTTCAGCATCAACTCGCGAAACTCAAAACATAATAAAAGCAGCGAAGGAGAACATATTTGGTATTCAACCAGGTTCAACATTGGGCGCTGCAATCAGACAAGGTTCAATTAACTCTATATTACCTCAGATAAATAATATAGGTAAAGGTCGTCAAGACTTAGGTAATGTTAATAAATAATGAACCAGAAAGAACTATTCAAGGATAACTTACGAGATACCCATTGGCTAGGTGAAGTTGTAGATACGGCGGACCCTAAGGCATTGGGTCGTTGTCGTGTTAAAGTGTTCGGTAAATTTGATTTACTGGAAGCTGAGGATATCCCATGGGCTGTTCCAGCTAATGCTGTTATATCTGGTGGTTATTCAGTGCCAAATATTGGTGATGTAGTTTCTATCTATTTTGATAATGGAAACATTTATACTCCTGTATATAAAAATCAGGTCTTGGTAAATTCAGACTTAAGGTCTGAGGTGCTATCAAATTCCGCTAACCCAGAAGCCGTTACGTCACTCGTGTACGACTCAGCTAAAGGTATAAGGGTTTATCACTCCCCGGAGAATGGACTTGTCATAACTACTGGTAACGGTCCTGAAAGC
>Ga0181577_10000693_pt1 | contig 27353 bp, 33 predicted proteins | sample 101ome_21_FD_132468 | JGI IMG/M metagenome (GOLD analysis project Ga0181577, IMG submission 132468) | Coastal salt marsh microbial communities from the Groves Creek Marsh, Skidaway Island, Georgia - 101413BT metaG (megahit assembly) | ecosystem: Environmental > Aquatic > Marine > Intertidal...
AAACTTTTCTGGCGCTACTCCAGAACAACAGGCGTTTTTCTCAAACCCAGAAAACCAAGCTATGTTGAGGGCCTTAGGTTTTAAGGATGGTGGAAAGGTAAAAAAGACCCCTGGTGAGTTTTCCCACAAATCCAATCCAATAGACGTCATGCAAGACGGGGCTAAGATCGGGGAGCTGACTGGCGGTGAGTACGTCCTGAACCCCGAACAAGCGGCAGCTATTGCCAAGCAAAGCGAAGTTGCTAGAAAGTTGTTTAAGAAGTTTGACAAAGAATCACGATGAGCACACTGTACGGAGCTGTAGACTTAGGCAAGCCAGAAAGACAGGAGTTCTTCGGGGAAACCAGGAAGATGATCCAAGATATGGTCACTCTCAGGGAATCCGAGGATGCGGCTGAAAAGCTGGCTATGGAGAGCTCTGGGATCGTGCCCCCTATTTCTTCATCTGGTCTGTATCAGAGAGACTTTGACGCCGCGATTCAAATGGCTAACATCCTGAAAGAAAGGAAGGATGATTTTATGGGGACAGAAGAAGGGAGGCTTCAGTATCAGCAGGGTTTAGACCAGCTCAGCTTTTTTCTTGAAGATAGAAAGAAGTACTACAATACCACTCATCCCATATTGGTTCAAAATACTAGGCTCAAGCAGTCAGGCACAAACCCACAACAGTGGGCGTCTCAAGGTTTGATGGATGGAAGAACAATGGAGGAGTACGTAGCCAAAACCACAGAGCTCGACACAAACAGATTCAGTGTAAAGTTTGACGGGGGGAGTTTTGTTTTATCTGACGCCACAGGTGATTACGATATAAACGACCCTTCTCTTGTTGATCTTTCTTGGTTTGACGAAAGTAACTATCTAGTTCAGACTCAACCAGTTAGGCCTCAAGACTTCTATAACGTCAACAGGCCCAAGGATGATACCAAGATCTTTGAGGATAGAAACCAAGTGGTAGATTGGGTTGCAGCTACGATCATGTCTGACACTACTGGATTGCAGAAGCGTGATGCAGTAAGATGGTTTGTGGATAGTGACGCAAACACTGAAGGCCTTACAGAGCAGCAGATACTAGATGCTCCCAACGCAATAGAAAGGGCAGTAGACGCTTATGCTGAAGCCGCAGTACAAGCCGATTGGAAGGCATTTGTAAAAAAGACTGAAGAGAAAAAAGGGAAGGAGAAAGACAAGCAGAAAGAAAATCTTGACGCTCTGATTTCTGGTGTGCAAGAAGGTATGTCTGTTGAAACCACAGTAAACGGTGAGCCTGGAAGCGTTAGAGCTAATTACGCTCCGCTTTATGATGCCAACATCTATATAGGAAGTGTAGAAGGAGAGGACGTAAAATACAGGTTAGATGGCATTTACGTCGATGATGAAGGCCGACCAATATTTGCTTTGATAACTTCTCAAGGAACTGTATTCTTTGATTCAGATTTTGATGATGATCTTTTCAAAGAGATAGAATCTAAGATGTCATCCAAATATGGCGAGCAATCCCTTACCAAATTGATAAAAGAAATGGTTTAAGTATCTTTGCTTTCAAGGTACTAATCCATGAACGAGGACTTTAACAAAATCATCGACCAGTATAGATCTGAGGGTCGTGACGATAGATATATAGCGAGAAAGATTTTCCTTGATGAAAATTTTGCAGGGCAGTTTGAAGAAGCCCTTGGCCTTGTAACCTCGTATAAAAAAAAAGAAGAAGAAGTTCCAGAAGAAGCTCCCATTCAGAGTTTCACCCCTATTACTTCGGGATTTATTTCGGAAGATACTCCTTCGGATTCTATTTCTCAAGAGCAACCGTCTGACAATACCCCTATTTCAAGCAGGGTAGACGCTGCTGTTACTATTGATGATATAGGTAAAGAATACTCTGAGCGATATGTCGCCGACAGAGACGCTCTTATCCAAAGCATACTCGACACCGACGAGGAGTTTGGCGCCAAGGTCAGTGAAATCAGAGGATCTAACAGATCTGATAAAGAGAAGAACTACCTCATAGAATCTGAGTTTAGGAGTAGATTCGATGAGAAAAGGCGAGAAATAACAGAGGGGTACAAAGAGGAGATCCTGAATAGACTTCCTGAGGGTACGAACCTCGAAGATGCAGCTGACAAGCTGTATATGGACTACAACCTTGCCATTCCTCTTGATGACGATAGGGCATACAATGAGGGTTATGGTGGTATCGTTGGGATGCTTTCTGATGCCGCCGTCGATCTTGGGGCTTCCTTTGCATCAATCGGAAGCAGTATTGCTGCTTATAGTGCAATGGCGTTTCTCCCTAGCGGATCATTGCGTGACAGGTTAAACTTTGCTACCACAATTAAAAACTCTGCGCAACAAGGCATTGATGAGTTTAGTAGGATAAGCACTACTCAATACGATCAGGGCATCGGGGAGTCGTTTTCAAATGGGGATATTGGAGAAGGTCTTACTCGGTTTGTGAGGGCCGCAGCGCAGAGCGCCCCATATATTCTTTCATACGCTACTGGAGGGGGAACTTTTACTGGTGTTATAGCTGCTTCTGATACATACATGAGATCTCGTGCTCAAGACGCTGAGAGAGTCAAAAACGGTCTTGACCCAGTCTACGACTTAGACAGTCCTAGTGGTGAGCTTGCTAGAACTGGCGCTGCAGTAATTGACGGGGCTATAACTGGTGTATCTGGAGGTCTCCAGCACAGGATTTTGACGACATCTATGAAGCGTCTTATAGCCAATCCAGCTACTACACAGACTGCCGCTCAAGCTTTCAGGGGGTACTTGACAAAGCAAGGTATTGACATTAGCCTTGAGGGGGCGACCGAAGCCGTACAGGAGTTGGCTAACATGGGCTATGAGGATATTGTTGCTGGCAATAACTATAGCTCTGAAGAGTACATGAGTAGGGCTATGGAGGCGTTTATAACAGGACTTGGTAGTTCTGCGGTTATTGCGGCTCCAGGTGGCGCGTATGAGGGAATAAGGGCTGGAAGAGAGTTGATTACGGGGCCTCAGGCGGCGGCAAACTCAAGGGTTGAGTCTGCAGGTAAAGATGCAGATATTTCAAGCCTTAATGCTAGTCAAGACGTAAGCAATCTCGTTAGCACTTTTGAAACAGATAGGGCTGCAGACTCTAAGAACAGAGAGGCTTTTTACACTATGATGGCTGTACGCCATCCTATAGACATGGATCGAATCAAACAGCTCGATCTCGCTTTGGAACAAACGGTTATAGAATATAGAAAGGTTGAGGCCGCTGGAGGAGACTTAGAGGCTATCAAAGCCAAAATGCTCGATATAGTCAAGCAGAGAAATTCGATAACAGACTCCCATTCTGGGGAGAGCACCACTCTTACTACTGAAGAAGTGCGGACTGTAGAGGATGGTAAGATTTCCAATGCTCTCGACAACTTGAGCTCGGACGTCGAAATTACTTCTGAGTCTGTTTCTTCGCAGGAGGAGTACCTTGGTACTGAAGGTTTTGATCAAGGTGCATACGATGACGCTATACAAGCTAGGGATGCCGCTATCGACAGAAAGAAGGAAGCTCTAAGGCTTGTAGGTGAACTTGGGAGAGCAAGGAAAGAGGCTGATGAAGCAAAAAGAGCAGCAGCCACTCAAGCGGCTGATATCTCTGGTGTGGAGGAAGCTTCAAGAAAAGAATACGAAGCAGAGCAAAACCTGAGGTTGCACCTTGGTATGCAGATCATTCCCGAAGGGAAAGTAGAAAGCGCTCCTGAACAAACTCAAAAATATTCTGCTGGAAAGCAGCTGGAAGCACATACAGCAAACGGAGGAAGTACGTTTACTCTGGATGGTAGGGACATGATTGGTCAACCTAAAGCCAGCGTAAGCATCTTCCCAGAGAGGAGCAAGCTTGTCGAGGGTAGAGAGATTACGAATGAAGATCTTGAATCGTTTGTAGAAGAAAACAAAGACCTTTTTGAAGGTAATGAGGATGTCCTTGCTGTAGGCACTTGGTTTGACGAAGAGTCTGGTCAAACGTACATAGATGTCATTGCTGTCCTTGACAAGAAGACTGCAGAAAACCTTGGTAGGGAGTATAATCAAAAAGCGGTTTTCGATCTCGAAACTCTAGAGGAAATAGATACTGGAGGTAGTGGCGAAGCTGTCGCGGATCTTAAACCAGAGGTAGATAGGGTGACAGACATAAGGTCTCTGCTAACACCCAAGGAGGCCAAGCCTATAGAGCCAGTAACTCCAGAAGTAAGAAAAGAAACCCCATCAGAAGTTAGGGGTATTGAAGGGCAATTTACAGAGTACACCCGTCAGAAAGATGGTAGTATTGGGGTTTTGTCCAAGGGGCCCTTGCTGGCTAAGTATGCTAGGTTCATAAACAAAAAGCTGGCTAACACGCTCAGAGCAAACTTCGGTGACAACTTTAAGATTGTTGTCCATGACACTGCTGAGTCAGGAGATAAAGCAGATAGAATTGGAGAGACTCAAAAGCTTGGTCATGCAGTTATAAATACGGATGGGTCGGTAGAGATACACATCAACCCAGCAAGATTTGCAGAGGCTGCTGCTGCTGGAAAGGATCCCATGGCTGTTCTTGTCGAGGAAGTCTTTCATGTAACCTTGTCGCCTTCTCTAGCTAAACTGTATAGGACGAACAAGCCAGTCCTGGATGACCTGTTGAGTCAGATGGAGGGCATTGCTAAAGCCACTGGTAATGCAGACCTCATAGCTGAGGTGGAGGCAAAAAAGAAAGCTTACGAGGCCGCTGGAGCAAAGGAAGGGGAGGTAATAGACGAGGCTTTGGCTGAGTATGTGGCTGAAATGCTCAACTACGGATATGAGCCTAAGTTGATGGATAAAATCAGGGTTATCCTGAACAAGATCCAAAAGGCCGTATCAGGAAAAGACGCTATTGTAATATCTGATCTCAGTAGTGCTCAGAACATTATAGATGCGTTTAGTTCTATGGTGCGGGATGGGAGTGCTGTCGTGGTTGCAGACAATGTAGTTGACAAGACCACCGAAAGATCAGCGTTATCTCCCTCTAAGCTTCCAGAGAATGAGTTCTTTAGAGTCGCTTACTGGCAACCAAGCTATGCGCTAAGAGGCGAAACTGTTGGTATAGAGGGTCCGAGCAAGTGGAGAGAAAAAGAGTTTGCTGGTAAGTGGCACTTTATAAACTGGTGGAAAGAGGCTACCAAAATGGGTAAGCTGAATTTCACTGGATGGGAGGTTAGTTATGTTGATGGAACAAAAGAGCCGCTTGACGCCAATATCATGCGCAAGTGGAAGATGAAGCCTCCAGTGAACAAGAAGGTTCAAGAAAGAGAGGCGATTAGGAAAAAGCAAATTATGACCCCTAAGCTAATCTCATTCATCAACGATTCCAGACTGGAGGATGAAAGAGTTAGGGGTGTAGAATACTATCTAAACCGATCTAACGTAGGATGGTCTTATAAGATCGCTATCGACGAGTTCATGAACTTCACAACTGAAGAGCAGAACAAACAGATAGAAAAGATTCTAGAGGGTACTGATCCATCAAATCCTGTAAAAAATACTTCAGAGTATAGACAGATATTTGATGAAGTAGCTACGTACAATGATGTCTCCATGCTGTTTGATGTCATGGAGAGAAAATACGGGAAGGAGTCTGGTGTAGACCCGATAGAGAGGTCCGCCATAAACAGCCTGTACAAATTCCTGGATAACGAAAGCGCACAAGAGGATTTTCAAAGAAGGCTTGACGAGAAAGAAAGAGCCATATGTGGCATTGGTGGAAGAACTTGCTCTACAAATGATAAGGTGAGTCTGCTTCAGTACGAGTCTCACATGGTCAAGTCCCAAATCGGGGATAACCCCTCTATGGTAGAGAGTGTAAGGTATGCCACAGAGTCTCTCGAAGTTGCTGATAACCACTTGCGCAAACAAGGGTTTGATGTGACGAAGGTCAAAGAGAATTATGATGAAGGAAAAGAAGTGTTCTTTTCTAGACTTGACTCAGATCCAGAGGTGAAGATAGATCCCAGACAATACGATTGGTTGTATGACGTAATACTTTCGTACACATCAAACGGATCTCAGATCGACCCGAATATCACGCTTGCAAACAGCATATTCAGAAACGGGTTGATTGCTGTACAAACGGGGTCGACTGACTTCATACCAAAGAGTAGGATAGAAGGGATCGCCAAGATGGAGTCAGAGTCGACGCTTGGTTCAGTTACAGGCCAAAGGGCTTCTGTTATTGCTAGACATTTGTCTGACATAAACTCCTTATATAACGAGTATGTGATGGACAGATTCGCATTCTTCAGAGACATGAAGAAGCGAGATAAAAATGGAGTTCCTGAATTGGCTAAAAGAATCGGGAAGAACACCGTAAAGCTTGCAGAGCTAACTCTTGGAAACATGGGTGATCCAGAGGCTATACCAATGGATAGCAATATGAAGGATCAGTTCAACATATACAGGGGTAAGTTCGATCTGACCGACTATTCCGAGGGGCTTGTTATACCAGAGGCTGTCCGCACAAACGTCATATCCAGAATGAGGTCTCTAGGTAGAGATGTGAATTCAGCGATGACTGACGCAGAGATATTCGACGAGATAAGAAAGATGAAGGCTAGTGGCGATAACGCCTTGATAGCCAGAGGTAAGGAGTTTTACGCCCAACTGGTCGGAAATAACATAGTTCAGCTAAGAGACTTCTCAGCTGAAGAGATACGCGAAGCGCAGAGATTTGTAAGGTCTGTAGCAAAGAATTTGGGGATCACACCATTCCAAGCTCAACAGCTTATGTATATAGACGGTATCCACACTTGGAATTTGTACAAGAAGGGTGAGTTCATGGTGAGTGATTACAAGTCGGCTCAAGAAAGAAACCTCGATGTCGACATCACCGCCCCGATCGAAAGGTCCGCACTGACGCCTCCAGGAACTCAGCTAGATCTGTTTAGCGAGGAGATCCCTATCGAATCTACGCGATTCCCACTTCCTGGTCGTAGAATGGTGGGAGCTGCTAAAGACGGCAACGCTATTGATAACGAGCTGTATAGAGAAAGGAATACTGAAGTTGGAACTAAAGTGAGGGTAAGAGGCCAAGAGGTAAACCTTACTCAAGAAGCTGTTGATAATGCGCTTTCTACAGACGCTACTTCAAGAAGAATTATAGGTAAAGAGATTCAAATTACTGAAGGTCAAAGAGTTGGGGTTAGACTAAACCTCAACGTCATGAAGAACACGGGGGTTCCAGTACAAACCCTGCACGACAAGACAGCTTCAGGAGAAGCGCTGCAATATGCTCCAGCTGTGACTGTTAAGAACGCCGAGCTGTATGTAAATCAAAACGCCAGAAATAAGATTGTCACATTCCAAGAGAATAAGTTCCCCATGGCTAGTGTTAACGGGGAGTTTGTTGCTTCTGGAACCGATCTGGACTACAGTGGAGTGAAGGCTGTGTTCAATCCGTTCCGTCACAATGTGTTTGTTGATATGGCTGGAAGGCCAATAAAGACTGCTGAAGAAGCGACCATTGTGGGTGGAAGCGTATACCTGAGAGGTAAGATTGAATATTATGATATGTCAGATCCAGTTCTTGAGTCTGGAAGAATAGAGACTGAAGAGCAGAGGAACAAAAGGCTGAAGAGAGGCCCGAAGTACGATAAGGCAATCAACAGATTCATTGGGTACTCCAAGAGTCAGGGGATAGAATATGATAGCAGACAGGAGGCTGAAGTCGCATACGACAACATGACTATCCCGTCAGAGGTGGCCTTGAACGAGTCGCAGGTTGCAGAGAATATGGCGACAGCCATGGAGAGAGCAGCTATAGCCAACTTCACAAAGAAAGGTATGCGTATGCGTCAGACGGCTTCTAAAGCCGCTAGAAAGTACACAGACGTAAAAGCTGACATAGTAAACAACCCAGCCAACTACATAGTGCCTCAGAAGATAGGGGAGATAAAAGACAGGCTCCAAGACATGACCGACCAGGACCTTGTCGATATCATGACCGACGAGGCTATCGGTAGACTATCCCAGAGGAATGACGACATTGGAGTGCTGGCTGGATCTGAAATGATTAGGAGGGCTGTAGCGCGGGGAGAAGTGGAACGCATCCCTGCAATCATTGCAGAGCTGGCAGCCATGGGGACCACTGCTGGTAGGATACTTAGGCACTTCAGAGAGCTCAAGTCAGCCACACCAGCTGGTCTCGCTGCTACCATTAAGTCTTCTGTTGAAGCAGCTGGAAACACTCTCACTGAGTCACAAGAAAACCAGCTAAATCAACTCACTCTTGATCTCTTCCAGCAACAATCTATAGTGGAAGATTTCATGCGTAGAGCTATAGGGGGTGAGGAAGTTGATTCTGAGCTTGAGGCCGAGGTAAAAAAGCTGAAAGCACTTGAGCGTCAACTAGATACACTTGCAAACAGGGTTATAGAAAAGGGTTGGGGAGATATCTTTGGTCAACTCATACAGGGCAACTTGTTGACTACAATGTCTCAGGCCTTGAACGTGGCGGCCAACATGGTTAATGCGGTAGGCAATGTGGCTGTAGGAACGATCTCTCTACCTGTTGAGGCTGCATACGTCAAGGTTGGTAACATCTTGGGTAAGAACCTTGAGATGCGAAGACGGCCTAGCTTGATGGCATATATGTATGCTGTAAGAAAGTTCGGGGAAGGGTTTGTTGAGTCATCTGATACGTTTATGACTGGTCAGGAAAAGGATGTCTCCGAATGGAGAGTCAACAGAGGTTTGGCCCCATTCAGATCTTTCTTGGCGGCTTGGAACAAGGACCTCCCAATGGGTCCTGACGGAAAAGGAAGTGCTTCGCAAAGGGCTAAGTTGTTTGTTCAGGGAACGCTCGGCATACCAGCAGAGGTCATGTTCAGGATGCTGTCTTTTGGGGACATTCCTTTCAGAAGATACGCAGAAGGTTTGTACCTGTATCAGACTGGACTCAACATGGGCCTTGAGGGTGAAGCTTTGGCTAGGTTCCTGAAGTACCCAACCAAAGAGCAATTATCTAAAGCTCAGGTTGAGGGAAGGAAATTGACCTTCCAAGAAGAGACCATTGCAAGCAGGACGACCAACCGAGTAATCTCGACCATGGAGAGGGTTACGGCTGAAGCTTTGGATGCTATTCCAGGAGTCAATGGCACTGTATTCGCTAAGAGTCTGTTTAGGGCTATGGTTCCGTTTAGGTCTACTCCTGCCAACATACTTTACGAAACGTTTACTTGGGTCAACCCTTACGTTGGTATCGTAAAGATGTCGGGTGAGATTAGCAAGGGTAATACGGAAGAGGCCTCGAAGACGATGGCTAAGATGATGCTGGGGGCTGTAACCATGGAGGCGGCCATCATGATGATTAAAGAGGGTATTATCTCTGGTGCGATTCAGTGGGATGAAGACGAAGAGAGAAACATAGCTTATGATGTATTCCCTCCGACCAGCATTAATGTTTCAGCCCTTGATAGGCTTATCAAAGGTGAGGATCCATCAAAGCAAAAAGACGATAGATTCGTTAAGTACGACAAGCTCGGAATGATTGGAGCCATCCTTGCTACGTCTGTCCAATCTGTCGATATGAGCGATGTCTCTGATATCAAATCAGATAAATACAGCGGCCCAATAGACTTCTTTACTGATGCCGTTACTGGTTTCTTTGGCTTGAACTCGTTTGCCGCAGTGTCTACTATGATGGAACAGAGCTTTGTGCAGGGATTGAATGGATTCCTGAAGGTGCTGACTGGAGACGATGTAGAGCGCAATATGGAGAACCTTGTGAACTCCCTGTTCCAGGCTGGTAGTGCAGCTGTTCTCCCGAACCAAATGAGCGCGTTCTATCGCGCTGAAAGAGAATTCTTGCCCGATACCAGAACCACGAAGGATATGAGCACCACGGAGCGAATCCTCAAGAAGTTCGAGTACACCATCAAGGATAGAACTTTCGGTCTGGCTGATCATCCGATTCGTATCAATTGGAAGGGTGAACCTATCTCTCAGACGCCAAGGGGGGCAGGGTCGATTGCATATCAGTTGTTCGATATCACCAAGTCCAGACAGGGCACGGCAGATCCGCTTTCAAATGAAATCTGGAGGCTGTACGAACAGACTGAAGACCTTACCGACTTGTGTGGAACCCCATCCTATGCGGCTAAGAGATCGCTTAATGTCCCAGACATAAAGAGCAAGAGGGAGCTGAAAGCGGCTCAAGCAATAGGAAAAAGATACACGTGGATGGACGACGATGAGTTCATGTCTGAGCGCGTATACCTGAACGTCGAACAGATAAACAGACTCATGGAGGCAGCTGGAAAGCAGAGATACAGAGATGCGGCTGAGGTGATTCAGGGTCAGGATTATCAGAGGGCATCCGATGAAAAGAGGGTTGAGATGCTGAACGATGTCGCAGAGAAGTACGCTAGTTCAAAATCCTATGAGGACGGAAGGTTCATGAACCACACTGTGGTCTTGTTCGACATCCTTCAAGAAATCTACGATGGCAGAGAATAAGAGATTTAAGGACACAAAGGCTGGGAAGTGGATTAAAGAGAAGCTCCCTCAGGTTGCTGACAAGTTCGGGGACTTGTTGCCCGATCAGGGGATGCTGGGGATCATAAAGAGAGTTGTAGATGGTAGCCCAGAGCTTACGGCCCAAGAAAAGCTGGAGTTTGACAGGCTGGCTGTAGAGGCAGAAAGGATCGCGCAGGACAATGTGACGAGGAGATGGGAGGCAGACGCAAAGTCAGACGTTAAACTAGCAAAGTATATACGCCCAGCAACTTTGATTACCTTGACTATATTCTATATGACCTTAACGGTTTGGGATGGGGTTGATCAATCCTTTATGCCTCCTGAGAATTACATAGACTTGCTGGAAGTTCTTATGCTGGCTGTATTCGGGGCGTATTTCGCTGGTCGAACGATAGAAAAGGTCAGAAAATAAGAGAGGCCCCGAAGGGCCCCTCTAAGGTTAGCGAATTACCCCGCACTATCTCGGTGTAACGTTGCTAAGATAATACAACTGGCTTATCCAGCACTCACTTATCGGACGGGACATGCTCCAGTATCGCAGTTGTCGATCTGTACCTCATCGAGCGTAATGCTATCGATGGTGGTGATCGGGATTACACTTGCTTTCATATCATCGTACTCCTCCTTAGTGATTTCTTCCAGCGGAGCCTGATCGAATCCGTGGTCACTATGTAGCAAAAAAGAAACAGACTTCACGTTGTGGTAGTTATCGTGCAACCACCAACGGATAGCCTCCAGTTCCTCCTTGCGGTAGTAGATGGTCACGCTAACGCTATTGTCGCTCCACTCCATCTGAAGCCTTTTGATTACCTCCAACTGATCCTCAGCGGACATATCGGTTGCAAACTTGGTGCCTTCAGGAAAGGAGCAAGGGAAAGAAACAACGACAGTAGAGTGATCTTCGGTTCCGTCAAAGTTCCGTACATACTCTACGCCATACCCGTGGCTCCGAGCAACTCGTGCCAGCTCGCTATCTGCCGCCATTCGGATTCTTCTAATGTAATATTGGGAATATCCAGGGTGTGCGCCAGGTGTAACCCCAGCAAGAAGTGACAGCGTTCCAGAGGGTTTAATTGTAGTAAGCTTGATGGAATTAGGGAAACCATTGATCTTTGAGTATTCTTTATCGTATGCACGAAGGTACGTATACGCTACGTCAAGCCAGTCTTTTTGCTGTTCACTAGCTTGAAGGTATCCAGTAATCCCAATCCCCATCCTCATATTCTTGTGGACGATTTTTTCGGTCTCTTTCAGGGCGCAAGGTATGGCGAGACTATGCTTGTTGATCCTGTATAGGTATCGCAACACCTTCTTCAACTCATCGAAGCTCTCGATATTTGGGAGGTACACCTCTGCCAGACAGCAGGTCTCGAAGTTCGCCAGACTCTGTTCTGCGCAAGGATTGTACCCTTGAACATCAGGGTCTGGGTAATCGTAATCTCCAGTCCTCCCCATCTTTCTAGATGCTTCGAGATTGATCAGTCCATACGGCTCTCCATTGCCATTGTACCCCTCCCAAAACTCGTCAGGGAGCTTCCCGATATCGTCGCACACTACAGAGTTATTGGACATGGCTCTCCAGTTAGGGATACCGCCAAGGTCCCAACGCTTAGCTCGTAGGTATTCAAGATCATCGTAGTCGCCGATGGCGATTTGCGCTGACCTACGGACATTCCCTGCCACCACGATCTTTCCTATGATGTTCATGATGTCGAGACAGTCCACGCTGGACAGTCGACGACCAGCCTTGGCATTCAGGATCTTGTTAATCTCCATCATACCCCACACCAGGTCCTCGCTACCGCTGGCAGTACCGCCGAACCCCTTGATCTTCGCACCCTTCGGGCGGATGAGGTGAGTGGCGAACGTGAAGTCCTCGCATGTGCCATCCTGCCAGAAGTGAGACTCGATGACCCGCTCAAGGAGCTGAACCCACCCTTCGCGAGAGTCAGGTACGATAAAATCAGCATCGTTTTTGTCCTTCCTCTCGATGTTTACCTTTTGGTGCCCGACCTTCGGAAGTTGGTATACATTCTCCCTTTGGATGTTGAACCCGACTCCACTTCCGAGCATGAGCATCTCGAACGCCCAAGTAAAGGGTCGGATGGGTTCGTCAACAACCACAAACGCACAGTTTTGGAGGGATGGCAACCCCAGACGATCTACGGTTTTGGTGCCGAGTTGCCACAAGAACCTACCAGCAACTGTGCCTTTGAGGTCAAGCATGATGTTCCTGAGCTCCTCTTTCTCGTGATCGAGGAACCCGCAGTTGAGTTGTTCGTTACATGCCTCGACAACGCGATTGACAGTGTCAGGCCACTCCTCAGTTTTGCCTTCTTCGGTAGGTCTTGCATACGTTCGCTTGAACGTGGGGTATCCTACCTCACCCCATGGAGTAAGTTTTTCTGTGCTCATGATTTTTTTTTCGGAAAGGCCTACAAGATACTCAATAGTCGGTGAAGTATTTCCATACTCGATACGACTCTAATAACCTGAGATCCCGTAGGATAAGTTTTGTTATGACGTCTTGCCTGTCTTTGCGAGTGTAAAGTTTTCGGTAGGCATCGCGTTTATGCGCTACCACTTCAAGTTCAACATTCTGATCGACCCACTCTTTTAGTTCCAGCCTGTCGACCACTGAGAAACCACCTTCTTCAGGCATGTCGAATGCTATTATCTTGGCACCTCCATGCAACCATCCAGTGTTTCCCCTTACGTTTTTCAACTCTACCCATATTTCGTCGGGCAGGTTGTTCCCTTTTACATCTACACCCCAGTGGCCTTTGCTGTCGTAGGCCAACCAATAGTCTACATGCCTTTTGATGTCGTCCTCTCTTGAGGATTTCACTACTGTTAGTCCGAGCGCTTCTGACGCTCTCACGAACCTAACCTCAGCTACTCTCCCCGTCGAACCTGAGTATGCCCTCCGTTTGGGACTCAGCATAAGACTCGTAAAATTGGTTAGAAGCTTCTCGAACTAGGTCTAGCTCATAATTAATCTGCTGTCTTACCTTCTGAGTCAGCTCGATCACATAACCTGGGTGACGCTTCGGGTCCCCCTCCCTGTTGAACAGGTCCTCGTAGAAGTTCGAGATCAGGCGATGCATCCTTTCGGTTGCTACGCCGTAAGCCCTTCCTACGTCTTCCTTTGTTACTTGATTCATGGCTTTTTATAATCCTTACAGCGTGTTCTATCTGCTGTCTATTCTTACAAATAAACAACATCGGAAGCGGTTTTCCAAGCTCTGTCAAGTATTTCATAAAAAGCTTCCACCTCATAGGGAAGTCATGGTGTGAGTGGAGATACCCTTTGGTCTCAATTATCCAACTCTCATCCTTGGCAACGAAATCGGGCTTGTAGCGTATAGGGAGTGCAACGCTGTTACTTCGATCTGACATCTCCTTTGATTTGGACGTCATCTTCCAGTAAACTCCTTCGTACCTGAATTTCTCCATGAGTAAGTACTCGTGCTCCTCATAGGAGAAAGATATCCCAGATTCAGCGAGAAGGTCAGCGCACTGTTTCTCAAGTCCGCTCTTATACCTTCCTAATTCCCTCTTCTTGGCAGACTTCCTCTTTGGAGTCTGTCCTCTCTTTCGCTTCACAAGGGAAAGGTACAGCTTATTTTAATGCGAAGTCTTCATTTGGGGACAACTTAAAAGTTTTGTAGTTAGTGAATTCATGACCAATGGGTTGGAACAGCTTTTCCTGTGAATAATTAGACCTGAACGCTGTCATCGAGGTGTCCATGGTGAATGTAACTGGCTCGTCAAGAGACGTAGGCATACCTCCAGTTTCGACATCTCGAACCTTCCGAACATGGAATTCAGTTGTTTTTTTGATGTTGTTGTCTGGGGCTTGTACTTTCCTATGGATCGTGATGAAGCAGTCTGCTCGGTTGACGAACTTACCTCCACCCTCGGTGTCTTCTGCATAAGGGGCTACAGGAAGCCCGTCATCACCTTTGCGACGCTGAGCCTCGGTAACTGCATGCATGTTCAACCATACCGCTACATCATTGGCATTGGCGAATGTCAAGAATTCTGAGGCGGCTTGGTAATGGTAGTCATGACTGTTGCCCTGGCCCGATAGCTCCAGCTTGAGGCTGTTGTATGGGTCAACGAGGACAGCATCGTACTTCTGCTGACGCATAATCTTCTCAAGAAAAATCAGAATATCACTATAGCTGTATACCTGATTGTTGCTGATCACCGTGAAGTGCTGGTTCACCCATGTGTAGGCCACCTTTCGCTGGTCATAAGTCATGTCACCGATCTTTCGGTTGGTGGCGAATTGCATGAGCGTCATCTTCAGGGATGCCGTGCGGTTCTCCGAGGAGTATACCACCCACTTCCAATTGTGTCGTCGTGCGGCATTTACCATCAGGTAAAGCATCATGGTAGTCTTACCTACGTTACTGTGTCCGTTGATGATGACAAACTCCTTTTTATATCTGAAGTAGTTATCAAGGTTGGCATCTCCAGTGTCCAATCCGACTTGGATTCTTCCGTTGGCGTAATCATCGATCCACCTGAAGTCTTCATCGTCTGATGAGATGAATGACATATCTCCATCATTGATGAGAAGCTCACGTTGAGCATCTTGCTCAGCACCGATGGTGTCCCTGATTGGGTCTCGTTTACCCTGCTCAATTCCCTCCCTTATTGTTTTGATGGCGTGGTCTTCGCTGTCAATGTCACGCTTGTTAATCTCGCGCATAAGAACCCTTACGGCTTCTTCTTCTTCGATCCTCCCTGCGGCTACAAATCCACCCATGAGACGAGCGGCTCTAAGTAGGGTGTTGTGTTTGTCTCCGTCATCGCATTGTCGAATCATGCGGCATGCGAGGTTCAGCTTCATGTAATCTGTTACTGCCCCTACCCTTGCTTCCTGCACTTGTTCGCTACGCTCGGAGGCAAACGCCCCGAACTTCTTGGCTCCAGGATTCGTGATGAGTTCTGGGTCGTAAGACTCAAAACAAGCGCGTGACTCGTTTACTCCAGACTCATCTACCTCCAGATCGTATTGCTTGCGGAAATAATTCTTGAGAGCTCGGAAGTGATCGCGGTGTCTCTCAGGGTTTGTAATCCTTACCAGCGCCTTGAGCCCGTCACCCGATGGAGAAACCCAACAGGCGTAGACGTAAGAGTCAGTACCCAATACCGCCTTGGATTTTTCAACGTCGATATGATCGAAGTCCAGAACAATAAGTCCGCTGTGGTCAAACAGACCCTCGTCACTGCGATCCGAGAACTCACCGCTAAAGCATACAATCGGGAGCTTCTTCTTTGCGTCTTTATCTCCATTACGGATGTCTTCAATCGTGGTTTTCGACTGGCCCTCCCTGATTCGGTCCAAGGCTGTGATAACTTCCACTACGTGAGGGTTGTTCTTGTCGTAGAGGTTCTGGAAGAATGTTACTTTCATCTGTGTATTGATCTTTAATGATGTACTGGAGGTATTCAATTGCTTTCAGGATGTCCTCCTTCCCACCCTTCTGTTTGTGTCTACAGACATACTTGATGACGTTAGCCTCCAAGAACGGTATGTCGTTAGCTACAATGAACTCCACTGGGGGGATGTTCATGTCATAATGTTTAGGCTTCATATGGCGTTGCTGTTTACGTATCCTACTATCTTCTTGTCACGAACTTTTTTTATCAGAATTCTCTTTTCACCCTTGTGGTTTTTCCCGTAGAATTCATTCCTGAGCCTGTCCATCGTGTACTTACTATGAGCCATTATGTCGGCAGGAGTATCATATCTACATACCGCCCAGGTGGTTCGGTTGTATACCTGTTTCCCTTTCTTGATTTGAATGTCAAGCGTTAACGAGTATATCGGGGGCCTTGAGTCCTGCATTCCACTTTCTTTTGAGCTTACTAGCTATCCATGTCATATCTACTCTACTCTCTATTTTATCCCATGAATCTTCTTTTGTCATGATGACGCAGTTGTCACCTTCTTTGTTTGGTATGAATAGAAGAAGGAAGTCTGTATTGAATTTTGGCATCGATACGGTAAAGTCCTTGTCGTAGTTCTCTGCGTGAACATGGAACGTCATTGTCCTCCCGTTCTTTTTACCAGAGAAAATTTGGGGGCTGAGAAACTTGACATCTCTCAACCCCCATTCTATTGCGGCGAATGCGCCGAACCCCTTAGAAAGGGAGATCGTCTTGGGCAACTTGTGCATTCTGTGCGGCTTTTTGTTCGCGCTTCTCCTTAGCGGCTTCGCTGTTAGGGTTGAAGACACGGGCGCACGCCTTGCCATTCTTGCTCATAAACAAGGTGACATAGACATTTCCACCGCGACCTTGGTCATCCCGACGGGTGACGTACTGATCGAGCATGTCCTTGAGTTCGTTGTCCTTGAGTCGGACGGACCAGCTCATCAGCTCGTTGTTGTCGTTGTACTTGGGTTCGTCAGCCCAGCCGACGAGAACGGAGTCATACTTAGTATCGCTCATAGTATAAAGTTGATTAAAATTGAAAAAAGGGTTATGAAACAAATATAGATGAATAACATTGTCGCTCCTATAAAAATGTGCGGTAGCAACTTAAATCTTGAATTTGAGGTAGTCTTTCTTTGGGGCGGAACCTTCGGAGAGGAATCTGTGAATGCGCTCAACTGCATCGTTGAATTTCATTTCCCCAGCAAAGAGAGTTTCTTCTGAGCATTCTACAATTGCTGGGAGGTAAGGGAACGTCTTCTCTTGGACGAGCCAATAAAACTCGTCTACGCCGAAGACCTTAGCGTATATGTATGCTTGAATGTCGTAGCAGAAGTCGCGGACACTGTACCTAAACTTAGACACTGCTTTCGTAGACTTCGAGTCCACGATAAACCCATCGCCAAGACAATCAAGAAAACCTTTTACTCTGACTGGTCCGAGCATCTCATTGAACTCAACTTGGTAGTTTCCGCTCGACAAGTATTGGTCGGCGAGCCCGCATTCTTCGAGCCTGTCGATCATGTCGTTCGCCATCTTCCAGTCTTCAGGAGATACGAGCTTCTTGCCATTGGACTCAGCCTCTTCAATCATATCCGACTTGAGTTTCTTGAACTCAGTAGACATACTGGGGCGCTTCATCTTCCTGACCGCATCGGTACACAAGTTCAGGATCTTGTCATCTGATACGACAACGTATAAATCCATTGCCTTATCACGTTCGAACAAGAGCATATCGTAGAGTGTACCAAACTCCAGAGCAGGAGACTCGAACTTGAGTTCTTTCTTCATGTAGAGGTCGAACTGAGCCATGTCGGTCAGAGCAACCTTGAGGGAGGAGTACGACAAGTGTGACTTGCCGTACCGCTCTTCGAGGGCTGATGGGATATCAATCATTTTTTCTTCAGTGTGTATTTAGGTTCTTTACCCTCACGGATGAGGAACATATCAATCGACCTTAGGGCTTCTTTCTCTGTCCCGTAGAAGTGGCGAAGCTTCTTACCATTGACCACTTTGTTTACGAGATAGAACTCAAACGAGATTTTGATGGACGCTTCTACTACGCCAGAATACCTCGTTACCCCAGGGGCTACACGAGTCTGTATAATTGACTTACTCGTGATCATCTTTCTTGACTTCAGGTCACAGCCCCCATGCCGCTCAAGAAGCGGGACGGTAATAAACTCCACCCCGTTCTTGAACTTGTTGGTCTTGATTGATATGTCCTCAAACTTGATCATCGTACAAATTTCTTCAGACCTTCCTTCTGCTTGTCGGTCAGCTCGTCACCGTACTTGGCGAGGATACTGTCGTAAGCTTTCTGTTTGTCGGTCTGTCCCTTGACGTAGTTCACAGCTTTATCCATGATCGACGTGTCGGACTTGGGTTTCCGATTAGTAGCGGGTTTCGACTCTTGTTGTGCAATCGCATCCGACACTTCATTCGCTGAAGCGATAGAAGTATCAATACCGATACCAAGCATAGCCAAAGCCCGCCCTACGGCTGACGTCTCGCAGTTCTCGACGTAGCAAGTTTTATTGATGTTGCTCGATCCGCGCTCCTCGTGAGCGTGACCAGTAGCAATGACTTTACCCTGCGGGGTGGCAATTGTGCACTTACACACGCACATCTCGCTGTCAAGGACAGGGAACTCTGTTATGATGCTGTACTCCTTGAGGCTGTCCTCTTGGCGCAGGTACTTGATACGCTCGTTAACCTCGACGTACTGCTTACCACGGATGTTGGTAGTCTTAAACTTGTAGTTGCTCATTGTTTTTGGGGTGTTGGGATTGAATTGAGTTCGTTGCGGAGCATTGCGGCTTCCTGTTCTAAGATGTAAATTTTGTTTGTGATTTCAGCGAGTTTGTCTGCCTTACTTGATGCGGATAACCTGTTGTCTACAATCATCGTCGCCGTTTCGTATAGCTCTTTGTATCCCTTCCAGTAATCTAAATTGTCATGATGATTAAGCATCATATGTGCTACTGTCGATCGGTCTCTACCAAGGACATCCGCTACCTCTTGTTGTGTGTCAGCCCACTGTAATAGGGCGCATCCAATAGCATTACGTGCTTTTACTTGGTCTGATGTTCGGGTGTTGTCGGGGCGAACCCCTATTGATGTGTAGTATGTTTCAATAGCTGATAACATCAACAGTCGTTTGTTGTGTGGATTGAATTTCATTCTGTGAATTTAGTGTGTATTTGGTAAAAATCCAAGAAAAGGACAGACTTTGTTTCTTCGGGCCACTCACGGCCTGTCACAGGCTCTCCCTGAGCACCATCCGTCCGTCCCGCCTGTCAGCGTTCTGACTTGGCTTCCTTGGCAATGGCCTCAAAGATGGCGGCGTACTTAATCATGGCAATCATGACGCTCTCCATTTTGTCCCTGAGGTTGTGCATCTCGATCTTGACTCCATCGTCGTAACCGAAGATGTCACATCGCTCATCAATGAACTTGGTGGCGATACTGTTATTATGGTCAATGAACTGATTAAGGTGCATTGGTGCTGGCACCTTCAGCCAGTTATCGATATCGTCTTCTATGATGTCTTCACAGGCAAACACCTTGGCGATAACATCCTCTTTTGAATTGTCAGCGGTCATGGCCGCTACAATCTTGATGGCTCTTTCATTCGTCATATTCTCGGTAATAAATGAGGGTTGGCAACCCTTGACCACGTTCAACCGCGAGGCTGTGGCTAGGGGTGACGCAGATTTCTCCGCTAATGGTTTTGTATGCCCAGATGGACTCGGTGGTGGGGTTGTTCACTATCATCACTTGATTGGTTTTCCGTATAGTTCGTCTTGGAGGGCTTCAAACTTTTTACGCAAAAGGACGGATTGGGAGTAGTTTACCTCTTTGAGTTTTAGTATAGCCTCGTTTGTAATAGACATCAACCTGTATAGTTGCCTAGTAGTCATTTGCAGGTATTGAATTCTTCAGGGCAAGCAGGAATTTCGTCGCACACCACGCACCAAGTGGTACTGTCTGTGTTGTACTGCTCCCATATTACTGCATAAGCCTTATGAAACAATTCTGCTTCTTGGCAAGTCTTCACCCACCTGTGCTCGCTGTCGAGCTTCCCAGGGGGTGCATATTGCCACGATCCATAGTAATCGGGATATGCCCTGCAAACACTTTGTATGCCTGATTTACCGAAGGGGTAGATGCAAGCCGCTATACTCATGGATAATAGAATAATAGCCGCCCAAGCTACCATAATGTAGAATGATGGTTTTTTCATTTTGTTTGAGTTATGTGGTAAAAGGTCCCATCAAACCAAAGATTGAACCCGTACCTCCGCAAAGGTATAGAGTCGGCTTCGTGTTTAGTGATTCGAGTGAACTCTTCTTCTGCTACGGTGCGGTATTGAGTGGTAAACCAGTATGTGCTGTTGTTTTCCAGTTCAACCTTAGTCCATGTGTTCAGACTCACTGAATTCGGAGTCCACGATACATACTGAATCTTCGGCTTCACTGCACAGCCCATCAGCAAGCATGCGGTTAAAAGCACGAAGACGAGCCTCAAGAGAGGAGACCAATAGTTCGAGAATAATTTCATTTTGTCGTGTTGGATTAGATTCAAATCTGTCATATGCCTTGTCTACTTGTTTGCGCAAAGCGTTGATGTAATTAGCGGTTATCATTGTTCTTTTTCAATTATGTATAACCCCCACAAGAATGTTTTGCGGGTGATTTTCACCCTAGATGTATGTACTCTGTCATCACTCGGTTCTGTGTAAACCCAATCTTTTCCGTTCCATGTGTAATCAGATTTCAGAAATTCAGTCCACCTGCGAGTCACCGCAATCTTCGTTCGGTTAGGGAACAGGTCTTCTTCTTTTAGCTCTCGCCACATGACCTGTCCATCTCGCCTCGTGTTTTTTCTTACGAATTGAATCAGGGCTTCATCTTCTTTATTTGACCACCCGCTTCTACGTGTCGGCTCGTTAAGACCACCCGCCCTTTTGTATTTATCAAGCGCAACCCGAACAGACTGGTGAGAAATTCCAAAATCCCTTCCAATTTGCCTCAACGTGCACCCGTCTTTGTGCGCCTCATAGAGGGCCTCGTAGTCAAGCTTATGTGAAATTCTTTTTGACGAGCCAATCGAGCTGATGTTATAGTCGCTTCTAAGCTTGGAAGAGTGCGCCCCAATGGATCGACCTGAAATAAGCTCTGAATTTTTGACTTTGTAGGAAAGAAAGTTTCCGTTTTTGTCTCTGTACTTGTCGTACAGTTTAATCAGTCTTTCTTCCTCTTCAATAGTCCAATATTTACGTTTCATGTCTTTTTGTTTATCGGTTATCATGTGCGGCGAGTAATTGCTTTTCGAGTGAGGCTATGGTAGCCTTCAGAATTTTTGTTTTCGACCTCTCCTCGACATACCTGTTATGCAAGGAGTTGCATGAGGATGAGATTGCCGCCATCTCGTCTGCTACGCTGTCGATGAAGACTCCGATGTATTCGAGGTCAGGCGAGATGCCACCTTCATCATAAGAGGCGTACCAGTCGATGAGCTTCTCGATGCGCTTCTGTGCGCCCTCGATCGAGGTCTCCATTACGGGGACTGTTTTGCTGTGTTTGACAGGGACAGGGATGTTCGGGAGTGTACCCACCAGGAACGCCTTAATTACCCTCGCGTCCTCGAAGTCATCGTCCTCTACGTTCTCAGACCAAAGCAGTCGGTTGACCGCCTCGATAGCCTGTGCCGCCGTGAACGTCTCGTTCGGGAGCGGGTTGTCGATGTTGTTCAGTTCTTCTTTAATCATGTTCATTCATGTTTATGAGCAGTCGCTCAGTGATTATGTCCCATGCCCACATGTCGTTGTGGTCTGGTGTTTTTAGAATATCTACCTCAAGGAGGTGTTCAACGATGTCGCTGGCTATGACCCGTGCTTCGTCTTCAGTCATTTCAAAATCCATTTGTCCTGTCTTTGTGGCGGGTAGGGGGGTTATCGATTGCTCTGTTGTGTGTAGCGTTGATGTAGCTCGTTGCCATCTCTTCAGCCACTCGGTATGCGGAGTCAGCTAACTCCTGAGCTACTGGGTCGTCGTGCTTTTCGAGGCGTTCAATCACGCACTCGATCAGGTTGCGACACACGATAGCTCTGTCACGTAGCTCGTATTCGAGCAACACTTCTCTGTATTCATTCATCTTCGTGCCAGATTTTAATGAGTCGCTTCTCTTCGTTCTTGTACCGCTCGTACAGCTCAGACTCGCTGAGCGGATTGTCCTCGTCTTCGTATCCATCCTCGTCGACGGGGTATCGGTCGGGCTCGTCACGCAGGAGCATAGCGAGACCATCGAGCCAGTCGGCGTTGTTCTCGTGCAGAGCCAGTTGCAGTCGCATCTCCACGACCATCTCGGCGATGTCGCGTGGCTTCATGTAAGCAATGCTGTCGAGTTCGCGCTGGACGCGCTCCTCCTTGAGGGGTTGGTTGGGTTTGCTGTAATACATAGCGTTGTGTGTTTACTTGTTCTTGAGGTATTCTGCCGTCTCGTTGAGGTTCTTGTGCATAGTCTTCTTAGCTTCGATTTCGACCATCTTCTCGCCCATGACCCATCCGAAGATGAACTCCGCAAGGTCTACCCTGAAGTTCTCCATCTCCGTGCCGTCATCTTCGAGCGTGTCGGTAACGATATGATCGAGTGTGCTCCAGATGTCGTTGAGGAAGTCCTCAGCCTCGTCAATCACATCGGCGATTCGGTTTAACTGCATCCGTTGCCCCTTGGTGAGGAGGTCTTTTGTGGTTGTTACGTAGTAGCTCATGTCTGTGAGTGTTTGTTTGTGTTGGTGATGCGGGAGGGAATCGAACCCCCATAAACCATTCGCATCAGGTGGTAGGTTTGGCACCTTCGGCACCTACCATGTGAGGAGATTTCGACCTGACCCCATTCGTCGGACACGTCCAGTCGGGGGCTACCTCTCACGCCGCTCATCCATGAGGTGTCAGCCTCCGATGAGTGTTGCCCCTCTTTCTGACACGTAGGCAACAGGTGTGATGCGGGAGGGAATCGAACCCTCCGACCCCCAGACACACAAGGGTCAACCATTCGCATCATGAGGGTGTCAGCCCTCGAAGTTTACATTCGCTTCAAGCCAGTCACTGAGGTCATCTTTATCCTCCACCCCATTCACATGGTTGTCCTGTTCGGCGAGGATGCTGAACCTCTTTTCGAGGTCGATAGTGTGGTCGGTGCGGGTGCGACCCGCCTCTTCCTCTGCTCGACCCGCCTCATCCTGCGGATACGGGGATCGACCCTCCTTGTCGAGGTAGTACGTTATCTCATCTTGGTTGCGACCGAACTCGGTGATGGAGGACGGACATTGAACACTGTCGTTCTCCGCCATATCCAAGGCACGGGACTTCATGTACTCCACGCGGACCAGGTTCAGGTAGACACATCCGCGTCCGTGGTTGAAGGTCATCATCACCCCGTAGGTAGCGGGGTCATGGTCGTGCCGCTCGGCGAGAGCCTGTGCTTCACGCAGGAAGTCCGCCCAGTACGAGTACGCACCCTTAGGGTCTGTGGGCCCAACCACGATGCTCTCCGCGTCATTGGCGAGGTAGTAGTACCCATAGGATTGCGGGTTGAGCAGGGCATCACAGGTGACGATGTCCTTTCCGAAGGAGACGGCGCGACCGATGGACTCGGCGAAGGCGCGGGTGTTAGTGTTGTTGTTCATCATTGCTCTTGTGTTTTTTCTTGCGTGTGTACTTGGACTTGTCTTTGTGTACTCGGTTAGCGGGTTGCTTGAAGTACTTGCCGTCAGGCAGGGTCTTGTTCAAATTCATTAGGCAGGGTGCCAAAAGTTTTGTAGTTGAGGTGGGGGTTCCACTTCTTCATATCCTCCACAATCTCGCGGGCCTTCATCCGTGAGTAGTCGATCTTCTGCGTCTCTGTCCCTGCCCGCTGTGGAGAGGGGAGCTGGATGAAGCGAGTGAAGGGGCCTTCTTCGTCATACATGGCGATGGTGTAGCCCTTCTCCTCGTTGCGGATGGCACGAGCGATGGAGTTGACGTAGCCTTCTACTGCGTCGAGGTATGCGATGAGTTTGCGATTCATGTCTGTAAGTGTTTAGAGTTTGTCTTCGTACATATCGAGGATGCCTTCCATGATGTCCCTGAGCGCACTTGCTGGGCGGTCTTGCCAATTCACGGACGGAGGTATCTCTTCGAGCCAGTCCCGCATCATGCTCATGAAGCAGATGTGAGTGTGGATGGCAACGTCAGGATGAACCCTGTCTCGGTTGAGGTCGGCGATGTGTGCCTCGGTGGATGATGGTTGCTTCATGTGTGTGAGTGTTTTGAATGTTCCGTGGCATCATTGCCGTGGACAAAGTTACAACGTTTGTTCCTTATTTCCAAATTTATTTTGCTACCCCTTTAGGGGTAAAGGTTCAGTAGGTGATTGAGTGCAGGAGTTCCGTGTCACTCATGACCCCCGCCTCCTTGAGGAAGCAGATGGAGTGGTTCACAGGCACACCCTTTGCGGTCATGTCCTTGATGAATTTGTTTGCCTCGTTCATGCGGTCAATCTCGTCGAGACCTTCAAACTTCTTGCGGCAGTTTTCGAGTGCTTGTTCGTGTCTGTTCATGCGTTCTGTTCTTGTGCGTTCATGTTTGCTTGTGCGAGGATCCGTTCCATGTCATACATGGAGTAGTCAGCCTCCTTGATACCCTCAAGTTGGGCGGCAAGGGCGTAGAACATCCGCTCTCGGAGCGGGTCGTCCTCGACCTTCCATCCCTGAAGGAGTTGGTCGATGAGTTCCTCGACCATGATTTTGTGTGTGCGGTTCACGTCCGCTTCTGTGTACTTGTTCATGCGTATTGTGTTTCAGTTTGAATGCGACTTCCGTTCAGCCACACGAGTCGCTTGCAGTTCTGCACAGGGAAGTAGTGGGTGCAAGAGTCGTCGATGTCGACCATGACATTCTGTGGGTACTCAAGGTTACGCACCACCTCTGCGAGGCAGTCGTAGCAGGAGATGAGGCTGTTGAGGACGTACTTGAGGTCTTCGGTGAGGACGCCATCGCCAGTGTAAACCTGACTCTTGAGGCGGTTGACTTCGAGACTGATACCCTCCTCTGCCATGCGGATGGCGGTGGACTTGTGTGTGATGGTGCGAACCATGTCGTCCATCTGGTCGTAGACCACGACACCATCGCCGAGCATCACCCCGTCATACACTTGGATAAAGAGTGTGTGTACGGAATCGAAGTCAACACCTGCAAAGTCAGGGGAAAAAGCGTCAAGGGCGAAGCACACCTTGTGCCACCCGCCGTACTTACACTCGTCATGGATGACATTGACACACTTGGGGTCAACCTCGAAGTCTTTGCACAGACCCTCGTAGTGTTCGTGCATGTCGTGAATCCATTGGTCGATGTACTCCTCGACAAGAGCCTTGCCGAGTTCGGGGGTCACCACGTCCTCGACGCGGCGGCAGGTGGTGTCGGAGTAGCCCGTGTTCATGCCACCGATGGAATCGATGACGAAGTAGTGAGGGGCGGTGCGGAGATTAGTCTTCATGTGTGTGAGTGTTTTGAATGTCGTTGGCAGAACTGCCGTGGACAAAGTTAATGCAAATGTTCGTATCTACCAAATTTATTTTCTAAGTTGCTGATTTACAGTGAAGGATAGTCATGCTTGCTCGGCCTCCAACGTGGGCCATTCGCCTCTGCCTCTTGGATGCGCTTGAGCAAATCCTCCAGAGGCTCACGCTGGGCGTTGGTGTAGTCTGCGTAGAAGTGAGGGGCAAGAACCCATGCGAGAATCTCACGGACACCCACAGCCGTGCCGAGGTAGTTGTCGTCCATGCTTCCGCCATTGAAGCGGCCACGCAGTTCGGTGTTCTCCCTGAAAAACTTGCCGCTGTCGTTGTTGTAGTCGAGGATGTCGAACAGGTCATCGAACAGGTTCTCCTCGTTGCGGACGTAAGTGTCGCCAGTCTTGGCGCACTTGATGGTGTATGTAGCTGTTGGTCTCATGTCTTTGTGTATTAGTTGAAGGTGTATCCGCACTCGTTGCAGAATTCGTAGGTGTCGCTGTACTCGACGTCTTCCTTGCCGCAGTTGGGGCACTCGTCGACCTCGTACACACACGCCAGATCGATGAACTCTGTGTGTCCACGATTGGGGCTGTCGTCCTTGGGGAGGAACTCGTCGAGCACCTCCATGACCATGTCAATCCTGTCGGATACGTTCTTGGTCATGTCACACCCCTTGAGTTTGCGGTTGATTCGGATGGCGAGGTCGCGCTTGTAGGATTCGTAGCTGTAGCTCATGGGTCAGAAGTATTTGTGGATGAGTGTGTGCAGGAGAAGCTGGTTCTCAATCTTGTTGATGTTCTTGTCGCGCAGGAGAAGTTCCACCACTTCGGGGACCTCAATTACGAGGTTGGGGTTCACTTCGCATTCAGCGCAGACGCCGAGGAAATCGTTCTTAGTCATGTGTCTGTGTGTTAGAGTGTGAGTATGGTGTAGGCTACGAGCGCAGTTACGCTCAAAAACACTGCCCCTACAATGGCAATGGCGCGGTTATCTTCTGTCATGCGTCTGTGTATTTGAGTGTGATTTGAATTGCCTCACCCAGCATCTTGCCGAGCGGGTTGATGTCTGCACCCTTGGATGCAGGGACAGCTATGAAGAACATGTCTGCCACCATGAGTGCCTGTTGCACCTTCTGAATTTCTTGGTCGGTCATGTGTGTCTGTGTTAGAGGGTGATTTCCTTGCTGTTCTCGATACTGTAGATAGCCTTCTCTCCGCGCTCCCTGCCGAGGGACTTTGCCACGGAGATGTCATCCACGAGGGTGGTCACGTCGAAGACAATGTCCTCGCCATCCACCCATGTGCCGACACACAGGGGGTGTTGGGGCATCCATCCGTGTTCGTATGCGGCGGCCCAAGTCTGCTCGAAGAGCCGCTTGAACTCCTTCCACAGAACCTGTGGGTGTGTGTTGCGGAACACCTCGTCAACACCATCCCACTCCACCATGGACAGGCGGACTTCAGGCACACAGCCACCGACTGCGTGACCCCAACAGGGGCGCCAAGGGTCGGTCGGCATCTTGTCGTAGTTCAGGGTGCCAGACTTGAACGTGTAGCGTGGGTGTCCTGGTGTGAGCAGGATGGTGTCACCGCCGTCAGCGAGGGTGCGACCGAAGGACTCAGCGATGAGCATAAAGTGGGGGTATTCGAAAGTCTTCATGTGTGTGAGTGTTTGAAGGTGAGAGACACAGGAGGAATCGAACCTCCGCCTTTCGGACGAGTCACAGCCGTCCAGTTGGCCTCCAGTGTGTGTGTCTAAAACAGGTTCTGCCTGTTCCGCAGTTAGGAGCGTCCTCCCTCTGCTATCGGATACAGCCTCCGATGGGACTA
>Ga0181577_10000698_pt1 | contig 27200 bp, 18 predicted proteins | sample 101ome_21_FD_132468 | JGI IMG/M metagenome (GOLD analysis project Ga0181577, IMG submission 132468) | Coastal salt marsh microbial communities from the Groves Creek Marsh, Skidaway Island, Georgia - 101413BT metaG (megahit assembly) | ecosystem: Environmental > Aquatic > Marine > Intertidal...
CGGTTGTCGTCTCGTCGATTCGAGAAGGCCATGGCGTCGAGGAAATCGTCGACGCCGGATTCGTTGGAGGATGACGACGGACGATCGGATGAGGAGGAGGTCGGGGATGAGGTGCGTGAACGTTCTCGAGCGTCGAGCGCGCGCGGGTGGGGTCGAGCGCGTGTTTCGTGCGCGCGGAGACGAGAGGCGACGGTGGACGAGTCAGCCAGTCTGCGCGCTTTTTCTCCACTCGTCGTTTTTTTGTGTTTCTTTGGTTTGGTGTGTCGCGCGAAGATCGGTCGCGTCGAGGGATGGGTGGAGACGGAGGACGATGACGACCGATGCGCGAGCGCGGTGGGGTGGGGTGGAAGAGGGATTCGGTGGACTGACGGGGCGACGCGCGAGACGCAGGGACTGAAGGGCGACAAGGCGTCGAAAAAGGCGACGACGTCGCAGTATCGAGGCGTTCGACAGCGTCCGTGGGGGAGTTGGGCGGCGGAGATTCGTGATCCAAATCGGGGTGCGAGGCTATGGCTCGGGACGTTCGATACCGCCGAAGAGGCGGCGAGGGCGTACGACGCGGCGGCGAGACACATTCGAGGACCGAACGCGAAGACGAATTTTCAACTCGCGCCGGGGGAAGAACCGCCGCCGTTCGTGCTTCCGGATCCGCCGTCGGGCGGTCGAGGCGGTGGAAGTGGGGGTCGCGGTAGAGGTGTGGACATGGGATTTCCTTCCACCACGCTGGGCGGCGCCGGGCCGTCGTCGAGAGGACCAAACGTGCTGAAGAAGCAAAAACCCGCGGGGAAAGACGCGAAGGGCATCCCGAGCACAATCTACGGTTTCGGTCCGGGATCGACGGAGAAATCGAGCAGCACCGTTCCCAAGCGTGGATCGATCAGTTTTGGCAGCGGTACCGATCTCTCGGCGCTCGTCAACGCAAATCTCGCCTTGGCGAATCAAAACCTTGCCTCGGCTGGGTCGGCGAGGAAAGATCCCGAGAACAGCTTTGTCAAGCTTTTCCAGAATGGTAGCGTGGGAGGCACGCCATCGAGCACGGGTGGATCTCCGCTCATCATGCCAGAGTCCTTGGAACTTCGTCACGGCATGTCACCGCACATGAACACGGAGATTCCGGTGATACACGGAAAGAGAGACCGCGGTCCGAGCAGCGCGTTTTTTGGCACGTCCTTCGGCGTCGCGGGTTCGTTCGGTTCCATGTTTCCTCCGGACATGGGTCTGTCGTCGACTCCGGACGGCGGCGAAGGGATGAACTTTTACGGTGAGTTCTCCATGTCCCCGAGAGATCGATCGACGCACGGGTCCGATCACTTTCCCGTGGGGAGTCTCGGCACTCTGAGAGACTTGGACGACGCGCTGCCGGCGGTCGGTTCGCTCGACCTGGGAAGTCCGGTGGATCTGGATTTCATGATGAACTCGCTGCCGAGAAACAGTAGCGGTAAAGTTCAAACGGTGACGTCCATTCTTGGCAAGTCCAACAAGAAGAAGGACCAAGATTCACCGCTCGGACGAGCGTCCACTCGCACCACGCGCGAGTCGCGTTCAAAGAGCGCGCTCGACGCCATGGCGGCGTTGAAGTAGCGCGTCTCGTGTATTTTGCACCCGCTGATTCACTCGCGCGCTTACGCCGCGTGAATCATACTGTCTTCATGTTTTGTATCACTTTTGTACGTCGTAGCACATCGATCTGGCGAAGACCATCGCGCGTCTTCGCACTCCGTACCGGCCTCGCACCTCGAAGCGACTCTGACTCAGCACGTACTAGTAAATTTTCAATCAACACACTCTCTGAGAAAATCAAGCAATCAATCATCGCGCGTCACGACGAAACGGTACACGAAGCGCATCATTCTTCGGTCGCATCATTACAACGGTAAATCAACATGTTTTAGTTCGTCGCAGTTGACCGATCGAAGGCTAATAATGATATATAGGTTTCGATTCAACCGCCGCGGCGCTTAAATCTTGAACGAGCCGCCCTCGGAGATGTCCAAACCACCCTTCGGCTTGAACGCACCGCTCTTGAGATCGTCCTCGTAGCCGGCACCGATGACGCTAGAATCACGGCACGACTTTTCGAGCAACCAATCGAAGAAACCCTTCTTCTCGCCCGGCTGCGCGCGAGACGCGAACGGCGCGCGCGCGGGTCAGTCTTGTCGCGTCTTCACATATCGACGAGTCGTGATTCAAGAAATACCCCCCCACGGACCGAATCCCGACCCTCGTCCACCCCGAGGGCGACGACCGAACGATCGGGTCGTCGTCCGGTCGTCCGTCGACGCGTCCTCGCGCGTCGTCGACGTCGGAACGTCGAGTCATCTCACGGCGACGCCGACGCCTTCGACGTCACCCCGCGCGTCGTCCCATCATCCGTCCACGCGTCGTCCGATCGATCGATCGGTTGACGCGATCGATCGCGACACCCAACCCTCCTTTACGCTCGCGCTCGGATACGGATACGAACGAACGCGCGACGCTTCGGTCGAACGTGTACGAAACGCGAGCGCTTACACGCACCTTGCCGCCGACCTTCTTCTTCGCTTGCACGCGCTTGGTCCCGGACGTGTTCGCGGCGTTCACGACGACGCGCGTGGCGGAGACGGCCAACATGACTGACGATCGATCGACGGTCGAGGTCTGCGGACGCGCGAGTCGATCGCGCGCGGGGTGGTTTAGGCATGGGGGGGGGGTGGATGGCCGATCGGGACTCGTCGCGGCGCGCATTCGATCCACAGGCACGTGAGGCGGGGAGTGGGTCGTGGGTCGTGGGTGCTCGTGATCGTGATCGTGATCGTGATGGGGTTCGTGTGTCTTTGAATAGTGATCGTGTGTCCGTCCTGTCTGGAGTATCGTATCGGTGAGAGTCGTGGGAGCTCGCTCGAGCGGTCGAGGACGTCGTCGAGGACGTCCTCGCGCGGTGGACGCGCGATCGACCTCTTACACTCGCGCGCGAACACGGGAAACAACCATGGGACGCGTTCGCACGAAGACGGTCAAGAAGGTGCGTGAGAAAACGAAGGACGGTGACGTCGCGATGTCGGGGGTGGTCGATGGGGGCGACGACGGCGGGGGGGGCGGTCGTGGGTGGATGGATGGGCGCGTGGGGAAAACCCTAAAGGGTCGCGACGCGACGACGGGCGAGGTCGCGCGCGCGAGGCGAAGAAGCGATGGCGTGGCGAAGACGCGATCGCGTGGAGAAGCGATCGCGTGTGTTTCGACGCGCCGATGGACGGTGAGACTGACATCGCGACGCGTTTCACGACACGCAGGCGTCTCGCCAAATCATCGAGAAGTACTACTCTCGACTCACGCTCGACTTTGCGACGAACAAGCGCATCGCGGATGATATCGCCATCATCCCGTCCAAGCGTTTGCGCAACAAGATTGCCGGTTTCACGACGGTACGTTTTATCGACGCGACGACGCGCGACGTCGGTCGCCGAGACGGGAGGGGTGACGAGATCGATCCCCGAACCAGTGGGTGAAAGGGTTTGATTCGCGCGCGCGCGAGACGGACGCGCCGCCGCGTCGAGAGAGCGAGGGAGAGAGAGAGAGAGAGACTGACCCGTGACGCCCGATGGGTTTTCAATCGCACAGCACTTGATGAAGCGTATCCAACGTGGTCCGGTCCGCGGTATCTCGCTCAAGCTTCAAGAGGAAGAGCGTGAGCGCCGCATGGATTTCGTGCCGGAGAAGTCTGCGCTCGAGACGGATTCCATCGAAGTCGACCGCGACACCATGGACATGTTGAAGTCTATGAACATGGGTAACTTGCAAGGTGTCTCCGTGTCTAGCCGTACGCACTTCAACAAGGGTCCGCGTCGCGATCGCGCGTAAGCGAGCAAAGTACTTGAGAACATTAGGTCATCAGTGCGCCGCTCGTGTAGAGGTGAAAGTCGGTAATTCGAGAGCTAGAGAAAGAAATTTACTACACGCGTCCTCCTATCGAATTCTTTGACGAACCGAACTGTTCAACGAATTTCGCGCGCGCATGCCTCGCAAAATCGCCACGGTCGACGACGCGTCGCCGACGTCTACTTCTATGATGTTTGTCTTCTCCCTGAGCGCGTCGGCGTCGGCGTCGGCGTCGCGCTGACTCTTCTCCGGACTCGCCGCCGGCGTGTCGATGACCACGGCGTCGTCTTCTGGATCTTTTAGTTTATCGCCACTGAATGTTATCTTGACGTCCTCGAGGGACTTGATGTCGCGAGCCTCCAGAGCGCTCGAAGATTTTTGTCTCGGAACGACGCGACTGTTTCTCCCGCCGAACGACGCCGACTTCTTTTCCAAGGAGCGAGCCGGTGCAAGCGGCGGTAAACCCACGTTTGCGCGCTTTTTCGCCGCTTGTTCTCGAGACACCTGGGATTCCAACAACTGCTGCACTTGTTCCACGATCTCCTCGAACGGCGGACGCGTTTTCGCGTCTTGGTGCCACGCGAGTTGCATCAACGCGCGATAGCCGGGCGCGTCGACAAACTCCTCACCGTGCGCCGCTTCAACGCTGGGACGCTCACCGTCCGGGACGAAACTGACGATTTGATACACGTCGAGCTCTTTCCATGGCGTCTGAAGACTTTGGATCTCCCACATGACGATGGCGAACGAGTACACGTCCGAGGCTTTACTGTAGCGTCCATCCGTGAGCACCTCGGGCGCCATCCACCGCGGCGAGTGCAACGCCCCGGAATGTTCGACGCCCGCCACGATGTCATCGTGCGCGCGCGATAAATTGAAGTCGCCCACCTTGACTCGATAATAGCGATCGACCATGAGATTCGCGCTCTTGAGGTCTCGATGTAATACGCTCGGGTCGGATTCGTGCAGATAGAGCATGCCCGCCGCCGCTCCGAGCGCCATCTGAAGACGTATGCGCCAGGTGAGCTCTGGGGCGCCGGATTTCGTGTGACGCTGTAGCACGGAATAGAGCGAGCCTCTGATGCAAAACTCTTGCACGATCGCCGGACGCGGTGACATGACCACGCCGAGCAAGAGGACGATGTTTGGATGTCGCAACTTGGTCATGATGCGCACCTCCTTCTCCAACTCCTCCGTGTTGCGAATGAGACCGCTCGAATTGATGGCCACGTCTTCCATCCCGATAAATTTGACGGCGACGTCGATGTGATTCCATTTCGCCTTGTACACGCGTCCGAACGACCCCTCACCGATTTGATGTTCGAGCTTGATGTGTTCGTTCGGAATGCGCGCCGTCTCGGACAAGTTTGACGACTCGGGCGCCTTGTTCGACGGTATGAATTTATCCTCGTTGCGTCCCGGACTGGGTCTGGGGAACGCTTGTCGCGCGTTCTTTCCTTGACGCGATTGGATTCCTAATTGCCTGACTCTGCCGAGCACGGCTTCGAGTTGCGCGACGGGCCAGTACATGATGCTCCCGAAACGACCGACGGTGACGACGCCGAGCGAACCGCCTCCCTCGATGGTCGTCAAGTACACGAGTCCACTTCCGTGGGCGACGAGGTTATTGGACATGACTTTAAACGTTTCCTTCTCAGAAGTCGCCCCGAGCGTGTCCGAGTGCAACGAGACGTTGCGCAAATCGTACGCGTCGGGAAGCGCCCAAATGGCGAGCTTGCCGCTGGCGTGACCCACGACGACGACATTTTCCACCGCCACGGCGCTCACGATGCTCTTTCCGAAATACTTTGAAAAAGGCATGAACGACCAAGAGTCGGCCAACTTGAATCCTTTCGTAATGTTCATGACGCGCTCTCCCGTTTCGACTGCACACTTATCGCCGCCCCAAATCTGAATCGCGCCCGTCTCGTGCACGCTCACCACCAAGTCTCTCACCGTAGGGTGACACACGAGCGAGACGATGGCGCCGAGATCATCGAGCGGTTCGACGCGAACACACTTGGCCTCGGCGACGTCCCACACTTCGAGCGCCAAGTCATCCTTGCAGGCGACGAAGACGACGCCGGCGGAATCGTCGCTCGCGTTGTGAACCATGCTCCGCACGCCTTTGCCGTTTTTCCGAGGCGACCCATCCTTAAAGCTCGGTCGCACGTCCGAGTCGACGCTGACAACGTCTCGCGCGCGCATCACTAAAAACTCCTCCGCGCCGTTGCCTCCTCTCGCCTCGGACGTCGACGCCTTGACGAGTTTTAATTCTACGACGGCGCCATCGGCGCACCCCACCCAACACGACGCGTCGTCGACAGGCTCGACGGACGTCACGGACGCGTTCCGCGAGACGACGATGATGTCCTGACTCATCAACCGACCCGCGTCGCAATCCCACGCCATGACGCCTCCGTTCTTCATGCCCGCCCAGAGTAAACTCGACCCCAACCGCGCGCTCTTCATGGCGACGACGGGCGACCGCGTCGACGCGGACGCCGACGCCCCCGGTCCGAGACACGCGAAACCTCCTCGGTCGCCGCTCTCCCCCGTCTTCGGTCGCTCGATCCGTCTCTGCGCCTGAATGAACATATCGTACGCGTCCAGACGAGGGAACGCCCCGCCCGTCGACCACCACAGTTCGCTCGCGTCGGATCCCGCCGCGCACATCGCCGACACCCCCGACCCGAACACGCTATCGACAGTTTGCGAAATCCCACCCCTTAACAACCGTTTCCTCCCGTCCGACACCCCTCCCGCGACCGCCAATCGTCCCGACGCGCCCGTCATGTTCCACAACTGCACCTCCAGCGTCTCCAAATCTCTCGTCACCTCTTCGAATTTCGCCTTGGTTTTCCCACCCGTCGCGTACGCCACCAACTTGCGCGCCGTCGTCTGCGTCCCGTACACCTCCGCCAGCGTCCTTCCCAACCGCAATCGTCCCAACGCTCGCACGAGATGTCGCTTAATCTGCACCCGTCCCTGATCGTCGTACATCGCGTATACGTTCTCCGCCTCTCCGAGCGCGAGACACGTCGCGTCCGCCTGTCCCTGGAGCGCCGAACACTTTTCTCGGTTGCTCACCGCGCTCATCGCCGCTCGTTCGAGCGCGCGCGCGGCGACGCGACACCGTTCGAAGAGCGCGCGCGCGTCATCCCCGCGCGTCGACGCATCGTCGTCATCGGCGGCCTCGTCGTCGGCATCGCTCGCCATCGTCTCCGCCTCGGCTCGCCACCGACCGACCGACACCACCCGCGTCTCTCTCGCGCGATGGTTCGGTGCCGTACGCGTCCGACGCCGGACGAGGACGAAAACGAGAACGAGGACGACGACGCCACCGCGCGAACGACCGACCGAACGGTCGCGGTGCGGACGAGACGTGACGTCGCGACGCGACCGACCGAACGACCGACCGACCGAACGAACCACCACCCGATCCGCATGAAAAAATACGCGACGAGATACTTTTTATAGGTACCACAATACGTGCTCACGGTCCGAACCGTTTCATACATCTCGGGTACCGTCGCGTGTGTCTCTATACATAGATACAAATAACACATAATATGTACAGGATGTCTGAATCGTGTACTCGGAAGACGCGTGCATCATACACCATCGAGCGCCCATCGAGCGCGCCGATCGCTCCCGGTCGGATCGTGCGTCGCCTCGCGCGACCGCAGAGCGCGACGGTGGCGCGCGACGGACGGTCGGCATGACGCGCGCGGTGAAGCGAACGTTGTCGGTCGTCGTCGTCGGTGCGGCGACGTTGGCGCTCGTCGGTGGTGCGAGAAAGGTGGAGGCGAACGCGGACGCGGAGGACGCCAACACCCTCGACGCGAGACCGGATTCGAGCGCGGTGGTCGGCGCGATGGAGGAGGCGATGGCGCGAGGCAGTCCGATCGCGCGTCTTGGATTCAGTTTGATCGACGTGCAGCCGAATTTGGTGGACGATGTGTTGCCGCACGGCGCCGGTGGATGGGATTGGAAGTTCGGCGCAAAGGAGGGCGCGACGTTTCAGTGTCTCGACTACGCCGGGCCGAGCGCGCTCGGTCAGGCGGGGTTACCGTCGCCGGGTGAAGATGAATACGCCGATGATGAACCAAACGCCGCGACGAGCGATCCAGAACAGAAGCGATACATCGTGCGATACGGCACGTACGGGACCTTTGCGGATACGGGCACGGACAAGTACGACGACGCGTGGTTTGAAGATCCCGCGCACTCGGGCGACATCAAGTGGACGTACGGCACGTGCCAAACGAATCAGACGATTTTCTGCGGCGGCAGCGCGTTCGCGTACGTCGATCCGTTCCCGAGCATCGGCGCGGGTGAGGTGGGGAAAAAGTGCCAGTACATTGACGTGTCCCAGATTCCGGAGGACGTGAAGAACGCGAGCGTCGTCTTCGTCCCGGGCACCGAGCGTTTAGACCAAAACTCCATCGACGTCGCCGTCAATCTCCAGTTGGCGCGCGCCGACGGAAATGGATACATCCAACGCACGCTTAAACTTTTCTCCGCCTCCAAACTCGCCGGCATGTTGAAGGAAATGTTCCCCGACACCGTCATGCATCAAGATTTCAACTGGGACTGGTGCGCCGACGAGGGTGTTAAGGAACATCATCGCTGCAAGTGCAACACCATCATGCGATACGGGTGGACTGGGAACCAAACCCTCGCCGCACCGAGACCGCGCGACGATCCTGATTTCCACAAGTGGACCTTTGTCGACGTTCGCGGTCCAGAAGCCGACATGGCTGAAATTCCGTGCAACTGGCACAAGCTCGGCGGCGTGCGTCCGTTTCCCGAACGCGGGGAAGAACACAGAATTTGCCAGTGTCTGAGCAACGCCACGATGGCTGATTTCAACGCTGGTTTACAAGCCATCATCGGTGGTCCGGACGTGCCCGGTCAAGTCTTGTTCAACATGACCAATCACACGCACTTTTTCAACCGCACGCACTACGACCACTGGCACAACCGCACCAACGGCACGGGTGTCTACGACGGCATCGACGCCGCGGCGCCGATTGAACCAGCGCTCGGAGCGATGGAGGACCTCTCTTCGTCCGCGGCGTCGTCTTACGACGATCAAGTAGACTTGTCATCCGACGTCGACGTGGAAGACCGCGGCGTGGACGTGTTGTTGACAAACCTAGGCGTCGGATGCATCACCGCGTCGCTGTTAATCTTCGGCGTCGTCGCCGCAAAGCGGCTCGTCGCCTCGAGACGCGAGGGCGGCGCGTACGAGCGCGTGCCCGAGCCCGAGCTCAATCTGTAAAAACAACAACGCGACGACGATAACGACGACGTACTAGTGTAGCGAGATGACGAAGACACATTTTAATCCAACGATAAACACCGTTTCGGTCCGAGCGCCCGCCTCCAAGTCGGGCGCGCTCGAGGATGCGACGAGGACGCGCGCTGGATGACGATTCCGCACACCCGGACGCGCGCGGAGACGGACACCGGAGATTCATGTCGACCGTGGTGAAGAAAGGGATCGATAAAGTCCGCCTGATGTGCGTGCGCGACGACGACGAGGACGAGCGACGACGCGCGACGACGCGACGACGCGCGAATGAAGATGACGATGAAGACTGACGCGTGTGCGCTCGATGATGTCGCGTGTGCGCGTAGGGCGGGCATGGAACCGAGCCAACCGGAGACGCCGGTGGAAGTACTCGATGAGTACACGTCGTGCGCGAGCATGTCGTACGAACAGCGCATGTATGGATTCGCGTTTTGCGCGCTCTTCGGCGTCATGTGTTCGGCGCTCTCGAGCGTGTTTTGGACGCGACCGACGAAATTCGCGACTCTGTACTCGATGGGGAACATATTATCGCTGGCGAGCACGGGATTTTTGACGGGATTCGGAAGACAGTTGAAGAATATGTTTCACGGCACGCGATTCGTGGCGACGTGCGTGTATCTCGGATCGTTGATCATGACGTTGGTGTGCGCGGTGGAATTGAAGAGTTTTCCGTTGACGATGTTGTTTCTAGCGATACAATGGTGCGCGTTGATGTGGTACTGCATGAGTTACATTCCGGGTGGGCGTACGATGTTAAAGTCAATAGTCAAGGCGTGCTGCGGTGGATCGGGCGGGGGTGATGACTTTTTTTAGCGACGAGACGAGACGAAGCGCGCGCGCCGACACTACTATGTAAACAAAATTTAAACGAAGCAGCATCTGCGCGCGCGAGCGCGCGCGAGGAAGAGCGCGATAAACATGACGCGCAAACTATTACCATTCGATCGGATTCGATTCGATTCGATTCTTATTAAACCGTCTGTCTGTCTGTCTGTTGATACACGGGGCGACGACTCCTCGACTATTTAGACTACTCCGCCGTCTCAAGAAAAAATCCTCCACTCGCGACATCCGTCCGAGCGCGTTCGCGTTCGCGCGTCGCGTCTACCCTAACGACCCCAACGTTCCCATCGCCCCACCATCGTTCGCCTCCCCCCCGCCGTCGCCGCCGCCCGCGCCCGCCATGCGCGCCGCCGCCCGCGCGAACAATTCCTGTTGCATCGCGATCGCGTCCTCCTCGCTCATCTGCGTCGTCTTCCGCTTCTTCTTCAACTCACGCTTCTCCGTCTCCTCCTCTTTCGCCTCGTCTCTCGCCATCTCACACTCCCCCTCGTACGCGTCGAAACCCAGTCGTCGCAACGCCGCGAGGACGTGTTCGGCGGTGATCGTGCTCTTCCCCTCCCTCGTCGACACCTCGTTCGCCTCCGCGCTCACCGCGTGGACAAACTCTTGACAACACTCCACCACCATGTCTCGACACTCGGGAGCCATGCGAAGCGATCCGGATCCACCCGTCGACGCGTGCAGCGCCTCGGCGATCATTTTCGCGATCGTCGCCTTGGGAAGGCCCAATTCATCATCCACGCCGAGATCCATCGCGTCCTCGCGCGTTCGGCGCGCGCGCGACGAACGTCTTTTATCGTTCTGCGCGTCCGCGTCGCGCACCGTCGCGCGCGCGCGCACGTTTCGCTCGATTGTGACGACGTCAGACGTCAGACGACGACGCGTCTCGGGACGAATTTCATCGATTCACCCACCCATGTCTCGCGCGCCGCCTCGCGAGCGATGGTCCTCGGCGGACGTCGACGGGGAGGCGCCGCACAACGCCCCTCGCGCGCGTCGTCTCGCCCGCGTGCGCGCGGGCGACGGCGTGGACGACGGGAGAGGAAACGACGTCGAAGGAGAAGATGTCGACGCGTCGTCGTCGTCGCCCCGTCGACGACGGAGCGACGACGCGAACGACGACGGGACGACGGGATCGAGGAGTCGACGCGCGAGCGAATCGGTGGGGTCTCGCGCGAGCGTCTCGTTGCGCGCGCTGTCGTTGCGCGCGGAGACGATCGACCCAGCCGTGCCGAGCGTGTTGCAAAAATTGCAAAAGTGGGGCGATTACGCGTCGTGCGGCGACGTCGTCGAGGGAACGCGATTGGTGCCCATGAAGACGCCGCTCTCGAGGGTGTACGTGGGCGAAGGGTGCGTGAACGCGTTGACGGTGTCGGCGTTGATGGTGGAGCAGCGGAAGCGTGGACGGGAGATTCGAATGATTATCGATTTGACGAATCACGACTGTCTGTACAAGGATGACATTCCGAGCGGGGTGACGCGGGTGCACGTGAGGAATGTGGCGAAATCGACGCCGAGCGCGAACGATGTGCGACGGGTGTCGGAGGCGGTGAAAACGTTCATGGCGACGGCGAAAGAGAACGAGTACATCGCGATACACTGTGCGTACGGGTTTAATCGTACGGGGTTCGTCATTTGTTGTTTTCTCGTGGAGACGTGCGGGACGACGCCAGAGGAGGCGATGCGACGGTTTGCGGCGGCGAGACCGCCCGGAATGAAGCACGCGCACTTTCAAGATGAGTTATTGGAGAGATATTCGCGACGACGTGGGCTTTCCAAGGATGGAGACGACGAGGAATTGGAGGAGGACGCGTTTAAACCGTCGCTCGCCGCGCGCGCGTGTATGCGGCGCTCCTTCGACAGCGAACCCGATTTCCGAAACTGCGTCGATCACGAGGACGATAATCAGACGCTCGACATAGAACTCAGTCGAAAACACTGGCGGAGCGGTCGCGGCACCACCAAGGATGATTCCGAGTGACGGACGCGTCGCGTCGCGCTCGCGTCTTCTTCGCCCGTGGTCGATTCGATTCGTCGCCGACGCCGTTTTCTTCGCCGCCGACGCCACACGCACGCACACACTCCCTCTCACACAGCCTACACGCACTATATATTGTAGCATCACACCTCACGCATCTAGTCATCATATCATCTCTCCGCCCGCCGCGCGCGACGTCGTCGTCTCGTCCAAACCCCTCGAGCCCGCCGAGTGGGGCGTCACTCCTCGACGACCGATCGACGATCATGGTGCGACCACGACCGGTGACCCGCGCGCGCGAACTCTGTCCTCGACGCCTCGCCCCTCGATCGTGTCTCGATCGCGTCTCGTCGACGACGTCGTCGGCCCCGCGCGACAACCTTCGTCCCCGCAGGGTCAAAAACGAACGAATTCATAAATCACCTCGAGACTGACGACGACGACGACGACGACGCGCGCAGCCGGTGGAATCCATCCCCCCGTTCGCCATCATCGTCGGTGCCATCACCGCCATGGGCGGTCTGCAGTACCTCGTCCACGGCGCCGCGTACGATAAACCGCGCGCCATCGGGCTCGACGCGTTCGATCGACTCGTCAAGGCGCGAGACGAGCGCGCGAGACGAGAGGCGACGGGTGCGGGCGGATCGCAGCGCACGTGACGAAAGAGAGGTGGGGCGCAGTAGACGTAGAAACGAACGAACGAACGCGATGCGATGCGTCGCGGGAGTGTAATTGAACATGTAAACGGTAGACGGCTCTTTGAGCTCGAGCGCGAGAGAGACATCACCATCGTCATCATCGCGTCATCTCGCGACGGGGGACGCGCGACAGACATGCGCGCGTCGGTGCGAACGATCGAGGGTAGTGCGCACGCGCGATCGGTGGTGGGATCGGGCGCGACGAGGCGTCGCGTCGCGCGTGGGACGGTTTCGAAGAGACGCGCGCTGGGGGACGACGATGTCGAATTCATGGTGCGCGAGTTTCAACCGTGGGTGAAGGATGCGGAGGGGGCGGCGAAGTGTTACGAATACATGAAGGTGAATCACGAGTGTGAATTTTCGTTGAGTAAAGCGCGGGAGGTGATGGCGTCGCTCAGGGCGGAGCACGCCAAATTACCCGAGGCCGCTGGGCCGTTTGCGCTTCCGAAGACGTGGCCGGGTTTTCTTCACGTCCTGGAACGGTGCAGCGAGCGAGTGTAACGCAGCGAGCGAGTGTAATGAGTAACTATCGGCGTATGTTGTACTACTCTCTAGAGACGCCGCTATGATCTATCTCCTGTACGTCTAATGAATGAATGAATGAATGAATACGAACGCGTCGGTCGGCGGCGGTCACGCCGCCGAGAGACGACTCGCTGGAACGAATTCAGCCGCGCCGTGATCGAGCGTCGACGCCACCGCGCTCTTCGTGTCCTTCTCTTTCGCCTGTTGTTGAGCTTTCACGTAGAGCGCGCGACCTTCTGCCGCGAGTCGCACCGTCCGCTTAAACTCTTCGTCGGCGCCGTTGTAATCCAACACGCTCACGACGGAGACGGCTTGAATGTTGAGCGCCTTGCCTATGCGTCTCTTCGTGAGCGCGACGACGATCGGCACGTCGTTCTCTCTCGCCAGGTCGATGATTTGATTGATTCGATCGTCTAACCCACCCTCGCTCTCGATTCTCTCGATGTTCGGCGCGAGAACGATGGCTTTACTCGTCCCGGCGTCGACGCTCTTCGCCACCTCGCGCAAGCCGTACAATAATCGTCGACGTTGTTTCGCCTTGATCTTATCCGTGTGATAGAGACGATCTTGAAACCGCTTGAGCGTCGACAGCAAGGTTTTCGTCGATTCGTTGAGCTCATCGGTGATGATTTGTCGGGCGTATCGAACGCTCTCGGCGCCCTTTTCGCCGACGTACGTCGTCGGCGTCGCGCGCCGCGCGGCGGCGGCTTTTTTCGCCGCGTCGGGATCGTCTCGAAGCGCGAGTTTTTTCGCGTGCGCCTTACCCTTGACGTGTTCTTCCCACGCGCGTTCACCGAAACACTGCACGTCGCACACCTCACACGCGCGGGGCGTTTGTTTCGCCTTGACCCTATCCGTCTTGTCCGTCTTGTTCGCGTCGTCGGCGCTCGAATCCTTCGTCTTCAAGACGTCGAGAAGACTGCGCACGCCCCACGCGCCGGCGGGCGCTCTCTCGTCGAGCGTCGCGAGTTTTTCGCGCGCGTCTGGATCAGACGACGCGGGTGGCTCCTTGTCGTCCTCGTCGTCGTTCTCGTTCTCGTCGTCGTCCTCGTCCTCGTCGTCTTCCATGCACATCAGGCGCACGCGACACGCGTCGTCCTCGTACGCCACGCGCACGTACACCCAATTCACGCGCACCTCGACCTCGACCTCGACCTCTTCCTCGACGACATTTTTCGACTCATCCTCCCGACGCATCGTGCGTTCGCGCAGGATGATCTTCTTCAGCGTCGATCGTCGCTTTTTTTTACCGTCTTGCCGTTCCACGCCTCGACGAAGCACCAAACCCGTCGACGTCGCGGCGTTCGAGCTTCGCACCATTTGGCCTCCGCGCACTCTTCCCTCCTTCTTTTCGATGATTTCGTGTCTCGTTTTCTCCGTCTTAAAGTACGCGGCGAGAGAATTCACCATACTGTTCGACGTCTTGCTCTCGCTCGACACTAAATCACCGAGTTTCAGCGACACGCGATGGGTCGCATCTTTCCCGCTCGGCGCGAGTCCGGCGGCGATGCGCGCCGACTCTAAAACCTTGGCGTACGAATTATTCAAGCCAAAGTGCGACGCCCCGATGTGTTGCTCGAGGGCGTCGTACGCCTTGAACGAACGTCCGCACACGCGACATCGCACTTTTCCAAACTTATCCATCGGTGACAGACGAGATTCGCTTCGAAGAAGTTCGGCGGTGATTATTGGAAATTTCGGCATGGCGGCGACGTGGACGCCGCCGGACGCCGCCGCGTCGACGCGTCTCGACGTCGGACGCCCGACGTCGGTCGAACGCCCGGCTTCGGACGCCATGATATCTCTCAACGTCGTTCCCGCGGTCGCCGTCGTTCCGTTCGTCCACGCGGGCGTCGTCGGCGCCGGCGCCGGCGCGACGACGCGCGCGGCGGTTTCGCCGCCGCCACCGTCTCCCGATCGCGTCTTTGCCGCTCGCGTCGCGCGCGCGCGATTCGAATCACCGTTCTTTTTCGCGGCGTCGTCGTCATCCAGCGCCAATACCGCCCGGGACAGACGCGCGCGTCGCCACGCCGTCGCCGCCGCCGTCTCGACTTCGCTCAGTCCCCGCGCGAATTTCGAACACCGAATCCGTCCATCACTCTCGTGCGCCGTGCGTTCAAACGCGCGCAACACGAACGGACACTCACGAACGTACGCGCGTATCGTCTCCGCGTCCCGCTCGTCGTACGACGCCTCGTCGCCGTCGTCGTCGTCACCATCGTGGATGAGGTTGAGTCCCACGACGACGTCCCACGGGGACGCTCTCGCGCGCACGCGCGTCAACGCGTCGATCGCCGCCGCGAGGACATCGACGCGATCGTCCTCGTCGTCACTCGCGAGCGCGCTCGCGAGATGACGCGACGTCACGCGCATGGATGGGACCGAGGCGAGTCGTCGAGTGATGCGTCACTCTGGGCCCATCGTCGGCATCATCATGCGGGACGCCCTCGATCTCGCGCGGGCGGTGGCGACGCGCGTCGCGCGCGCGGCGGTGGGCGCGCACGCGTCCGCCAGTGACGTCGACGCCCTCGTCGCGCTGGAGTGCGCCGCGTTCGCGACGTGGTGCCTCGTGGGAAGTTGGGTGAAGGGGACGTACAGTTTCGTCGACCAATTGTGGAGCGTCACGCCCGTCGTGTACGTCGGCACGTACGCGTTCGCGAGCGAGGGCGTCGCGAGGACGCGATTGATGGTGATGTTCGCGTGCGCGTGTCTGTGGGGGGGGCGGTTGACGCACAATTTCGCGAGAAAGGGTGGGTACTCGGGCGAGGAGGATTATCGGTGGGGCGAATTGCGAAAACACCGACTGTTGAGACATCGCGTGGCGTGGGAAATCTTCAACGTGACGTTCATCGCTTGGTATCAAAACGTGTTGTTGCTCTTGATCGCGTTACCGGCGGCGGTGGCGCATCGATCGACGGAGCCTTTTGAACTCGCGGGAATCGACGGCGTCGCGTTGGCGGCGTGGGCGACGTGTTTTTGCGTCGAAGTCGCGGCGGATGAACAGCAGTGGAGGTTTCAGCGCTCCAAGCGAGGATTCGCGAGAAAAGTCAAGGGTTGGCGAGACGATTACGAGCGCGGGTTCTTGACGCACGGATTGTTTTCGTTGTCCCGACATCCGAATTTTTGGGCTGAGCAGGGCATGTGGACGTGTTTCGCCGGTTTCGCGGCGGCGAGTTTGGAATCGAAGCGGTTCTTCACGCCCGTCTTGACGGGAGCGGTGTTGTTGATTTTGTTGTTTCAGGGATCGACCGCGTTCACCGAGAGCATCACCGCGCGAAAGTATCCGGATTACGAGGCGTATCAGAAGACGACGAGTCGCTTAATGCCGTTTCCTCGTCTTCGAGCGTTGCCGCCGCCCGCGACCAAGAAGGCGTGAATACTTTGTTTCATCATCTCTGCACATATCCTCGTTCGTTTTTAATCACACCTCGGCTAGTTTGTTTTTGTCTCTACGTTTCTAATGCGAGAGCTTTTCCAGAAACTTCTCCTCTCCTTGTCTCGACAGGTGCACGAGCGCGTCGAGTCGGCGCTCCTTGGCCATCGCCGTCGTGCTCACCTCGGTGTGCACGTCCTGAAACCGCGCGCCACCGCGCACGTCGCGACCGCCGCTCTCGATGAGATCGTACTGGTCGTAATTCGCGTACCCTTTAATGGTGCCCTGCTTCGCGAACCGCCCTCTCTTCTCGTTTTCTCTCGCCTTGGCCATGGCGGCGGTTTTCACGTTGAGCAGACGTCTCTTGGCACCGTACTCGCGTCTTCGCGTGACATCCCTCATGTACCGACCGGTGCCGTAATACGCGCACGTCTTGTAGATGGTGTACAGTAGGACGGCGCCGATGAACGAGTACGTGCCGGCGAACAACGTCATCAATAAAGCTTGATCTCGTTCGACGCGTTTGCTCGGCGGCGGAGGCGGCGCGGGCGGAGGCGGAGGCGGCGCTATCAACGTTTGGACCGGTGACGTGCGCGAGACGGTTCGCGCGTAGTTGCCCTGGCCGTCCACGAACACGAGCGACGTGACGAACGTTCGTCCGTACCCGACGCGCACGATGGACGTCGTCGGCTCGTCTGTTTGATTGACTTTGAAGGAGCCGTACCGAAACGGTCGAGGTGTCATCGTTCTCGGATTCATCACCTCTTCCGGGGTCGGTACGTCGCTCACATCGGTCGAACAGATGTAAAATACCTCCGAACGCTCCGAAGGTAATACGGTGATGTTCAGCTCGACGCCCGTCATGCGCACGGACCACGACGCAAAGGGTGGAACGTCGTCCAACAGCGAGACGTCCAACGCGACGGGCGTCGACATCATGTTGCCCAAATCATCCTCGCCGACGATGTAGACGACGAACGAGCCACCCGCGCGTAAGTTTGTGATCGAGCGCGTCGTAATATCGTTTGCGGAGGCGTAAAACACGCCCGCTTCGCGAAACGTCTGTGTGGTGCCGATGAGAGAGGACTGCGCCTTTATCTGTTGTCCCGTCGGCGTCGGCGCCGTCGCACGCGTCCCCTCGTACACGACGTAATATGCGTACCCTCTCTCGTTCAATCCGACGTTGATGTCGAACGACACGTTTTTTACGTTCGTCGCGATCGGGTACCCGGTCAAGAATCTCGGCGCGTCTTGTTCCGGCGTCGGCGGCGGCGCCGGCGGAGGCGACGGCGGAGGCGGACTCGCGAGCGTCGGCGGCGGCGACGGCGGAGGCGGTGAGGGCGGCGACGGCGGAGGCGGCGGAAATGGCGGCGCGGGGGACGTGCTCACATCCATCGACGACACCGCGGTCGGTCTGTTCCCGATGGTATCCACGGCGACGTAAAACGCCGTGTACTCGCCGCCGAGCACCAATCCCACCGAACCCGTCGTGTCGATGGTGCGCGGCGCTCCCTTGATCAATTGCATGCTCCCGCTCGACATCGCGAGCGATCCCGTGACGTTAAGTCCGGAGATTACCTGCGCCACGCTCGGCGCCGGCGTATTCCTCGGCTGTAACACGTAATACAGCGTCCCGTCCTCGTCTCGAAGCGACGCCGTGAGCGAAATCTCGTCGCCGTTGGGCGAATACGTAAACGACGCCACGATCGGTGCCGTCTCGTCCGACGTCGTGAACGTCTGCGTCTGCACCGTGCTCTGTAACGTCGGCGTCGCGCCCGCACTCTCCGCCACCGACGACACGAAATACTCCGTCTTCTCTCGCAATCCCGTGACGACGACGCTCGCCTCGACGTTCGCCGCCGTCGTCGAAAACGAACCCGCGCGCGTCACCGCTCCACCCCCGGGTTCCACCCCCGCTCGCACGTCCGTCGCGCTCATGTACGACGTCAGTGGTCCCTCTCGAACGACGTAATACACCGTTCCCACCGCGTCCATGGCGTGCGCCAACTCAAACGACGTCGCGCCCACCGCGCGCGTCTTCGGATAGCCGCTCGCGTCTCTCGGCGCCCCGTTCGCGCCCGTCTGCGTCAACCGACGCGCGGGAGCTCGCGGCGCGGTTCGAAACAAACCGTCCCGGTGCGCCGTTCGTGACGTCGACGGAGCGCTCGCGTCGTCCGCGTCGTCGCTCGTCGCGCGCGTCCCGAACGCACCAACCGTCACACGACTCGCGCGCGCGAATCCACACGCCCACGCACCCACCGCGCACGTCGCGAGGACGCGCGCGAGGGAAACGAGCGATAACGACGTTCTCGACGCGCGCCGCGCGCGCGCGCGCGAGCGAGGCATCGCGTCGTCGTCGGGCGCGGTGTCCCGAGCGCGCGTCCCCGCGGCTCAAACGTCTGGTTAGGCTAAAGATAAACTTTTGCGATCGGACACACGAGACGTATTGCAAAGATCTATATACAAGAGATATTTTAGCCGCCGGGGACCGCGACGACGCGGCACATGTCGACGCGCGCCGACGCACGCGCATGTCGACGACGCGAAACGACGCCGCGCGTCGCGCGCAACCACGTCGCGCGCGCGTTCGAGGACTTCAAGCGCACGGCGCGCGACGAGACGCGCCCGGAAACGGTGACGAGGGAAAGGCACCACGTGGTGAGAATCGACGTCGACGCGATTCGACCGGCCGGGACGCGCGCGATGGACGCGATGTCGACCGATCGCGGGCGAGACGCGCGTGGTCGCGTTTTTCGTCGCGCGCGATGGCGTGTTCGGTCGCGCTCGCGGTCGTTTTTGGATGGACGGTGGACGCGAGCGACGACGCGGGACAACGCATGAACGCCGCGACGAGACTCGTCGTCGGAGGCGCCGCGGTTCGACGAACGGTGGAGGTTCGAGACGAGAAAGAGTTTTACTTCGACGTGCAGACGTCCGGTGCGGATGTGGTGGTGGAGCTGTGGCGAGACACGGGGATACCGATCGTGTATTTAGAGAAGGAGGACGCGCAGTGGTCGCGACTGGTGGACGCGTTTCCGGTGGCGGGCAAATCGGACACGTGGTCGGATTTCCCGCTACCGGGTGCGGCGCCGTACGGAACGTACGGGTCGTACGGGTACCTGAGCGATCACAGGACGATGAAGATCGTCGGCGCGGACGCGGGACGGTATTGGTTGAAGATTACCAACGTGCAAGAGGTGTCCCGAGCGACGGGCACGGTGACGTACTCGAAGCCCGCGAGGTTCGATCTCAAGGTTCGATCGACGGATGACGGCGTGACGAGCGCGCCGTTGTGTGCGTGGAATTGTTCTGGTCTCGGGACGTGCGAACTGAGCGGGTCATCGTCGGGCGATAACACGCGGTGCGTGTGCGACGCCGCCGTCGCCGTCGGTGGCGCGACGCCCTTTGGGAGCACGTGCGGCGACACGTACGTCGATTACACCACGATGAGCTCGACATTTGCGACGAACCACGTGCCAGAAGGAAGGTTCTTCTACACGTCGCACGATTTATGGAACGGAGTGCCCGGTGTGAGAGAGAAGGGCGCCGACGTGACGGTATATTGGGAGGGCGGCGGCGATCCGTTATTTCTCTTCAAGGCTGGCGCGCCGCCGACGCTCACCGATTACGACGATGGACTCGATAGGATGTACGTGGGCGCAAATACGAAAACTATACGCACCGTGACACCGGGCACGGTGTACTACTTTGGTGTGTTTAATCGGAAATTAGAAGCCAGGAGCCCGTGCGCGTTCAGAATCGCCCTCGGCCCGGGATCGGACGTCGACGGGATCAAGGCGCCGACGATCGTGTCCATGGCTCTGGTGCTGTTGGTGGGGATATCGTTCTGTTTCATCGTCGCCGTCATCAAGCGCTTCTTTTACAGGCGGTACCTGAGACAATTCAGAGAACAGAGAGTGCAACAACTCTCGATGGAGGAGCTCGCTCGACGAAGAGACTCGCCGCAATCCGTGGGGACGCCGCAGGACGTCATGGCGGGGCTCGAGGTGATTGAATATCAACACGCGCTCAAAGACGGCGTCCTGAGCGGGCAAGACCCGACGTGCACCATTTGCCTGGACGATTACGCGCAAGGGGAGAAGTTGCGACTTTTCCCGCACTGTAAACACATCTTTCATCAAGAGTGCGCCGATTTATGGCTGCAAACGAGTTCGACGTGTCCAAACTGTAGATGTTCCGTCATGCCGAACGATGACGAAGAGGCGAACGCGAGCGCGTCACCGTCGGGGGCGCCGCAAGCGTCGATGACGCCCATGTCTCCGGGCGCGCGCGTCGAATTGGTGACGTTTCCGATGTTCTCTCCGTCGTCCCAGGGCGCGCCGCCGCGAGTAACGTTTATTCAACCACCGCACTTTGCGCGCGGGAACTATGATAGAAATGATGAAAATTATTACCCCGCCGTCTGAAACGAACGATGAAGTCACGTATTATTACCCCGCCGTCTGAAACGAACGATGAAGTCACGTGTTATTTGTAAAGTACAGTATATGTTTCATTCCATCATCGTAATCGTAAGCAATCTTTCGCGCTTCGTTTGTTTCGCGTCGTCGTCATTTCAGTCAATGAATCGCGTCGACGCGCGCGTCACGTCAACGTGAGGCGACGAAACGATTTCTTCAATCGATCCATCAGCCGCGGTTTCTTCGACGATGAAGACGCCGACGATGACGCCGACGACGGAGACTTCAACCACGGATGTTTGGACACCTCGCGAAGTCGAATTCTCTTCTTCGGATCGATTTCGAGCATGCGTTCCATCAAATCGTGCACCTCTCTCGACGCCGATCGAGGAAGTTTCGGATAGTTTGCGGATAAAATGTTTTGCAACGTCGCCTTGACGTTTTTCGGACGCTCCCTCGATTGAAAAGGATATCGACCCGTCAGCATGATGTACAGAAAAACTCCCGCCGACCACACGTCGCACGCCGTCGCGTCGTACTTTTCCCGTTTGGGCTTCCCATCGGCGTCCGTCTTGTCCAACAACTCTGGCGCCATGTAATCCGGCGTGCCGATCGCGCGCGTGTTCGCGCTCTCTAATCCTTTCGCCAATCCAAAGTCAATCAACTTGAGCCCCTCTTTCCCCACGACGGCGTTCTCCGGTTTCACGTCTCGATGACAAAACCCGTGATCGTGAATCGTCTTGATCGCCTCGACGAGCTGCGCGAACAACGTCTTCGCCTCGGATTCACACAAACTCCCCCCGCGCGCGTTGATGTGATCCAACACGTCCGATCCATCGCACAACTCGAACACGAGCACGAGCAACGTTTCGTCTCTGCGCACCACGTTCAACAATCGCACCACCCTCGTCCTCGACCGCGTGTCCGCTCCTCGCGTCGAATCCATCAATCTCGTCGAATACTTGATCTCTCGCTTCACCGCTCTCAACGGCACGCGCATCGACGCGTTCTCCGACACGTCCACGCACTTCAACGCCACCGCCTCGCCGCTCTCGGAGTCCTCGCCTCGATACACCACCGCCGTGCCCCCGCGATTGATCATCTCGCCCACGACGTACCGCCCGTTCGCCCCCAACCGCGTCCCCGCGCGCAAGTCATTCGCCGCCACCATCACCACCGCCACCACCGCCGCGTCCGTCGGCGCTCTCGACGAATCGAACGCGATCACGAAAACGATGCACGATCGAATCGAATCGAATCGAATCCTTCCTCGGGGATGCGCGCACCTTCTCGACGACGACGACGACGACGACGACGACGATACAAAAAAAGCGTCGCACACTCCCGTCTTCACGACGCGCGCGCGCACGCACATCGATCGATCAATCACTCGACACGATCCCTCGTCGCGTCGTCCGAGAGAGAACGTGATAAAACATGCAAAAAACGTCGATCGACGTCACCGCGCCGATCGACGTCACCGCGCGCGACGGACGCGACGCGACGCGCGGCGACGGTTCCGTCACCACCGCGCGCGTCGAACGCGGGCGTCGACGACGACGACGACGGTCGATCGGTCGGTTAATTGATCGATTCATTGATTCATTGATTGATTCGTGCGAATCGCAGCGAATCGCAGCGATTGGCGCGCGGTCATTCGTCGACGCGCGTCGACGCGCGCGCGTGGATGCGGGACGCGGTGTATCACGGTGGGGAGGGGGAGACGAGGCGCGGTGGGGAGGATGGGGGCGGCGACGACGACGGTGGCGACGACGACGGCGGCGTGGGGAAACCTGGGGTGGGTGGTGACGACGCGCGTCGATCGGTGGCGACGACGGTGACGACGATGCGTGCGAACGGAGGGGTGGCGCCGCCGACGACGGCGCCTCGGTTGGCGACGGCGCGGACGTACGAGACGCGACCGGCGGAGGGAACGCCGGTGGATGGACGCGGGGTTGGCGCGGCGACGATTGCGACGCCGAACGGGACGTTTACGTTCGTCACGCCGTCGATGATGCTGTTCGGAGGGGATCGAGGGGAGGCGTCGCGAGAGGCGCTCGAGCGCGAACTCGCGCGCGAATTCGGTGAACCGACGAGCGAGTTACCGGCGGACGTGGAGACGTTGGTGTACGCGAGACGGTTTAGTCGCGTCGTGCGTCTGTTCGCCGTGGTGGACATGGTGTTTTGCGTGTTACACGCCCTCGTGGGGAACGGTTTCACGGCGTTGATGATCGTCGGGCCTCTGTGCGGTTTCGTCGGCGCGCGCATGTACAGTCCGGGAGCCGTCGCGGCGTACGTGCTGTTTTGTACGCTCAACATCGTGTGGAAAGGGGTCGGGTTCATCTACGTGAACGACGTCACGGCGCGCGCGTTGACGCTCATCTCCATCTTACTCTCCATGTACGTCACGCGTTTGGTGGGGAAATTTTACGCCATTCTCGCGTCCATTCCGCGCGAGGGACAAATCTTGCTTCGACAGTTGGATTGGGCGAGCGAGATGCTTCGTTAATTGTACAGACATTGTTGTTAAAATCAATCGCGCGGCGGCTTCGGTGACGGCGACGGGTGTAATAATTCTAGAAACAGACGCTGTTAAAAAGCAATCACGCGGCGGCGGACGCGCGTCCGCGAAGACTCTTCCAATACGCCTTCACCTCGTCCCTCGCGTTCGGTCGACCCTCGCCACCGCAAAAGTTCTCCGTGTCTCTCCCGGGCGGCACGGCGCACGCGCACGCGCCGTGCTTTTTTTTAACCTTTTTAACGCGTTTCAACACGAACCAGTTTCGCGGACCCGTCTTCGAGGACGTCCCGTCCTTGGACTCGACGAGGGATAAGAATGCGTCGGAATCTTCAACCCATCCGTGCGCGCAAAACGTATCCATCCACCACCGTCTCGACTTGAAACGGTCGTCGTCGGCACCGACGCCACCGCCGCCGCGCCCGTCGAGCGTCCTCCGCGTCGCGAACACCATCCTCGCCCCGTACTTGGCCACCCGAGTCGCCTCGTTGACGACCGGATCGACGTTTTCTCTCGTCGCCTTGGCGCGTATCTTCCCGAACACCTCGAACGCGAGCACGTAATCGAAAAACCCGCGCTTGAACGGAAGCGTTCGAAGCGGCGCCGACGCCACGACGCCCGACGCCAACAACTCCTCGGCGCCGTCCCGCACGTTCCCCATCCTCGGGTCCACCCCCACGACGTCCAAACCCTCTTCACGCAACGACCGAAGATATTTTCCGCCTCCACACGCCAACTCCACCCCCCGCGCGCGCTTTCCCGACCTCTTCGCGACGGCGCGCACGAGTTCTCGCGCCGCCTCGCACGCCTCGCACGCGCCGTCCACCTCCTCCGCCGACGCCGCGTCCGACGCGGACGCGTCCGACGGGGACGAGAGCCCGAACGAATCCAACCACCGCGCGCTCGGCGCCGGAGGTGCGCGACGACGCACGCCGTCCTCGTCGACAAAAGATCCGTCATCATAATCACCGCGCGTTCCCATCATCCATCGTCGTCCACACGCGAACACGCACGCGGCGCACAGGACGGCGAGGAGGACGTGCGTCGGTCGAACGCCGCGTCGGTGACGACCGACCGTGCGCACGAGCGCCATCGTCGTCTCGGTGGCACCTTGTGACGCGTCGTGGCGCATTCTTTCATCTTTTCACCAACCGTCACAGAACGACGACGACCCTCGACGACGACGACGACGCTCGACGACGCTCGACGACGCTCGACGATGACGACGCGCGCGTGGGATTTCCGCACCGTCGTCTTCACGCTCGCGTGCGCGACGACGCTCGCGAGCGGTGCGCTCGCGTTCGCATCGTCACTCGCGCCTCGAACGTGGTGGCTTCGCGGTCGCGCCGATGGATTCGTGCTCGTCTCGTTCGCCGCCTCGGTCGGCGCGTTCGCGTATCGCATCGCGTACACGATCGCGCCGTCCCTGCGCGCGCGGGACGTACGCGGCGCGTGGCGCGTCGCGCGCGAGCAAACCGGGACGAATGGTTTTCAATTGTGCGTCTACGCGTCGTTGGCGTTGAACTCGACGGCGCCTCGATCGAACGCGACGCCGGCGTTGGTGCCGCTGATGATTTTGTCCTTTTATCAATTGGTGACGACGTTTGAGAAGATGTACGGCGGCGACGACGCGGCGGGAAAGCGAAAGAGCGCGTTGTGGACGACGTCGGGCGCGTCGCGCGCGTGCGCGGCGGCGAGGACGCAGATGGAGGGCGCGCTCGCGATTTGCGCGACGATGGAGATTTCGTTGCTCTCGACCATCGTCATCGATTTGGCGATGCCGAAGAGACGCAGCGTTAGTCGATTGATCGCGTACGTTTTTTGGTTGCGAACGCGCTATCACTGCAAAGACGCGACGGTCTATCGGATAAAATACACGACTGGGGACACGTCGAGGTACCATCGCGAGGCGTGGAACTTGTTGGATGAAAAGCTCGCGCGTCGGGTGCCCGGCGTTCGACGCGCGTTGATCCCGCTCGCGACGTGGTTCACGACGTCGTCCTCGTAAGTGATCGTTTTCTCTCCTAGTCCCGTTGCTGTAGCGCTAAAATCCTCATAGGTATTAAAAGTAACGTATCAATACCTCGGCGGCACTCTGCACGCGCCGATTTCCTTGGCGGCGGCGTCGAAACCGGGAAACATCATAAACTGCGGTGAAATCCCGGTTTGATCTATGTCGACGAGACCCGGAGTGACGTACTTACCCACGGTTAACACCACGCCGCTCAGATCGCTGAGTTCGTACACGCTCTGAATCAAACCTTTACCGTACGTCTTGCTTCCGACGACGACGGCGCGGCAGTTATCCTTGAGCGCACCCGTTAAAATTTCACTCGCCGACGCGCTTCGACCGTTGACGAGAACGACGAGAGGAACGTCCGCGCTCACCATCGGTTCGCTATTGGTGTTTGTGATGGCTTTGAGCTTGGTGGGGAGATTGGAATCGGAACCGTTTCTCGCCGTCTTAGTCGCCGAGACGTCGGTGTCGCGCTTGGCGCCGCCGGCGACGACGCGTCCCTCGGTGTACGCGATGGTGGCGTCGGGAGGAAGGAACAAACGCGCAATCTCCACGCCGGCTTGGACGAGTCCGCCGGGATTATCCCGGAGATCCAATATATACGCGTCCGCGCCTTGTCGTCGCAAATCCGTCACAGCCTTGGCGATGTCTCGCTCCGCCAGCGAGTTGAACTCCTTCAACCTAATGTACCCGACGTGTCCACCCTCGAGACGCATGCTCACCGGACTCTTCGGCGACGCGTAGTCGTCGTCGCGAACGAGCGATACGTTTCTCGGACCTTCCTCCCCCGCACGCGCGATGGTGAGTTCGACGTTTTTACCCTTGGTTTCCTGAATGAGAGACGACACCTGAAACGCGCTCATCCCTCGCACTTTTTCACCATTCACGGCGACGATTTCATCCTCTTGCTCGATCCCAGCCTTCATGGCGCTCGAATCGAGCACCATCCCCAACACGCGCACGCGTTCGGGATCGTCCGCGTCCTCGGCGATGTTCAACCCGACGCCGGTGATGTCGTATTTCAACATTGCCGTAAACCGCTCGGGATCGACGAATCGAGTAAACTTATCGCCGAGCGTCCCGAGCATGGACCTGATCATCTCGTACGCCTCCTCGCGACTTTCCGGCGGATTCGTCTCGTGCGCCGCCTTAATGGCGAGCCACGCCTCGCGATCGAACCCATCCGATTCGGATTTTCTCGCCGGGAGGAAATTTTCATTCACCAAATCCCACGCCTCCTCCAGCACGGTGACGTCCGTCACCTCCTCGCTCGCCTCGACCTCGTTCGCCGTCTCCGCGATCTCACGCACGCGTTCGATCGCCGACACACCGCGGTCTACATCGACGCCCGTCATCCCGTTCGCCTCGGCGTTCGCCGCCCCCGCGTGCGTCGCCGCCGCCGCCGCCGCCGCCACCGCCGCCGCCGCCGCCGCCGCGCGCGTTCGCGTCCCGATCGCGCGCGCCGTCTCCACCGCGCGTCTCACGACCACCGCGAGCGCATCACCACCACTCGTCTCGTCCGTCGCCGTCGTCGTCGGCGTCGTCGCCCCGTCGTCGTCGGCGCCTCTCGAACGCACGGCGCGCGCGGGACACCGCGCGGCGCGATGCGACCGCGTTCGGGACGTCGCGCGAGACGACGTCGCGCGCGGTGA